>Ga0310696_10007877_pt1 | contig 12463 bp, 3 predicted proteins | sample AusTroGonzalo_MG_4_FD_203885 | JGI IMG/M metagenome (GOLD analysis project Ga0310696, IMG submission 203885) | Bovine rumen microbial communities from tropical cattle in Woodstock, Queensland, Australia - Gonzalo_02 (v2) (version 2) | ecosystem: Host-associated > Mammals > Digestive system >... | reverse complement strand
CAGAACCACTGCTACCAGGGCATGGGCACGACGATGAGCGTGACAGCCGACGGCGGCGACGAGAGCTTCACCTACACCTGGGAGGTGAGCACGGACAAGGCGAACTGGAGCACACCATCGACGGCAAGCACGACCAGCAACAGCATAGCGGCCGTGACCGACACCGCCGAGGGCACCTATTACTACAAGGTGACGGTGGCTGACGGCAGCGGTTGCGGCACGGCATTCGTGATAGTCGACACCGTCCACGTCTATGGCGAGGTGACGGTTACCAACGACAATAACCGCGGCACGCAGAACAACTGCTACCAGGGCACGGGCACGACGATGAGCGTGACAGCCGACGGCGGCGACGAGAGCTTCACCTACACCTGGGAGGTGAGCACGGACAAGGCGAACTGGAGCACACCATCGACTGCAAGCACGACCAGCAACAGCATAGCTGCAGTGACCGACACCGCCGAGGGCACCTATTACTACAAGGTGACGGTGGCCGACGGCAGCGGCTGCGGCACGGCGTTCGTGATAGTTGACACTGTACATATCTACGGTGCGCTTGATGCCGCCGCCAGTAGCGACAAGGCAAACTACTGTCTCTCTGAGACAGCTGTGCTGACGGCCAGTGGTAGCAACGGTAGCGGCACGTACAACATCACGTGGAAGGACGCCGACGACAACGTGTTGCAGAGCGACATGGGCGTAACGGCGGCTGTAATCTTCAACGCAACCCCGCTTGTGGCAGGCGACACGACGATATATGTGACCATAGAGGACGCCAACGGATGCAGTAGCATCGACACCAACGTGAGGTTCTATGTGTACGAGGCGCTCACCGCCACCGCCGGTGTTGAGCATCCAGACACGACTTACTGCATAGGTGCCGAACCTGAAGTTTTGAGTGTGACTTACTCTGGCGGAGACGGTACAGCGCCGACATATCAGTGGTACGCTAACAATGTGGCTATAGATGATGCGACATTGAACACTTATACGCCGAGTACCGCTGTGGCCGAAAGCAACACGATGTACACTGTGAAGGTGAGCGGTACCTGCAACAGCGACAGCATAGAGATTGCCCGCGTGCAGGTCTTCCCGACTGTGAATATAATTCCGACAGGGGAGAATAAGACCTACTGCATGAATGCCCCAGCTACACCGCTCTCGGTAGAGGCTACGGGCGGCGACGGCCACTTCACCTACCAGTGGTACGGCAACGACGTTGCAATCGCTGGCGCAACGAATTCAACCTACACACCAAGCACCACAACTGGCGGCAGCGACACCTCTTTCTCGGTAGAGGTGATAAGCCTTTGCAAAAGCGACACCATCACCGTGGCTCAGATAAATGTGTATGACGCTGTGACTGCCACCTCGACAAGCACCGACACAAGTTACTGCCTGAATGCCGATGATGCAACAGTTGTCGCTTTGTCGGCAAGGGTTTCGGAGGGCAGCGAGGCAACCCCGACCTATGCATGGTATATGAACGACGGCACATCGACCACCATGGTCGGAACTACCGAGACATGGAAGCCACAGGTCTCAACCTCAGGCACCTTCGCCTACGGCGTGAAGATATCCAACGGCTGTGGCAGCGATTCGATACACGTGGCAACTGTGACGGTGTGGTCGGCCCCTGCGGTCGAGACTCTCTCCATCACGGCTAACGCAGTGGCTTGCGTGAACGACACCACACCGGCTTTCAACCATATCGACAGCCTGACGGCTCATGGTTTCGTTTTCACGGGCGGTCACAACCTCAACCCAGCCATTACCGTTGTATCGAGTACCTTCAGCAGTGACAACTGCAACGGCAGCCGTACAACCGTCTATCGCGTGACTGACGAGTGCGAAAACTCTATCGATGTTACATACATACAGCCAGTGAAAGACTCTATAGCTCCTACAGTAGCTGTCGTCACAGAAATACAACAGGCACAGCCAGCTTTGAGCAACTGCCAATACAAGATACCCGATGTTACGGCATTGGTGAGAAACCAAAGTAGCGACAACTGTACCGACAGCTTGCAACTGGTCATAACACAATATCCAGTGGCAGACAGTCTGTTTGACCAAACGACCACAGACCAGACTATATCCGTGTCGGTGACAGTGAAAGACCTGTGTAACAATTCCACAGAAACCACCGTGAACGTGTTCATCCCGGCCAACGACCTGCATTTGGTGTCATCCGATACGACGTATATCTGCGTTGGAGACTCGGCTATCTTGACAGCTGTGGGTGGCAGCGTGAACGGAGGCATAACTTACGTATGGACTCCTGCCACAGGATTGAACATCACAACCGGCAACAATGTACACGCCTCTCCAAGCGTGGATAGCACTGTGTACACAGTCCGAGCCACCGACCTGAACGGCTGCTGGGTTGAGAATGAGATCGTGGTGAGACTGCATCCAGAGCATGAACTCTCGGTGGATGTGCCGGCCAATCTTGTGCAGACCGTATGCCCAGGCGGGCAGATGACTCCTATAACGGTGAACTACGACAATGCCACACTGTCTGTGACAGGCCTGCCCAACGGAATAACATACGACGAAACAAGCCAAATTATCAATGGACAGCCAAACGGCACAAGCAACTTCATGATAGTGGCCTCCAGTCTGTATGAATGCGGAGCCGACACATTGCACGGCACAATAACGCTGGACGACACCATTATGGTTGTGAACACCGAGACGGTGTGCGACACCTTCGACTGGGATGTCACAGGCCAGACATACACCACAAGCGGACGCTATCGCTTCGCAACACGGACGGTTGACAACCAATGCGACAGCGTTATGTATCTCAACCTGACAATTCACGAAAGCAACAGCAGTGACACCACTGCCATCGAGTGTGGACCGTTCACATGGTACGGAAGCACCTATGCCGCCAGCTGCGAAACCTCACGAGTGTTTGGTAATCAGTGGGGGTGCGACAGCACGGTGACACTACACCTGACCATCGGCGACATCTACTCATTCAACGACGCCGACTCGATGTGCGATGGAGGCATCTATGAATACCACGGACTGTCACTCACCAGAGCGGGCTCATTCTCGAAGACCTACCAGTCGATGTACGGCTGCGACAGCGTGTACACAATAACCCTGACGGTGAAACCAGCCGTAAATATCGAATTCGAGAAGACAGCAGATTGCCAGATGTCTCAATACATCATCACAGCCACAACCGATGGCAACACATTCGAATGGAGCAGTTCTGTGGATGACGGTCAGATAGATGCACAGCGCACAAACGCCACCATATATGTGTCGCCGACCGAAACCACCACCTACTCCTTCACCTCAGACCGCATCGCCACCCACTTCTGCCGAGTGACAGAGTCCATCACAGTTGACGAATTACAGATACCCAACGCCTATATTGAGACACACGATCTGCATATAAGTCCCGACTTCGACACTTGGAGCGCCGAAGACGCAAGCAGCAACGGTGCCTTGGGACGTGAATGGTATGTTGATGGCGAATTCTATCACGAGCAGGGCGAGTCCATACACGGAACCAACGAAGTTCATGGTATTAACGACAGCATCACGCTGATGCTGATTGCCATTGGCGAATTCTGCAACGACACAACAACGACAAAGATTCCAGTTGTGGTGGATCCAATGTATGTACCTAACATCTTCACTCCCACCAAAGAGACCAACAACCTCTTTGGCGGTAAAGGCGACGGCATCTCGGACTACGAGATATGGGTCTATTCACGCGAAGGCCTGCTGGTCTTCCATTCCACAAGTATGGAAGAGATGTGGGACGGCAAGCACCAAGGCAAGGATGTGGACTGCAAGCAGGGCGCGTACACCTATAAGGTCCAGTATCGCATTGCGGGACAGCCGACCTTCAGACGAAAGTTCGGAAGCGTGACCTTGATAAGGTAACATCCCATTCTAATCGTCATGAAATACTGAGCTGGAACGAGGGTTCCAGCTCAGTATTTTTTTGTGATTATATACAAGTTGCCGACACGGAGTTTTCTCCCTGCCATACAACAGCGTCACACAAATGCGTACCGACTTATCTGTTTGCTTTTCACAAATTCCAAGTATCCCCAACCAAGCCATAAAACAGCGTCCTACAAACATACGCTAGCAGCGCTCCATCCTTTTAATCATAAAGAATGTTGATAGTCATGAGTCAATAGATATTTAAAACTGTTTCGAGACGAGCTCGCCAGAAACCGCCAACATGTTGATGTGGAAAAAGTTGGAATTTTAAAACTTTTTTAACATCGCAGTGTTGAAAATTATTATTATCTTTGTCGTTTGTATCAGAGTGCCCTGACGGGAGGGGGTGAAGTGTATATATTACTGACATAAAACACATTACCCTTTCAACCTATGTGCTCAATGAATGATATAACTACAAACAAGAGATAAAACTAAAAAACTCATAGCATCGACTCATCTTTTTATATCAATTTATCAACCTATCTACATATCAAACATTCAAGCAACCACACATTCAAACATCTACTCATTCAAGTACTAACTCATTCGCACTAACACATTCAAACAATTACGCATTCAAGCAATCACACTCCCCCCTACTATGTCCAACGAAGCGCTGATACAACCCTACGAGAACACCAACGTCCGCATTGTGTGGGACGAAGAGAAGCAAGATTACTACTTCTCTGTCGCGGACATCGTGCAGATACTGACTGACAGCGCCGATGTCAAGCAGCACATCAAGCGCATGCGCTCGCGCACCCCAAACTCGATTCCAGGTGGGGTACAATTTGTACCCCTACTCGAATGCTCGCCTCGGATGGCAAGCATTACCTAACCCAAGCCGCCACAATGGAGGGCATCCTGCGCATCATCAACCTATCAACAAACTTTAACAACATCTTAACCTTAAAAACCTATCCACGTATAAAGTAAACGATTGTTCAATCATAAATATACAACAAAAAACAGAGATAGAATTCAACTTTGCAGTGGTTAAAATCAAGCACAAGGTAATACGAAAAGATGAAAGGAATACCGATATATCCGACTGACAATAAAGATAATTCTTTAGGATGTCAATTTTTTTGACCTCCTAAAGGAAGCGGAATAAAACTTAAATTCATAATTCAAATATAGCCTAACTGACCGCTGAAAACTAAAAATTCAAAACAAAGCCATGGAAACAAATCTCAGACAGCCATTCACTCCCGCACAGGTGGAACTTCTGAACACTATGGCATCGCTGAAAACCGACAGCGACCTGTGTGAGCTGAAACAGGCCATCGCTAGGTTTTTCGCCGAACGTGCCGACCGAGAACTGGAACGGCTCCAGGGTGAAGGCGCTGTAACCGAAGAAGAAATATCCTCGTGGAACCATGAGCACATACGCCCCCATACCTCAATGAAGAAATAGTGAACACGAGTGTGCAAAATCTGACATGGTGGCGGAGATGATAAATCAACGAAACCGATTGTATAACAGATAGTAGTAAAAACTCTCAACGGTGTTGAGAGAAATTGAAAGGGAAACAGAAACAGAATCTTACACAAAACTGTTTAACGGAGTAAACAAAAATCAATAAAAACTGTTTAGTGGAATAAACAAGTAGGCGAGGCGCGGTAAAAATCAGACAGATAAATGGAGACACTATTTGCATATCAAAGACAATTGCTGCAGAACGTAGAAACGACTTTCGTGCGCTCGTTGATGGACGAAATCGACTGGGAGGGGAACAGGGTGGTCGGTATACGCGGAGCCCGAGGCGTGGGCAAGACGACGCTTATGCTGCAGTATGTCAAGTTGCATTATGGTGCTGAAACACGCAAGGCGGTTTACCTGAATTTGGACAACCCATATTTCCTGAAGAACGACCTGATGGATGTTGTGCAAAAGTTCTACCAACAGGGAGGTGAGCGTTTGCTGCTCGACGAGGTGCACAAGTATCCCAGGTGGAGTCAATATGTGAAATCCATCTATGACAGCTACCCGACCATGAAGGTGGCCTTTACCGGTTCGTCGTTGATACAGATACTCAATGCCGAAGCCGACCTCTCGCGTCGCTGTGTGGCTTACGAGATGCAGGGGCTCTCGTTCCGTGAATATATGCAGTTCTATCATGGTGTGGAACTTCCACTATGCGGGCTCGACGATATTCTACACAACGCCGATGCGATATGCAGCAAGGTGAACGGTCTCTGCCGTCCGCTCGCCCATTTTGCCGACTACCTGAGGCAGGGCTACTACCCGTTCATGCAGGAGAATCCGACAAGCTACAGGCAGCGCATCGAGGGTGTGGTGGACATGATACTCGGCATTGAGTTGCCACAGCAGAGGGGCGTTGACTTGGGCAACCTGCGCAAACTGAAATCGTTGGTGTCGGTTGTTGCCACCGAGGTACCGATGCTTGTCGATGTCAGCAAGATGGCTCGCACCATCGAGCTGAATCGGGTGACTTTGCTCGCCTATATGCAGTATCTTCACGATGCCAAACTGATAAGGCTTGTCTATTCCGACCAACTGAATGTGAAGCGCATGCAGAAGCCAGACAAGATAATGATGGAGAACCCCAACCTGTGCGAGGCACTGAACCTGGACGTAGTCAACGAAGGGTCGCTGCGCGAGGTGTTCTTCTGCAATCAGGTGGCCTACCGCCACCGGGTAGAATATACCAACCCGGCCGATTTCCTCATCGACCGCAAATACACTGTTGAGATAGGAGGAAGCTCGAAGGATGGAGGGCAGATTGCCGGTCGTGAAGATGCTTATCTTGCTTGCGACGGAATGGAATATGCCTACGGCAACAAGCTGCCGCTTTGGATTTTCGGACTATTGTATTGAACATAATTATATATCAACGCATAACGCATCAACGTAATACATATCAGCAATATATAACCAGATACGCAGGGCATATGAACGAATATTATAACAGCTATTATAACAGCGAAGCCATGAATATGCAAAACGAGAAGATGGAAGAAATGAAGGAATTGAAGATGAGGAACGGACTTGTCAAACTTGTGAAAAGTCTGAGTCAGGGGTGTGTCAAGTCTGTATCAGGTCCGTATCAGGTCTGTATCAAGTATGCGATTGGTCTGGACCAAGTCCGTACCAAGTCCGTACCAAGTCCGAACCAACGCCCTACCAAGGCTCTATCAACGCCCTATCAAGGCCGTATCAACTCAGTATTAAACTATAATTTCTTCCGCCATATGGCGGCCGTGTTGGCTATTCTGGTGATGATGGCAGTGGGGGGCACGGCATGGGGACAGAGTCTTGCAGACTATGCGTTCACCACTGGCACAGGGGGGACCACCTACTCGCCTTCGTGGACAACAATAGTGGCATCAGGGAACGATGATGGGGTATCTGGACTTCAAAACATTGGTTTTACATTCACTTATGATGGTGTGGCCTATACGCAATTCTCCGCCAACTCGAATGGGAGAATGAGGCTTGGAGGTACAGCCATTGGCTCCACTTATAGCAATCCGTTCAATAGCAGTAATTATACTGGCAATACACCCGCAATTGTAGGTGTGGGAAGAGATTGCTCAACAGGCTCGGGCGGATATGTCCGAACAGGACTGTATGGATCATCCGGCTCGTATGTAAGAGTTATTGAATTCATGCTTAACACTAGTTCCTCTTCTTCTGGCACAACTTATATAAAATTCCAAGTGCAGTTATTTCAATCCAACAACGAAGTAAGGATCGTATATAGTGGTGATTACAGCAACGCCCCCAGCGAATATCAGATCGGTATAGGCAATGCGTCATACAATATGTTCTGGTATGTAAATCCGAGCAGCCATACTGCAACATATTCTACTACTTACACAGCAACCACCTATTCCGTGTTTCCTGGTGGAGGAAGATACTATTCGTTTGTGCCAACCATTCGACCGGCAACCATTCCTTATTCCTGCAATTTTGAAAATGCGGGTGAAAACAATGGCTGGAACAGAAACAATTCTTCCGACGGGTGGTTTTTGGGCAGTGCAACTTATAGTTCATACAACAAGTCACTTTATGTATCGAAAGATAATGGTACAACAAATGAATATAGTTCAGCCAATCAACGCATATATGCCTACCGTGAAATCACTGTTGCAACGGCCGGCGATTATTTTGTTTCCTACAAGTGGAAATGTAGGGGAGAAGACGGGTATGATTATTTAAGGGTATTCCTTGTCCCCACATCCATCAATCCAAACCTTTCGGCTGGCGCCGATAACAATATATCGGATGAAGGTACACCCAACAATTGGATTTCGGTGGACGATGGTTCGCAATTAGTCAACAACGGTAGTAGTTGGACATCCGTACAAGAAAGAATCACATTGCAGGCACGCAATTACTATCTTGTGTTCTATTGGCGTAGCGATGGTAGTGTATATCAGAATCCTCCAGCAGCGGTGGATGACATCGAAATCATCAAGGCACCACCGGCCCCTGCAACAATCCCATACGTATGTAAATTCGAGAACACCACCGAAAACGGGAAATGGACATTGGAGAACGGTACTCAAACCAACAAATGGATGATTGGAACAAATACATATTCCAGTGCATCCCGGTCGTTGTATATATCCAATAACAATTCCACAAACGCATACAGTCATACGACATCATACGTATACGCTTACAGACTTGTCAATGTTACCGAAGCTGGCAAATATCTTGTTCATTTTATGTGGAAATGTAACGGAGAGTCAACATACGATTTGCTCCGTGCGTTCTTGATACCGCCAAGCGTTAGTCCAAACCTTGCAGCGGGCAATGCCAACGGTCAAGGGTCCTATACAAACACGACTCCAACCGGATGGATTGACGTTGCAAACCCAGCGGGCAAACTCAACCTGCAGACATCGTGGCAAACTAACAGTCGAGTGGTTGACCTTAGTGAAACAGGAGAATACTATCTGGTATTTTTCTGGAAAAACGATGGAAGCAGTGGCACAACTCCCCCTGCCGCAGTGGATGACATAGGCATACTCCCAGTCCACAACATGGCTTGCGGCACAGGGTATTCTGGAACAGTGGGGAATTCATATAGCTTATGGTCATCATATCCTAATTCCGGATGTGGTTGGACCGAAAATGGAGAGGAGCATATTTATGCCTACACGCCATCCTCATCGGGCAGTTACACTTTTACCACAACCGACGGCAATGATGCTGACTTCTTTCTATTGCAAGATCCCCGAAACACTGGCACAGGCTTAGGATGCGTAAGTGCTGGAAACATTACTGCAACACTCACTGCGGGAACCACGTACTATTTAATTGTGGATAATTGCTCTGGCTCATCATCCAGTTACACAGTCAATATCCCATGTCCGACGTGTCCTCCGATTGAAGTGGTAGTTCCTCCCGATGAAACATCGACAAATGCATTTTTGCCAACAGAAGCATTTTACAATTACTCGCTAACACAGCAGATTTACACCCCTTGCGATATAAAAAAGAGAGGAACCCTTGGCAGTATTTCGTTTTACAACGGGGGGACGACTATGAGTCGAAAGTTTGATATTTATCTTGTAAATACCACCAAGAATGCGTTTAGCGACGTGACAGACTGGATTCCAGTCACCTCTGCAGACAGAGTATATCACGGGACGTCAGCCGTCGCCTTTACGTCTGGGCTATGGACCGAGATACATTTTGATACTCCTTTTTATTACGACGGCACAAGCAACCTCGCCGTCATCATCGACGACAATACGGGAACTTATCAGAACGGCATGGCTTGTCGTGTGTATGAAGCCGACGGCGCGCAGTCGATATACCTATATGATGATAACATCGATTTCAACCCGTTTGCCCCGCCCTCGGAAGCATATGATGTTATGACGGTAAAAAACCAGCTCAAGTTTGGAAGTTGCGATCAGGCAGATTTAACAAGATATACTATAACAGCGACGCCGAATCCTACGGATGGCGGGACAATAACCGGTCTTGCCAAAGATGGGTGCTATACGTCAGGTCAAACTTGCACACTTACAGCAACACCGAATGGCTGCTACAAGTTTGTAAACTGGACCGATGGAGGCTCAGTGGTTTCAACCAACGCCACATACTCGTTTACCGTGAGCGGCAACCGCACTTTGGTGGCCAACTTTGAGGAGTGGAGTGTTGAGATTACATCAGACCCTTCATCCCTTGATTGCTTCACATCTGGAACACCTGTTTTGCTGACTGCGAGTACAGACCTCTCTATGGGCTATGCATTTACCACTACTTCTTCGTCTTTCAGCAGTATTTCAGGGTCTGCCGATGGCACTACAACCAGTTCTGGCGATGATGCAACATTATCTTTCGAGTTGCCATTCGCATTCAATCTGGCAGGTAAGGATTTCTCGGCAGGAACAACCCTCTATATGCGTTGCGACGGATTTGTTAGTTTTGGAACGGCATATAGTACGAACGCACCATCCAACCCAGGGACAACATATTCTGTGATTTCACCTTTGGGTTATGACCAAAATCTAGATGCCGATGCAAGTTTTATGTACTACAAGGTTACAGGTACTCCTGGTAACCGGGTACTGACCATGGAGTGGGAAAATATGAGGTCTTGGTCTAGCTCCAATTCTGCATATAACTGGGCAAACTATCAGGTGAAGATATATGAAGGGAGCAATATTGTGGAACTATGCTATGGTGGATTTACCCATAATTATACTGGTACATCTGTTTATATATACCTCTCCGCTGACGGAAATATTACAAAACTCACATCCATCACATCTCCCTCCATTGCAACCAATACTACTGGATCGACCACGTCTATTCCGATAGCTATTGCTTCTGCGGCTCCAGCCAATGGTACTGTTTACCGATTCACTCCACCATCCACCACATATTCATGGTCGTATTCTGGCACATCTGGCACCGCAACAGGCAACACCTATACGGTTTCACCTACACAAAATTCAACATATACGGTGAATGTCACAGTTAACGGCTGTACACATTCAGAACATATAGACATCAATCTTGGAAACTATAATATTACAGCCACTGCAAATCCTGCCGCGGCGGGAACTGTAACAAGCATTAATGACTATGGATGCCATTATGTAGTAAGCGCCACGCCCAACAGCTGCTATAAGTTTGTGAACTGGACGGAGGGTGGTTCGGTGGTTTCAACCGATGCCACTTACTCGTTTACTGCGAGCGGCGACCGCAACCTGGTAGCCAATTTTGAGGAAATGAGTGTAAGCATAACTTCAACGCCAGACCCTCTTACATGTCTTACGTCTGGAACGGATGTGTTGTTGACTGCGAGCACGGATATACCTATTAACTACAGTTTGTCCAATTATACATTCACCACTGGTAGCGATGCGTCAAGATGGTACAATGTGACAAATACGACGAACCTTATAACCACGTCGGGAGATGGTGTCGCCTCTGCTCTTCAAGACATCGGATTCCAATTCCCGTTCAGCGGCACAAACTACACACAGTTCTCTGTTAATTCAGATGGCAATCTCCGTTTGGGACCCACCGTTACAGGAACCTACAATTATTCGTCCCCTTTTACTTCGACTAATGCAAATAGCAACAATCCCAAGATTAACGGCATGGGATTTGACGGTTATTTTGATAACTCAAGCTATGGCAGCTATGTCTACAAGCAAGTGTTTGGAGCTGCGCCCAACCGAGTGCTTGTGGTGGAGTTCAAGGAATCTCCGTGGAGCTCAAGTTACCGTCAATATACTTGGAATTGGCAGGTGCAGTTGTTTGAAAGTGGAGTTGTGCAAATAGTGTATGGTCCTAGCGCTCCTGGCAGTTATAATTATGCTAATCAAATAGGTCTATGCGTCAATGCAAGTGACGGTTGGACTGTCAGTACCACGGCGCACACTGCAACCCATTTCACAAATGGTACAACCACCACAAATACCGCTGATAATTCTTGGCCTGGAAATAACCGCTGGTACCGATTCACGCCACCATCACCATACGTATGGACATACACAGGAACGGAAGGTACAGCTGACGGTGAAACATACAGGGTTTCGCCTACTCAAAACTCGACATACACAGTGAGCGTTACAGGCGGCGGATGCACCAAGTCGGAACATGTTGACGTGACTATAAACAAGGATTTCACCATCGGCAACATAGCCGATCAGACGATATGCGCCGGCGGCAGCACGACGCTCAACCCGAGCATAACGGGTGGTAATGAACCATTTTCATACGCATGGTACAAAGACGGCGGCAGCACACCGGTAGCCACAACGGCGACATACACCACGCCAGCGGGAGACGCCACCTTCGGAGCCAGCCACACCTACACTATCAAGGTGACCGACGGCTGCGGCACTGTGAAACAGAAGACGTTCACGGTGAACGTGTACAGCGACATCACCATAGGAGACATAGCAGCCCAGACTATATGTGCCGGCGGCAGCGCAACGTTAGCCCCGACTATCAGCGGCGGTAAGACCCCGTACGCATCATATG
>Ga0310696_10007876_pt1 | contig 12464 bp, 4 predicted proteins | sample AusTroGonzalo_MG_4_FD_203885 | JGI IMG/M metagenome (GOLD analysis project Ga0310696, IMG submission 203885) | Bovine rumen microbial communities from tropical cattle in Woodstock, Queensland, Australia - Gonzalo_02 (v2) (version 2) | ecosystem: Host-associated > Mammals > Digestive system >... | reverse complement strand
CAGAGGCCGTGTCCGCGTCAATCTGGGACGAAACGGACACGGCGAAGAACGGGTTGAGCGTTTCCGCCTCGATGCGGAGCGACGACACGAAAAACTCCGCTACGCCGGGGAGAAGGGTCGTTCCGCCGGTGATGTACAGCTTGCCCGGTTCGTTGCCGCCCTGCTGGCTCCTGTAGAAATTGATCGAGCGAGAGACCTCCGCACCGAGGCGCATCATCACGGCGCGGCACGCCTTGGAGACGCGGTCCGCGACCTCGTCCTCGTTTTCCGAAACGCCTCCTTCGGAAACATAGCCTTGCGAAACCTTCAGCTGTTCGGCCTCTTCGAATGTGCATCCAAACGCCTGCGCGATCTCTTTCGTGACGGCGTTGCCGGCGACCGCAATGGATCGGTTGTATATGCGCCCCTCCTCGACTATCACGAGCGTCGTGGTCTTCGCGCCAATGTCAAGGATAAGCGACGACCCCTCCGCTCCAATCTCCGCCAGGACTTCCACGAGCGCGAACGGCGCCGTCCCTACCCTGACGGGCGTGAAGCCGGCGGAGGCCACGGCGGACGTCACCGCCTCCACCTGGTCCGTCTTGGCCGCCGCGATGAGGACGGTGTTGTCGCCCGCCGGAGTTTCGCCGATGACGTGCGTGCCGCAGACGAGTTCGTCCATCGGGAAGGGGATGTTCTGCTCTATCTCATAGCGCACAAGCTGGTCGAAGCGCTCCGTGCCGGGCTTCGCCTGTATCTCGGCCGTGCGGGGGAACGCCATCTGACCAGGAATGGAAACCGCAACCTTGCCGGGAGATATGCCTTTCTCGCGGGCAATGCCGAGAATCGCCGCGGGAAGAATGTCCGCAGCGTCCATGGGGTCGAACGGCGCCGCAAGAGCGGCCATGCCGTATTTGAGGAGCGTCGCCTCGCCTTTGCCGACGGAAAACTCCGCCAACGTCACGGACGCGGCCCCTATGTCCAGAGTTAGTATTCGCTTAGCCATGTCAAGGTGCAGTTTGTTCGTAGTCGTTCGGGTTCACGAGCGCCCAGATCGTCTTGGATCTGTCCACAAGCCCCTGCCTGCGCTCTATGAGGGGTTCTCCCGCAGGGGTCTTCTTGCCCATTATGGCGGAATTGTTCCAGAATCCGCGGCTTGCGTCCCTCACGTTCGAAGGGATGCCTTGGATGCCGCTGTCGCATCCGCCCGCCAGCGTTTCTCCGCTCTTGCTCGTTATCACGAGGCCGACGGCCCTCGGCTCGCCGTACCGTTCCAGGTTCGACGGGTGAAGGCAGACGGACGCCGTGTGGGAGCCCTGCGGAATGTTCTGGTAGGTCACCGATGTCGTGAAGTACGAGTACGGGGCTATCTTGTCGGATTTGTCTTTTTCCGTCGCGGTTTTCGTCTCGAGAAGGACGTGCCACGTGAACGTAAGCTGGTCCTGCCACTTGGCGAACGTCGAGTACTTGGTCTCGAGGACTATCCACTTGCGTGGCTTGAGATAAGTCTTCCCGACGATCGATTCTCCGCTGAAGGAAGGCGCGGCAAGCGTCGCCTGGCGGCCGAGCTTCGGGAAAGTTTCTATCACGACACGTGCACTGTTGTCGCGCCGACGGGAGGATTCCGGGCCGGAATGCTGAACCGATGCGCCCACCGTGCGCTGCTGGTAGCGCGTCGGCCCCTGGGCGAACGCGACCGCTGCCGCGAGACATGCCGTGGCGCATACCGCCATTCCTGATTTCTTCATCGTCTTGTCCTCCTTTACAGTACTTTCATTTTCGGGAGATCCTGTATGTCGACGAGTCCGGCAACCTTGCCGTTCGCGTCGCATACGGGGAGATCGTCTATGTTGCCGCGCTCGAACACCTTGAGGAGTTCGGCGGCGTAAGTATCCTCTCGTACGAACTTCGGCGAGCGGGTCATCACGCTTTCGACCTTGTCGCCGAGGATTTCGGCCCCGCGCCCGCCGTCGCTCATCCTGCGCCGGAAGTCGCCGTCCGTGAAGATTCCGGCGAGCGTGCCGTCGGCGTTCGCGACGACGGCGGAGCCGCAATGGGCGCGCGTCATCGCCATCAACGCGTCCATCACCGTCGCGTCAGGCGGGACCATCGCCATCTTTTCGCCCTTGCGCATGATGTCGCCCGTCTTGAGGACGAGCGCTCGTCCTATCGCGCCCGCCGGGTGGTTCATGGCGTAGCTCGATATGTCGAACTTCATCGCGTCTATCATCACCATCGCGAGCGCGTCGCCCATCGCCATCGTCGCCGTGGTCGAGTTGGTCGGCGCCATGCCGAAGGGGCAGGCTTCCTTGCCACACGGGATTTCGAGATGCACGTCGCCCGCCTTCGCGAGGGACGACGCGGCCGAGCCCGTGACGGAGATTATCTTGAGCCCATGCCGCCTCACCGCCGGAACGAGCCGCAGTATTTCATCAGACTCGCCCGAGAAGCTGAGCGCCACGAGGACGTCCCTCGGGGCGACCATCCCGAGGTCTCCGTGCATCGCCTGTACGGGATTGAGGACGATGGAGCGCGTCCCCGTGGACGCGAAGATGGCGCTCATCTTCTCCGCAATCGCGAGATTCTTCCCGACGCCAGTCACGACGACGATGCCGTCCTTCCTGACGCAGCCGAGCATGAGCTCGACCGCGTCGGTGAAGCTCTTGCCGAGCGAGTCGCGCACGCGCCTGAGGCCCTCGATTTCGATGTCGAAGACCTCGCGCGCCCTTTCTATCATCTTTTCCTTTTCCATCTGTCCTCTATCCCGGGCTTCCAATATGCGTCACTTTCCTTCCGACTGCAGAAGCGTCACGGCTATCGTGCCCACGATGTCCTCCGCCGAGCAACCGCGCGAAAGGTCGTTCATCGCCTTCGCGAGACCCTGGAGGTTGGGCCCGATGGCCTTCGCCCCGCCGAGCCGCTGGGCGATCTTGTAGCCGATGTTGCCGGACTGGAGATCCGGGAAAATGAACACGTTCGCGTCGCCCTGCACTTCGCCGCCGGGGTTCTTGAGAGAGCCGACCGAAGGAACGATGGCGGCGTCGAACTGCATCTCGCCGTCCATCTTGATTCCCTTCTCGGCAAAGACGGGACGCGCGAGGGCGACGGCCTTCTGAACCTTCTCGACGAGAGGACCCGCGGCGGAGCCCTTCGTGGAATACGAGAGGAACGCGACCTTGGGTTCGCGCCCCGCGAGGCCGCGGTACGTCTCGGCCGTAGCGAGAGCAATGTCGACAAGCTGTTCCGCCGTGGGGTCGGGGATGACGGCGCAGTCGCCGAACGCGATCACGTCGTCGCCAGACGGAGCGGCCTTGGGGAGATCGAGGATGAAGCACGAGGAGGCGGTCTTCACGCCCTTCTGCGTGCCGAGCGTATGGAACGCCGCGCGGAGCATGTCGCCCGTCGAGGCTATGGAACCCGCGACAAGGCCGTCGGCGCGGCCGAGCTTCACCATCATTCCGCCGAAGTAGATTCTCTTCGTGCGAAGAGTCTTCTCCGCGCCGGCGAGATCGATGATCTTTTGCTTTTCCGCGGGCTTCTTCGATTCCTTCGCGTTCCACGCGTCGAGATACGCCTTCTCGAGTTCGGCGTCGCCCTTCGTGTAGTCGATCACCGGTATGCCGCGCTCGGCGAGGGAAAGCCCCGCCGTCTTTTCGGCCGCCGCGATTTCCTCGGGAGTCCCGAGGACGATGGGCTTTGCGATCTTCCTGTCCACGCATGCGCACGCGGCCGTGATGACGCGCTCGTCCATGCCTTCCGGCAGCACCACGGTCTTCTTGAGCGCCGCCGCCCTCTCGATTATCTTTTCTATTGCATTCATTTTCTTTTCGTTCTTTCTTTTTCTTCGGCGCGATGGGGGCATCGCGCCCTACCTTCTGGCCGTCCGGTGGTCGGCCCCTGCCAACTCAAACACTCAAACACCCAAACACTCAAACCCTTTCCCGACTCCTACCCCAACAACCTCACCGCATCTCTTGCGATCATCAGTTCCTCGTTCGTCGGGAGGACGACGACGGGTATCTTCGAGCCTTTCGCCGAGACGACGCCCGTGACGCCGCGGAGCTTCGCGTTCACCTTGCGGTCGAGCTTGATGCCAAGCGCCCCGAGACGCTTGACGATGCGCTCGCGCCCGTCGGCGGAGTTTTCGCCGATGCCGCCCGTGAGGACTATGGCGTCGGCTCCGCCGACCACGGTGTTGTACGCGCCGATGTAGAGGGCGACCCTATATGCCCACGTCTCAAGCGCAAGTTCCGCGGCGGCGTCGCCCTTCGCGGCCTTGGCGCAGATGTCGCGCATATCGCCGCCCGCGACTCCGGCCATCGCCTGGAGACCAGACTTCTTGTTGAGGAGCGCATCCATTTCGGCGGGCGTCTTCTTTTCGGTCTCCATGATGGAGAGGACGGCGGCGGCGTCGATGTCGCCGCACCTCGTCCCCATCACGAGACCCGCGAGGGGCGTGAGGCCCATCGTCGTGTCGACGCATTCGCCGTTCTTCACGGCGGCGAGGGAAGATCCGTTGCCAAGGTGGCACGTGACGAGATTGACCTTGGAAACGGGCTTCTTGAGGAAAGCCGCGGCGGCCGCCGTGACGAACCTGTGGCTCGTTCCGTGGAAGCCGTACTTCCTTATGCCGTACTTCTTGTAGAACTTCGGGTCGATCGCGTACATCGCTGCGCAGTCGGGCATCGTCTGGTGGAAGGCCGTGTCGAACACGGCGACGTTCGGGACGCCCTTGAATATCTTGGCGCACGCCTCGATGCCGCCGAGGTTGGCAGGCATGTGGAGTGGACCGAACTTGACGAGCTTCTTGAGCTTCGCCATGACGGCGGGCGTCACGACGACCGAGTCGGCGAAGACTTCCGCTCCGTGGAGGACGCGGTGGCCGACGGCGTCGATGCCCTTCGCAGCGTCGCCGAGATCCTCGACGACCTTGGCGAGGGCCTCCGCATGGTTGGCGGGGCCTCCCGCGCCGATGCGTTCGACGAGCCCCTTCGCAAGGCGCGTTTCGCCGCGCATGTCGAAGAGCTGGTATTTGAGCGAACTCGAACCCGAGTTCACGACGAGTACTTTCCTTGTTTCCTTCTTGTTCATTTTATTTTGTTTCTTCCTTGGCTTCATTCAATGACAACCTTGTAGAATCCGGAGGTGCCGTCCATGGACGCCGCGGCGGACACCGCAACCGGCCCGGCGCCTACGACGACCGGCTCCTCGGAGACGAGCGTCCAGTCGGCCTCGGCGAGCGACGCCTTGCGGTAAACCTTGCATGTTACGGACAATGTCGGCTGGACGGCGACCGTGTAGAATGCGCTCACCGGCGAGGAGAGTGCCGTATCGACCGCGATGACGATGTTGCCGTCGGCATCGAACCCGATGTCGGCGATCTCGACGCCTTCCACCGTCTTCTCGACGGCGATCGACCCGTCGGGAGCCACGTTGATGTCGCCAGGCGCGACGCCGAGCGAAAGCGCGGCGAAACTCTTTGTGGACATCGCGCCGGTCAAGGTGGTCAGAAGCCCGTTGGCGACGGGACCGTGTCCGCCGAGATTCTTGAGGTCTCCGGCGAGATCGGATTTTATCGCGATGTCACCGTCGATGGTGGCATCGACATTCGACGCGCCGTTGTCGAGGACGCCTCCGTTCACGACCATTTCATAGGCGTCCGGAATGTTGTTCTGGTTGTTGTCAACATCCTCGATATAGACCGTCACCGTATCGGCGACTCCGTCGGCAGTGTCGAGCACGACCGGCACCGGCAAGTACGCGTTCTCGGGATCGGCTTCTCTGGCGCAGAGGTAGCCCCAGGATTCGAACGGTTCCCTGACACGCTTCCTGGCAAGTTCCTTGTTGAGGTCAACCCAGGCGCAGATGTAGTATTTGCCCTTCTCGAGGCCGACAAGCGTGGCATTGGCCGTGTGCTCGACGCCGAAATCCTTCGCGCTTGCGGTGCTAACCGCGTTGTGCCGCGACACCGGCGGATCGCTGAAGTCGGGCTTCCTGTGGGCCTCTACCCTTATGGCGCTTCCTTCAAGCGTCCTCTCGGGGCCAAAGTACCTGACGCAGACCGGTATCGAACCGTACTTGAAGCCGTCGTCCACGCAGTTCATGCGGAACACGAGATTCGTGGACCAGAAATCGTCCTTGAACTTCGAGTTGTACATGGAGACGCGCCACGAATAGTTGGAGTTGTTCGCGAGGCCGTCGCCGATGAACACGTCTGGCTTGAAGCTGTAGAGGAAGTTTGCGTCTCTCGCCGGAGCGCGGCGGATGCCGGACGACCAGACGATCTCACTGGCGTCCGCCGTCCGGATCTCGATCTGGAACGCGGTGTAGGTGTCGTTCGACTGCATGGACCACTTGAACTCGGGCCGCGGCTCGTGCACGATGGCATCCGTCGTTCCCGGCGAAACCGGGGTGGGACGCTCGCGGAGCGATCTTTCGTCGAACTTCCTCACGGACACTATCTTGTGGCGGTACGCGTTCTCGTTGCCGAAATACACGGCGTAGCCTATGCTGAGCAGATCGATGCCCTGCGCAAGCAGCGGTGCGGCGATGTCCTCGTCGAGCCGTTCCCAATCGATATCCGGGACGCCCTCTTCGAGAATGTCCTTTTCGGTGATGAACTTCTTGTTGTGCATGTTCACGCGCTTTTCGATAAGCACGAGATTCGCCGCCTCGGCGAAGGCCCCGCCGACGTTGGCGAGCTCGTAGTTGTTCGTGTAGGAACCATCCGCCAACTTAGCCCCTATGCACCTGCGGTATATGCGCATCTCTTCCGTCATTCCGCCGGACAGGGAGCCGTAATCGCCGAGCACAATGTCGGAGTGGTCGCTGCCGAACAGTTTCACTCTGTCGGAAGAGCTGTCGGAAATGCCCATGCGGGTGTATATCGGGCTTATGTCGGTAAGTTCGATTTCCGCTGAGGCTCCATACCAGCCGACTTCCACGTTGTTCGCGACCGCCATCGGCTCGCCGGCAGTGTAGTCGCCGTCGCCGTCGAGGTCGTACACGGCCACGATCGTGTTGGTCCCTTCGCGGACGTATCCCGAGGACGGGTTGTTCAGGTAGAGCTTCAGTTTCGAGTACTGCATCGTAGGCACGAGGGACTCGTACTTCAGCCTGAAGGACGCGTTCTGGAGCGAAGTGACCGGCGCGGTCTCCGCGTCGCCCACCTCCTCGCGATAGACGCTCACGTCCCCGAGAGGCTTCAGATCGAGCAGATACTCGCCGCTCAAGAGGTCGATTTCGCCGATTCTTACGCCATAGAGGCAGATGTAGCCCTTCTCGAAGTTTTCGTCGTGCGTCACGGACACCGCACTGTCCTCGGTGAACTTCCTCCAGTTGAGGACGTCGTTCTGCAGGGCGATGCGGTCCTTGCCAAGGATGGAGAAGAGATAGACGTACGTGCTGTAGTCCATGACGTAAATGCCGTCGGGATATCTCTCCCCGAGGGAGGAATCGACCGCAGCGACGCCGGATACCTTGACGGTATATCTGTCGCCCGTGAAGAACTCGGTGAACTCGAGTTCGAGGGAAGACGGCACGACATATCCCGGCGACAGCACGCCGCGCACGGTGCGCTCGCTCCATTCGCCGATGTACTGCGTGTTCTCCTGCTTCTGGCCTGGAGTCACGATGAACGTGGCGTCCTCCTCGTCCTTGACGATGGGTTCTACCTTCCGCGTGTACGTCTTCACCACCACGTGCTTGCCCTCGAGATTGGCCTTCTGGAAGCCGTTGTAGCGGAGCGTCAGCTCGAGCGTGGGCTTCGGAACGTCCCGCACCTCTGTTTCGCCGTAATAGTGGGAAACCTTGTGTGGCATGATGCCGCCCGTGTATCTGGCGTATCTCGCCTCGGAACGGGCCGTCCAGCCGTCCTCGTCGGAATCCTTGTTCGCGTCGTGGACGTACCTGCTCGCGTAGGGAAGACCCCAGCGGTCTTCAAGCCAGTCTTCCATCATGTCATGGTCCGAGAATATCTCGCCGACGTAGAGGCTGCCGATCTTCCAGAAGTAGTCACTGTCGATTCCGGCCGGATCGACGCTGTACGCATTGTCGGGATCGAACTTGACGCGGATGTCCTCGTCGGGATACTTGATGTCGAACACTTCCGAGAGAAGGTATTCGGCGTAGTTGGAAAGCCCGTCGCCGTCGGCGTCGCCGAGAGCGTCGTCTCCCTTGAGATGGTACGCGTACGCGTAACGGTCGGGCACGCCGTCGCCGTTGGAATCGAGCTGCCACGGATCTGTCGGCGCGTTGCCGCGGTCGAACTCATCGAGAATCAACAGTTCGCTTCCGTCTCCTGGCGCCGTCGTTCTCGCATCGTTGTAGTTCCACGGGCTGACCGCGAGGCTGGAGACAGTCATGTTCGTCGCAGATGCGCATCCGGCCGGCCCGAACATCACGTACAGTTCCCAGCCGTCGGAGACGCCGTCGCGGTCGAAGTCGCTCTCGCCAGGCATCAGCGTGTACGCGCTCCAGAGGCGTCCCGTGTTCACGGTATCCTCGACCGCGCCCTGGAGGCCGATCGCCTCGAGGTAGCGGACGACGAGGTACTTGTCGAGCGCCGTCATTATCTTGGTGTTGACGGCGTCTTCGCCTATGACGCATGTGTTGGCGCTGAACCCGAACACATCGTACACCTGGGCGTGGACCAGCACGGCCTCGGCCTTTTCGTTCACCTCGTACACCCTGTTGGACGCCGCTTCCGAAGACGCCTCCACGGTCACTAGCCGCCCGACGCCGAGCCTGTCGCCGTACAGGTAGGTGGACATCAAGTTTGTGCCGGTCATGTTGTCGCCGACGCGCGGCAGCTCCATGTCCTCGGGCAGGATGTACTTGACGATGGTTCCGGTCCCCGTGTCCTTGAGCGTCACGGTGCGGACTTCGACTTCGGCGTACGCCATGAGGTCCGCGGCGCCTGCCGAAAGCATTGCGTCCTTGTCGAGCGGGTCGAGGATTCCGTCCGTGAACACGTATTCCCATCCGTCGGGCATGCCGTCGCCGTCGGAATCCCACCTGTTCGCGTTGGTGCCGATTTCATTCTCGGCGGACGAACGCAGACCGTCGCGGTCGCCGTCGTCGCCGTCTGCTTCGTCGCCTTCGTCCCAATCCTCCGGGAAGAGATCCTCTTCGACGCTGTCGGGAATCTCGTTGATGTTTGCGTCGGCGTCTTCGATGTATATCGTCGCCGTCGCGGCGGGCGAGGCCGTATCGCCCACCTTCACGCCGACAGGCGTGTAAATGTCGCGGCTTTGCGTGCCCACCTTGTTGGCATAGCCCCAGGACTCCCACGAGTCGCGCTTGCCGTTGCCGTTCTGGTCGATATACGCGAGCAGATACGCCGTTCCGGACGGAACGCCGCTCATGAAGGCGTTCGCCGTCGTGACATCTCTCCTGTTGTCCAGCCTGACTTCATCGCCAAGTCTCGCCACGGCGAGAGGCTGGTCGGAGAAGTCGGCGCTCGCATGTGCTTCGACCACGATGTCGCATTCTTCTTCTTTGGCCGACGTGTTCGGGCCGTAGTATCTGACGGCCGCCTCTATCCTGCCGTAATCCCTCTTCTGTCCCGGATTGACAAGGGCATTCGCGATATCGGTCTTGAAATCTGCCTTCTCGCTCCAGTCGTCATCGGTCAGAGTCTTGAGCGGGAACGCGGCGTTGAACGCGGCGATGCGCCAGCTGTAGCCGGTCCCGTCGGCGATCTTGGGCTCAGAGCCGTCGGCGCCCCGGAGTCCGACGTACACGGGAGCCGTGAAGCGGCGGATGTTGACGCCTGGCGTGTACGGCTCGCTTCCGGGCATGATCTTCACTCCGGAATCCCATACGACGGCACCGGACGCGTCGAGTATCTGTATCGCAAACGCCGTCGCGTCGTTGCCTTCGCAGACGAATCCGAACTCGGGCGTCGCGGAGTACACGCTCGCTCCTCCCGCCGGATAGACCGGTCTTGCGACGGGCCTGCCGGTTCCGAAGGTCTTGACGAACGTGCCGAGCTCCTCGGACGATTCCGTGCCGTCGGCCGCGGTGGACGTAAGCATCATGGAATATGCGACGGTCTTGATCTGCTCGCCTTCCTCGAGGACCTCCTTGGCGTCTTCGACGAGGTGGTTCCAGTCGAGATCGAACCTGCCGACCTCTTCCGAAAGTATGTCGCTCTCGGAGAGATAGGCGCGTTCGGAGACGAGATACTCGTGCGCAAAGACCTTGCGTCTGCGGGTCGCAGCCTCGCCGTTTATCGACTTTCTGACTATGCTGAAGTGCGCGATCCCGTCGGCAAGCTCGCCTGCCTGTCCGGAAACCGTCACGCCACCGCTGGAGCCAAGCCTGTCTGTGCGGTCGGAGGTCGAGTTCAATATGTTGAAGCGCGGCGCCACGGGAGACGTCTCCGTTAGCTCCATGACTATCTCGCGGGTCTTGTGCCAGGAGATGTTCACGTTCTCGGCAACGCCATAGGGTTCGCCAGCCGTGTAGAATCCGTCATTGTCGAGATCGAGGAACGCTTCGATGGTGTTGAGGCCTTCCTTGACCATGCCCGTGCCGGTCACGTCACCCTCGCTGTACGCGTTAGTGTCGTCTATCCAGTACGTCTTGGGCCATTCCGACGGCGCGCGCGATGTGTACTGCACGCGGAGGAGCGGCGTCGCGACGGTGCGGGCGGCGGCATCCACCCTCGCGAGGGCATACGTATCGAGAGACCACTCGCCCGTGCGCAGGTTGATTTCGCCTATTTCGGCCTGGGAAGCCGTATGGATGATCTTGGCCGTCATGCCGGAGAGGTCGGAGACCGCGCCCGCGAACTCCGTCCATGTAGCGCCATCGTCCACGAGAGCGATGTTCGGGAAGCGGAGTTTGTAGTACCTGTATGTCGGCGCATCGCCCTCGGACACGGGAACGGCATCCTTGTCCATGACTCCGTTGTTGACGTACCATTCCCAGCTCCAGTGGCAGTGGCGCTCGTCGGGCAACACGCCCATCGCGAACGACACCGAGCCGGCGACGACATGGCCCGGGCTCATGAACCCGTGCATGACAGTGTTGGTCTGCATCGCACCGGCGTATTCGGTGGCGCTCGTTTCGCCGGAAGCCACGACGAACTTGGCGTCCATGCCGCGTGTCTTGCCGTTGGATGTCCTCACCACGAGCCGTGCGCCGGAGACGTTCCTGTCGCCGGTATAGGATATCTTGAGGCCGATGGCCGGTTTAGGATAAAGGGTGGTATGCGCGCCGTCCTCCGTGAAGCGGTCTATGAGATCGGCGACATACGCGCCACCCCAGAAGGCCGCTCTCGTCTCGGCATAGTTGCTCCAGCCGTCACCGTCCCAGTCAAGACGCGGATCGTAGCTGCCGGCAGACGTGTACGCCGACGGGAAGAGATTCTCCCACCAGTCTTCCATGAAATCGTGGTCGCCGACGATTTCGCCGATATACTGGTTTGCGACGATGTTCGTGACGGAACCGGTCATTATGTTCCGGGTCGGTCCCGGCAAGAAATAGTCCGGGACGGCAAATACGCTGTAAGTCTGCATCTTCAGAGGATCGGGCGAATAGTAGAATCCGTTCTCTGTGCCGTACGGGAACGGCCCCGCCGATACGAGATACTCGCTCCAGTTGGAGAGTCCGTCGTTGTCGTCGTCGGCCGCAGCCATGGCGTCGGTCTTTATGCGGTACAAGAACTCGTCGGCGTCATATATGCCGTCCCCGTCGGTATCGGCCTGCCACGGGTCGGTGGGCGAGTCGCCACGGTCGTACTCTTCGATCAACAAAAGTTCGCTTCCGTATTCAGGCGCGTACCAACGCGCGTCGTCATAGTTCCACGGGCTGATCAGGAGATCGTCAACGACGAGGCCCTCGGCCGACGCGCAGCCGTCAAGGCCGAACATCACGTACAACTCCCAGCCGTCAGGAATGCCGTCGCGGTCGAAGTCGCTCTCGCCCGGCATCAGCGTGTACGCGCTCCAGAGGCGTCCCGTGTTCACGGCGTCCTCGGCGGCGCCCTGGAGGCCGATCGCCTCGAAGTAGCGTACGACGAGATACTTGTCAAGGGCCGTCATCTGTTTCGTGTGGATTGCCTTGAAGTCCGGCACGCAGACCATTGGATCGAAGCCGAACCTGTCGTACACCTGCGCGTGGACGAGAACCGCCGTGGTGTTCTCGATCTTCTCAACCCGCATATCGGAATAGTAGTCTATCGCCACCAACCGTCCCACGCCGTTCCTGCCGCCGTAGTCGTACGTAGCATACAGTTCCGTCCCGGCCATGTTGTCGCCGACATTCGGCAACGCCATGTCGTCTGGCATGATGTAGCGCGTAGTGACGTCCGTATCATGATCGCGGAGAGTCAGGATCCTCACCGGTATTTCGGCGTACGCCATCGGGTCCGCCGTCCGCGAGACGAGGTCCCCGTCCGCGCCGAGCGGATCCACCGCGCGGAACGCGAACTCCGCCTCGTAGCCGTCGGGCATCCCGTCGCCGTCCGTGTCCCGTTT
>Ga0310696_10007875_pt1 | contig 12464 bp, 15 predicted proteins | sample AusTroGonzalo_MG_4_FD_203885 | JGI IMG/M metagenome (GOLD analysis project Ga0310696, IMG submission 203885) | Bovine rumen microbial communities from tropical cattle in Woodstock, Queensland, Australia - Gonzalo_02 (v2) (version 2) | ecosystem: Host-associated > Mammals > Digestive system >... | reverse complement strand
CGCGTGCTTTCGCAGCCGCTCGTTCGCCCAGGACCGCAGCTCCTCCACGGTGGACAGGCTCGTGTCCGTCTCCACCTTGCAGATCACGCCGTACTGGCTGGTGTTCTTCTGCACGTACTGCTCCGGCAGGTGCAGGTCGTCCTTCCCGATCGGGTAGAACCGGGTGTACATGGCGCTGCGGTCAATCGTCCGGCTGAGGGTCGTCAGGTTCCGCCCGGCCCGCAGCTCGCAGGCCGCCGTGGTATTCCTTTTCGTAATGTTCAGCCGGAAGGGGTACACGCTCAGGTCGTAGGTCCACTCCGCGTCGGACAGCGTGTCCGTCACCGTCTCCAGCGCGTCAAACAGGCTGTCCCCGTCAAACTTGTAGGCGTTCCGCACGCTCCCGAAGGAGAAGCTCCCCAGCTTCCAGTCGCTCTGTTTTCCCAGGATGTACCGCACCGCCTGCTCCGCCGTGCAGGTCGTCGCCGACCCGCCAGCGATGGTTTTCGGCGTGATCTCGCCGAACAGGATCAGGTCCTTCAGCGTGCTGACAACATGCTCCAGCTGCAGCCGCGGCGTGTTCGTCTTGTAGTCCGTCCGGATACTCCGCACCCGCCAGACAATGCCCTTCCCCGGCTCCGTGTCGTCCAGGAACCAGCTGTTCACGTCGATCCCGGTCATGTCCGCCGGCGTGAAGTCCGCCGTGCTCTCCCGCTCGTTCAGCGTCAGCCCCAGCGCTTCCGTCGGCACCTTCCGCGCCGGCGTCAGGCTGTGTCCGTTCAGCAGGATCATCAGACATACCTCCCAAAGCACTTCACGTTCAGCTCACAGGCGCGGCTGGCCGTGACGCTCACGCTCACCGATCCCGGGTTCACGTACAGGTCGTCCGCCCCGGAGTAAACGTGGTACACGTTCGTGCTCCCCTTCCGGATCCGCAGCAGCCCGTCCGTCCCGTGGTCGATGGTCAGCACCTGGTTCGCGCCCAGGTTGACCCCCGTCAGCGTGATCGTGTTCCCGTTCGCGCTGATGGAGACGTTCGCGATGTTCTGCCCGCTGATGTTCCGGAAGGTCGCCTCCAGCACCGTCTGCGCCGTCCCGGGCACCTCAATCGTGATGTTCCCGTTCGTGATGCTCCCGGCGGCGGACTGCGCCGCCGTCTCGTCCTGCCAGAACGGCACCCCGAAGCACCGGAACGTGAACGTAAAATCCTTCGTCCACTCCCGCAGGTCGCCGGGGCTCTCAAACAGCACCTTGTCCACGTATGCCCGCTTCTCCGGCATGGGACTGATCGTCATCCATCCCTTCCGGTTCGCCCAGGCCACCGCGGCGTCGTACACCCTCCGCCGCTCCTCCGGGTATTCTTTCCGGATATTGATCCCGAAGGTGATTTTGATCTCCAGCACGCTGAAATGGTCGCTGGTCATCCGGGCCCCGGCCCCGCCCATGCGGTCCACGCTCGTCACGTTTTCCGAGGGCGTGCCGGGATCGATCCCATGGATCACGATGGACTCGTCCACCTCGTCCAGCTGCACGCCTCCCAGCGCCGCCCGTTTGCTCAGGATCATGCCATTACCTCCGCTTTTACTTGGTTGCCATCAGCATCATGTTGGCCATGCCCGCGCCCACGGTGCTGACCATCTGCGGGCCGTCCACCACGATCGTCACGTTGGACATGCCCCGCATGACGCCGGTCATCACCGCTGTCTGCATCTCCGCCGGCAGGGCCAGGAACGAGCTCAGGTCGTTGCCCCTCGCGCTGCTTCCGACCAGGCCGCCGCCCATGTAGCTGGGCGCCTGGTTCACCGCCGTCGGCACCTGGCTGACCTGGGTGGGTACCCGCATGCCGCCGTAGGCGGATCCTCTCCAGTCCGCGCCGGACTCCAGCCTCGTCGCCGCGTCCGCGTTTTCGTCCCTTCTGAGCAGCGCCCTGAAAATCGGGTTGTTTTCAAAAACATCGTTCCAGTCGCTCTCAAAGGTTTCCATATTGTGCTTGAAGTTTCCCGTTACTTCCGCGAGGTCCTGGTTCAGGCCTTCCCAGATGTCCAGCCCGTCCCGCGCTGCACGACCGGTGTTCGTCCCGTTCATGAACCAGTCAAAGGCTGCCGGGAAGAACATCCCCGTGTTGCCGATCAGTTCCGCGCCTTTCGACGCCACCCCGGTCAGCTTTCCGTGGATCCTGCTGAAATAGCCGCCTCCCGAGGCCGCTGCGGCCGCCTCTTCGCCTCCGCCGCCCAGGCCGAACATGTTCTTGAAGCCGCTCACCAGCTGCCCCAGGCTCACCGCCAGCCCGGCCAGCTTCAGGCCTGTAAAAGCCACCGCCAGCGCGCCGATCGCCGTGACGATGCTGTCCTTGTTCTCCACAATCCAGTCAAACGCGCCCTTGATCCCGTCCAGCGCGCCCTTGACCTTCTCCACCACGTCCTTGAAGTCCACGTCCTTCAGCCCGGCGAAGAACTCCGTCATCGCATCGCCCAGCTCCTGCATCATGGCCTGGCCTTCCTCGCTGCTCAGGTACTTGTTCAGTTCCTGCAGCAGGTTCGTGATGGTGTCCATGATCTGCGTCATCGGCCCGGACAGGGTCTCCAGCATGGACATCTTGAACGTCTCCCACTCCGCGCTCATGGTCTGGTAGGAGTCGTCCATTTTCCCGAGGTTTTCGACCTGTTCCTTGGTCAGCACGTTCCAGGACTTCATCGTGCTTTCGTATTCTTCCCGGCCCGTCTTGAACAGCGGCAGCAGCTCCTTCCAGCTCTTGCCGAAGATCTGCTGCGCGTAGGTCTCCTGCTCCACGCTGTCCGTCATGTTCAGCAGTGCCTCGCCGGCCGCCCAGAAGGTGTCCTCCACGTTGTGGTCGCTCGGGTCGATGCCCAGCGCCGCGAAGGCGCCCATGGTCTCCTGGCTGGAGGTCTTGCCCATGCTCTTCTCCAGCTTGTCCCGGGCGGAGATGATCGTGTCCGCGTCCGTGTCGATCAGCAGGGCGGTCTTCCGCATCCGCTGCAGGGTCACCACGTCGATCCCGGTCTGGTCCGCCGTGGTCTTCAGTTCGTCCGCGTAGCTGCCGGCGCCCAGCACGTTCCGCACCAGCGCCTCGCCCAGCTTCCAGGCCCACTTCGCCGCCTTCTCCATCGCGCCGGTGATGCCCTCGATTCCGCTCTTTACGGTCTCAAAGCTCACCTGTTTCCCGATGTTCTTCAGCTGGGTGTTCATGCTGCTGACGCCGTTCGCCGCGTCCTCGCCGTCTTCAGCGATGTCCCGCATCGACTGCTCGGTGTCGATCAGCTCGCCCTTCGCCTGCAGCAGCGTCCGCTGCATTTCCTGGAACGCCCGGGAAGCCTTGTCCACGCCCTGGTCGGTCATCTGCTTCAGGGCCTTCTCCGCGTTGGAGATCACGGACTTCTGGGCCGCCAGCCGGGCCTCCAGCAGCTCGGACTTGGTCGCCATGTACTCCTCGGCGTCCCCGGTTGCCTTGAACTGCTTCTCGTTCAGGGCGAGGGCCTGGTCCATCGTTTTGACGGACTGCTTCACGGCGTTGATGTCCTGCTTGAACTTGGAAACGCCGGACACGCCCATCTTCACGTTGACGCCCGTCGCCATGCCTCGATCACTCCCTCGTTATGAAATGCTGCGCGTCGTCATACTCGCGCCGGTACAGGAAAAGGTCGATCACCGCGCCCGGCCGCATCCGGTGGATTTCCTCCAGGCCCAGCCCGGCGATCAGCCCCCAGCTGACCACCAGCAGGTAGGTCAGTCGTCCTTCACTTTTTTTTTGTTGATTTCCTCCAGCGTCACGTCCACCGGCCCCTCCTCCTGCTTCTCGGGGTATTCGGTTTCCATGCCCTGGTTCATCGCCTCCGCGCACAGCTGCATGATGTCCGTCAGCTCGTTCGGCTTCAGCGCCCGCATGATCTTCTTGTTCGTCAGGTCCGGCTCCTCGCCGCTCTCCTCCAGGCCCGCGTTGCCCAGGATCCGGATCAGCGAGGCCAGGGACTCCAGCTGCTCCACGCCGCCGTATTTGCTCGTGTCCTTCTCGTCCTCCGGGTTCATGCCGCCGATCATGTACGGCACCTTGCCCAGGGGCCCGATCTCCTCCTGGATCTGCTTCATCTCCCACGTGGTGTATAAAAGCGGGACCTTCCGGCCCCTCAGGGTAATCGTCACCATATCTCCTGATCTCCTTCTCTCCTCGTCAAAAAACCGGAGGCGGAGGAACTTCCCCCGCCCCCGTGCCGTGTCCGTTCCGGTCAGGTGATGCCGGCCTTGCTGTTCAGGTACGCCTTCGCGCTCGACAGGTCGTTGAACGTCTTGTGCACCGCGAAGACCAGCGTGCCGGTGGAATCCAGGCTCACGCCGGCGCCCACGCCCTGGAGGGTCGGCACCCGCCATTCCACGCTGCGCTCCTTCGTCCTCGTCTCCTCGGAAGAGACGCCGAACTTCGCCTTGTGGAACCACCATCCCTCATAGGTCACCGTGCCCTTGTTCCGCATCACCCGCACATAGCCGAAGCCTACGTCCGGCGCGGCGGCGTCGGTGATCGTGTACTCGTCGCTGCTCGCCGTCTCGCCCAGCAGGGTGTGGCGGGCCGCGTCGCTCAGGCCGCTGGGCTCGATGTCGATCGTGTAGCCCAGGACGCCGTTGTCGCTGTCCAGTTCCACGTCGTCGCCGTAGAAATGCCCGTCAGCCCGGTCCCAGCTCAGGGACGCGCTGACCGCCTCGGCGAAATTGGTCCCGCTGCTGTAACTGATGCTGGTGCCCGGCGTATAGGTCGCAACCGTCGCCGCCACCAGGTAAACCATACCCACGTTTGCGTTCATGTCTTGTTCCTCCAGTTGTCATTTGGTCAGGGCCTCGAACTCGGCTTCCATCACCTTGCTCATGGCCGCTATCGCTTGTTTCCCGCCGCTGGACGCGGCCTTCCTTACAAAGGGCTGCTTGCTCATGAAGCTGGTCCCGCTGTTGATGGCGTTCACGATCACCGGGATCGGAACGGTCTTTCCCTTCAGCTCCGCGTACCCGGCGTTCCGGAAGCCCACGGAGGTGTTCACCTCCACGCCGTTCTTCTCGAATCTCGCGATACCGGCGGAAGCCTGCAGCACGATTTCCTTTTCCTCCGGGGAAGGCGGCCTCGTCTGCCCCCGGGCGGCGTACTTGAAAGGCGCGGTCCGGATGCCCTCCGCCGCGCTCTTCACCGCGTCCGCCATGATGCCGGCGCCCTCGTAGAGCGCCTGGGCCGCGACCCGCGGGGCCTCCTTGTCCAGCTTGTCCAGCAGTTCGGCCACTTCCCGCATGCCGTCCACGTTCACTTCATAGGGCATCAGGTCTCACTCCCCGCCGCCGGCTCTTCCGGCTCGTCCTCCGGCGTGTCCATCACCTGGAACACCCACTCCGCGTGGAACAGTCCCGTTCCCGTCTCGTACTGGGTGCTGTTCAGGTACCAGCTGCTGCCGCAGACCGTTTCCAGGGTCTCCTCCACCTCGTCGATCAGGTCCTCCCGGTCGCTCAGCTTCGGGTAGAACAGGTCCACCGACCCTTCCCAGCTCCGGTCCAGCTTCGTCCCGTCGCCGTCCAGGCTGCCGGACTCAAAGTCCAGCTGCACCACGCCGTAAGCGCCCTCCGGCCTCGTTTTCCAGCCGTACTCCGCGAACGGGATGCTCGTCAGCTTCAGGGCGGCCACCAGGGCCTCATACTCCGACGGCATTGTTCGTCACCTCCGGCGGTTCCGGCAGCGGCAGCGCGTTCCCCGCTTCCCTCTGCAGGGTCAGCTCGATGCCGTCCGTCTCCGTGATGTAGGTCCTCAGGACCTTGTACCGCTGGCCGCCGATCTCGCACAGCCGCTCGCCGGCGTACTCAAAGTCGTGGGCCAGCACGATCTTCAGCTCCGGGTTCAGCCCGATGCCCATCGCCTGGTACGCTTCCTGCATCCCGATGGATCGGATCGTGCAGGGCACGGTGCGCTTCGTTTCCGTGGGTTCGGTCCCGACTCCGGCGGCCTCCGGGCTGACCGTGATCAGGTCCGCCACGTTAGCCTTCATCATTCGGAGGCACCTCCCCGTAAACCGTGTACGCGTCCGCGTGCATCAGCTGCACCTTCTGGGTCTCGTAGGCGTCCAGCAGCTTGTCATAGTTCGGCGGATTGCCGAACCGCATCGCCGCGTAGGTGATGATCGCCCGCATCGCCAGCGGATCCGTCAGCGTGCTGGTGTCCGTCACGGTGTCATCCGTGCCGATGGTGAACGCCACCGTCCCGGGCAGTACCACGCCCGCGATCTCCAGGTCGTTCGCCCCGCCCATCAGCAGGTGCGCGATCTCACTGTCGAAGTAGCCCACCGTCACCCGCAGCGCCTTCTTCGCTTCCTTCAGCATGTCATCACCTCGTTCAGTCTTGGTAAGGGCGGGCGAGTGCTGGTCCTCCCGCCCGGTTCAGCGGCCCGAAGGCCGTGTCACCCCTGTTTCCGGCCCTTCATCACGGTGTCGCGGAACGTCTCGTCCACGCTCACCCGCATGATGTGGCCGATCTTCAGCCGGCTGTCGCAGTGGAAGGACAGATCCAGCTTCCTGGCCCGCCAGCAGAATGTCAGGTCTTCCCCCAGTCCCCCGACCGGGAAGAACGGCACCCCGTAGATCCCCATCGCCTCCAGCATGTCGATCCGCATCAGCAGGCAGGCGAACCCGCAGCCCTGCACCTCGAACATCCGGTCCCTCGGGTAGTCGAACCAGGGCTCGCACACCGGCAGCACCATCTGGCCGTTCGTCTGCACGTCCAGCTTCTGGTAGATGCACGGCTTGAACGGCGGGCGCCGGCCGAAACACAGCCCCGTCACCGCCATCTTCCGGACCCCGTCTTCCTTCCCCTCAATGTCGGCGATCAGCCGCTCCATCAGGTCCGGCTCAAAGGTCATGTCGCTGTCCAGCCAAAGGACGTAGTCAAACCCGCCCTTTTCCAGCGCGTACCGGGTAATCTGGTTCCTCGCGTCATAGACCAGCGTCGCTTTCAGGTACTTGATCTCCACCTCGCCCACCGGGCGGAGGTTGGTCAGGCACTCCGTAAAATCCGTCTCCATGACGTCCATGCAGGGAATCGCGATCAGGGTTTTCATCAGGCCAGCACTCCTTTTGAAAAGTCAGGGCGGAGGATCGCTCCCCCGCCCCGGTTGTTCAGTTGTCGGTTCCCGCCAGGGATCAGGTGGTGGCGACGTAGCGCACGATGGCGTTCGCGTCGGCCAGCTTGCCGTCCGCCAGGGTCATGGCGCGGTACACGCAGGAGCCCTTCCGGAACTCGGCTTCCTCGCTGCGCTTCACTTCGATGGCCTTCGCCAGGTTCATCTTGTAGGCCTTGAAGTCGCCGAAGAGGATGTCTTCCGCGTTGCAGTTGGCGTCCACGATGACCGGGTAGCCCAGGATGTTGAACTTCCGGGCCGCCTGGGGCTCGTTCACCACGATCCGCTGGCCGGCGGTGTCGGTCATGCCCAGGACCTTGCCGAAGAACAGGGTGGGGTTCATGCAGAAGCTGGCGTTGGGATGGTATTCACCCTTCAGGGCGCCCATGATGCCGCAGATGTCTCCCCACTTGATGCCCGCGCGCTTGAAGGTGCCGTCCGCGGTGCTCTTGGTGGTCGCGATGCCGGTGGCCTGGGTCGTGCCGGTGCCCTTCAGGATGCCGGCGTCCAGGGCCTTCTCAATCTTGTTGACCAGGCGGTTCACCAGCCAGGCCTCAAAGGCGTCCACGCTCATGGCGTCCACGTCGGCGGTGATTTCCACGGTCTTGATCAGCTTGTAGGCGCCCAGGGTCACGGGGGCCAGCGCGTCGGTGCTGTCGGTGCTGCCGACTTCCATGTCGAGCCAGGAGGCCTCATTGGCGACGCTCTCGGCCGGGTAGGTCACATAGCCGGGGATGTTGGTCAGGTCGACCGCGCCGATCATGGGGTTCAGCTCCAGGCGGTGGACGATCTCGTTCATGGTCTGGGTGGGGATCGCGGCGGTGCCGACCACGGCGGTGCGCTCTTCAGCGGTCAGTTCCTTGCCCTGCAGGTTCTTCAGGAAGGCTTCCCTGAACTCGGGGCTGTTCACAGCAAAACGGTTTTCCATTTTCGTTTCCTCCATCTTGAAATCTTTGATCACGGCCTCGTTGCTCTCCGCAACCTTCTGCCGTTCTTCCTCCGCCTTCGCGGCGGCTTCCGCGCGGGCTTCCAGCTCAGCCTTGATGGCCTCCAGCTCGTTCGCCCGCTCTTCCAGTTCCTCCGTGGTCGCGCCTTCGGTCTCCATGCCGGCCAGTTCGGTCCGTCTGGCTTCCAGCTGTTCCACGTTCATTTCGTCAAACTTCATCGTGTTTGACCTCCATTCTCAGGTTTTCCAGCCGCTCCAGGACCGCCCTCCGGCGCTCCTCCTCGGCCTCCCGGGCCCGTTCCTCCTCCAGCCGCTGCCGTGCGCTCTCCAGCGAGGCCTTCGCGCTCTCCAGCGCGCCGCCTTCGTCCGCGGCCTGGATGTCCGTGCCCTCATAAGCGGGGAACGTCACCGCCGACACCTCGAACACGCGCCCGATGGAGCGGACGTGCCTCAGCGGCTGGTCGGTGTCCAGGTCCTCCCACTCGTCTCTATCAACCGTGAACATGAACGACATTCCGGAAATGTCGCCCCGCTGCACGGCGGAATAAAGCTCCTTTGCCCGCGGGTTGTTCTCGATGTCGAGGTCCACGCGGATCTCCATGCCCCTGTCCGTCACCGTCAGCTGCATGGTGCTGTTCTCGTTGTTGTTCCGGCTCCTCGCCAGCGGGATCCCGCTCGTGTCGTGCCCCACCAGGAACCGCACGTCCCGCAGGTCCGTCTGGTCCAGGGCGCCCGGGTCGATCACCTCGCGGATCCAGCCCAGGTCCGTCACCTGGCTGAACACGATCGGCGTCCCCGTCAGCCGGCCGGCGCGTCCTTCCTTCTCTCCCTGCTCCGCCCGGATCTCGAACTCCAGGCTGCGGATCTCTTTATTCATCGGTCTCGTCCTCCTTTTCGTCCGGATCCAGCACGTTCTTGTACTCGCCCCGGATCGGGGTGTATTCGCCCTTGCCGTCCGGCAGCGGCGCGTAGTTGAACAGCTCGCGGATCTCGTCAATCGTCAGCACGCCCCGGTCGCCCAGCTGCTGGGCCATCGAGATCTTCTGCGCCACGTTCATGTACTGCAGGCGGTTCGCCGTGAACGTGATCGCGTTCCCGCCGTTCCGCTCCCGCTCCGTGAACACCATCCGCGTCAGGGAATCGCTCAGCTTGATGGCGAAGGGCTCGATGCTGCCGTTAAAGAAGCTGTCCATCACCTCCGCGCCGGCCTCGTTCCGGATCACGCTCTCCGGCACCCCGAAGTAGTCGCTCACGTTCTCCCGGATCAGCTTCTGCTGGTCGGCGTCGATCTTGTAGCCTTCCTGCTTGATCTGCTGGATGTTCGTCATCTGGTTGCCGAACAGGAGCAGGCCGCCGCCTCCGCTCTGGAAGTTGTTCTTGTCGAACCTCTCCCGCTCTTTCCGGAGGTCCTCGTCAAAGGCCTTGCCCGCCAGCTGCGCCATGAAGCGGAAGGTCGCCCCGTTCTTCACGCCCTCGATGATGCCCTGCTGCACCATGTGGACCAGCTTCATCGTCCCGTCCAGCGCCGTGTTCTTCTCCCCGAAGAAATCGTCCCGCAGCTGGTGCTTGGTGATCACCGCGCAGTTCGACAGCTCCATGCTCCGCCGCTGGCCGTTCATGAACGTGTACCGCAGGTACGGCACCCCGCCGTGGTCCACCACCTCGCAGGTGCTCGGGAGCACCGGGAAATACCCCGTCATCTCCCCGTAGCGGTCCAGCACCGGCACGATAAACAGGTTGTTCTCCACGTCGTAGATGTTGCTGCAGCGCTCCAGGAACTGCGGCCAGGTGTACCACGGGTTCGGCTCCGTCCTCGTCGCCGTCCACAGCTTCTGCCGGGCGCTCCCCGTCATGCTGTACTTCAGCTTCGCCACATGCCGGGCCCTCGCGTCCACCGCGGCGCGGACCAGTTCGCTCTCATAGATCTGCCCGCCCCAGCTGGTGAACACCGGCGAATACGCCGTCAGCGTCTCAAACCGCGCGTCCCCGGCCGCCCCCGCGGCCTTCGGCCTCCCGAACAGCCTGTCAATCAGTCCCATCGTCGTCACCTCGCATCACCACAAAAGCCTTTACCGGCCTCCCGTCCTCGTTCAGGACCGCGCACTCCGGGTCCGCCGTCGCGCGGCACTTCCCGGCCTTCCGTCCCCGGACCTTCACCAGGGCGCAGCCGGTCTTCCGGCATTTGGCGTTCTTCTCCGGGTCGCACTGGTAATAGGTGGTCTCTCTCATGTCTCTACCTCTCGTTGCTCAGCTGGGCCGCCAGCTCTTCGTAGTGGTTGTGCCGCATGCAGATGGCGTCACTCAGCGCCGCCATCCCGTCGATGTGCTGCTTCGCGCTCATCTTGATCAGCCGCCGCCGGTTCGTCCCTTCCTCAAACTTCAGGGCCGCGTCCAGCATGTGCACCTTCATCAGGTCGTTGTCGTTGATGCACCGGAGCCGCCCGTCCTTGATCATGCCCTCCATGTCGATCAGCACGCCCGTCAGGTTGCTCCCCTGGCTCACGCTCTCCATGGAAAAGCCGTCCGCCTCCATGTCCTGCACCAGGTACGCAGCGCTGTACCGGTCGTACCCGACCTTCAGCGGCAGGATCTCGTAGTCCTTTTCCAGCATCCGGAACCAGTTGTGCACGTCGTGGTAGTCCACCGTGTTCTCGCCGGAGACCGTCAGCAGCCCCCGCTGCCGGTAGATCTCATACGGCAGCCCGTCCCGGGCCGTCGCCTCCTGCACCTTGTTCGCCGGCATGTAGAACATCACGTCAAACCAGGTGATCCCGTCCTTCTCCACGCAGATCACACTGGCGGTGAGGTCCACAGCCAGGCTCAGGTCGATGCCGCCCAGTCCGTAACTGTGCCTCAGATCCTCCAGCGTCAGGTTGTTCGGTTCCTGATGCGTGACTTCCTCAAAGGTTCCGTTCCCTTTGTCCGTGAATGTCTTCACATCATGCATGAAGCACTTCTTCACGTCCTGCGCCGTCAGCCACGCGCAGCTGCTGTTCTGCGGGACGTTCGCCATCTTGGTGAGGAACTCCATCTTCCGGCTCAGGGAGCCCTCCGCCACGGCGATCTCCTCCAGCAGGTAGTCCACGCCGAGGGATACGCCCAGGTTCGGGTTTGCCTTCTTCAGCTCGTTGATGTCGTTCCACTTGTCGACGTCGTCGATCTGGTACAAAAAAGGCGCGAGCCTCGTTTCCTTGCTCGTGCCCATGATCACCGCCGTGCTCCGGCGGAAGATCTCGTCAAATATGCTGTCCCGCTGGTAGCCTGCCGTGCTGATCGACAGCAGCAGCGGCTGCCGGCGCGCGCCCAGTGCGCTCTTCAGCACCTCGTACTGCTTGAGGCCCGGGTCGCCGGTCCAGCTGGCGATCTCGTCACAGACCGTCAGCAGCGGGTTCAGGCCGTCGCTCTTCTGGTAGCTGAAGGCCAGCGGCTGCGCGGAGCTGTTCGTGCTCGCCACGTAAATGTCGGTCCGGCGCTTCTTCGTCAGATCCGACAGCTCCGGCTCCTTCTGGATCATCTGCTGGAAGGCGTTGAAGCACAGCCGGCTCTGGTCCAGCTTCGGCGCCACAAAGTACACCCGGGCGCCGTACTCGCCGTCCATGTACATCATGTACGACGCAATCGCGGCGGCCAGCAGCGTCTTGCCGTTTTTCCGGCCGATCTCCACGAACACTTCCCGGAACTGCCGGTCCCCGTCAGCGTCCAGGATCCCGAAGATCACGGAGAGCAGCGCCTTCTGCCACAGCTCCAGCCGGATCAGCTGCGGGGCCAGCGGCCCCTCGTGGTGCCGGCAGAAGTTCTCCACGAACCGGATCGCCTTGGACGCCTTCTTCCGGTCCAGGAAGAACCGCTTCTCCTGCAGGCCGGTCACGATGTACTGATACCACTCCCGGATCCAGTGGCCGACCGTCTCCGTCCCGTCCGTGATCCGCTGGTAGTAGGTGAGGATGTAGTCCTGTTCCGCGCCCGCCGGCGCCCTCGTCTTACTCATCCATCATCGCCTGCAGTTTTGATTTCCGGATCTCCTTCGGGAGCTTCGCGCTCAGCTTGTCCATCAGCGCGTTGTACACCTTCGCCAGGCTGTTGTACGCCTGCAGGTCCGCGCTCGCTTTCGTGCCGGACTGGTTCGCCCCGTTCCGGTATTCGTCCGTCACGCCGTTTTCGTTGATCGCTTCCTGCAGGTCCTGGAGCGTCACGCACATGAAGGCGGCGTTTTGCAGCAGCGGGTCGCAGAATCTCAGCTCGTTTTCGGGCAGGCTTGCGAAAAGATCCTTCATTCTCGCGTACTCTTCCCGGATCCGCTGATCCTTCGACAACTCGGCCTTATTCCGGCCGCCCGTAGCCACAAAAGACACCCCCTTCAATTCTCAGGATCAGTCACAGAAAAA
>Ga0310696_10007873_pt1 | contig 12467 bp, 10 predicted proteins | sample AusTroGonzalo_MG_4_FD_203885 | JGI IMG/M metagenome (GOLD analysis project Ga0310696, IMG submission 203885) | Bovine rumen microbial communities from tropical cattle in Woodstock, Queensland, Australia - Gonzalo_02 (v2) (version 2) | ecosystem: Host-associated > Mammals > Digestive system >... | reverse complement strand
CTGGTCTTTCATCTTAAAATACAGCTCATCGCGGGTCATTCCGTACTCCTCGGCGTTGATGAGGATGGGGAAGTAGGAGTAGTTGTGCCGCACGCCCGGGACGTCCTCGAAAACCCGCACGCCCTTCACCGCACGCAGTGCGCTGCGGTAGTAGCCCGCCACCTGCTTCCGTGCTTCAATGGCTTTGTCCACCTGCTGGAGGTTCAGCAGCCCGTAGGCCGACCGGATCTCGTCCATCTTGCTGTTGATGCCCGGCGCCACCACTTCCGTCTCGCCGTTGAAACCGAAGTTCTTCAGGAAGTCAATCTGCTTCTTCGTCTCTGCGTCGTGGCAGACGAGCGCACCGCCTTCTACCGTGTTGAACACTTTGGTGGCGTGGAAACTCAACGTGGACATGTCGCCCGCTTTCAGAATGCTTTCTCCGTTCACTTTTACACCGAAAGCGTGGGCGGCATCGTAAATCACCTTCAGGCCGTACTCGTCGGCGATGGCTTGGATGCGTTCCGTGTCGCACGGCACCCCGTAGCAATGCACCGGCATGATGGCGGTAGTCTTGTCCGTAATGGCCGCCTCAATCTTGTCGGGATCCAGATTGCAGGTGTCGGGGTCAATGTCCACAAACACCGGCTTGATGCCGTTCCACCACAGGGCGTGGGTGGTGGCCACAAAACTGTAGGGCGTGGTGATCACCTCGCCCTTGATCTGCATGGCCTGCAAGGCGGTAATCAAAGGCAGCGTGCCATTGGTGAAAAGGGAAACATATTTTACGCCTAAATAATCCGCCAATGCCTCTTCCAACCTTCTGTGGAACTGGCCGTTATTGGTAATCCACTTGCTGTCCCAAATCTCTTTCAGATAGGGGATGAACTCATCCAAAGAGGGGAGCAGGGGAGAGGTTACGGTGATGGTTTTTTGTGTGTCCATTTGTATCAATCGGGCGATAGGATTAAAACTTGCAAAAGTACAAAAAAAATCAATACGGAATTCTGATAAATTGAAAATGGAGAATTGAAAATGGAAAGGTGAAAACTGAAAACTGAAAGCGGGAATTATTGGTTCTGCAGGTACTCCGCCAAATAGGGCACGGCGAATACCAATTCGCCTCTGCGTGGGGCTTCAATCACGCCCGCATCCAGCAAACGCTTGCGGTAAGGTTGTAAGGCTGGGCCTCTTTTGCCCAATGCTGCTTGCAACTTGGCAGTGCTTGCGGTTTCTCCCTGACGGGCCATCGCCTTCAAAAAGATTTTGTCGTTGTCGGACAGTGGATTAAGTATCGGTTTGAACACGTTGTTCTCCATATCCCCCATAGCCGATTTTTCAGCCTTGTCCATGATGGTGGCGTCAACAGTCCCACCTTCTTCGGTATATTGCATCACATAATACCCGATCAGCTGCATCTGGTACGGGAAACCGCGCGTGGCCAGTGCAGCCCTGTCAAGGAGCTCATCTGATATTTTGATGCCGATTTCCCTGAACGCCCGTTCGTAGTATGCTCTTATTAGATTGGGTGAAATCAAACCCAATTCCACTCTGGTCGCACGATTTAGGAAGGTAAGCACTTGATCGTTCAGTACGCTGGAAACGGCATGCGGCAATCCCGCCATTGCAATAGCGATGTTCTTTCCGTCCCCCACCAGCTCCTGATAAGCCGAAGCCACCTCGCGCATGGCGGCTGATGTGCGTACCTCGTCAATCAGAATCAACGCGCCCTTGTCTTTTTCGGCCAGTCTGTCGCACAGCAGCGACATTTTCGACCTGAAACCGTACTGCCGCTCTGTCACTTCCGAGAATGTAAGGCCGAAAGTGAACCCAAGTGCGCCGTCCGTCATCCCCGTCAATTTGCGTTTTTCATCTTTGAAAAATTCCGAACCGTTCAACTGGAACTGTTCAATGATGGCTTGTGCCATCCCTTCGTGAGCAGTCACACGGGCCACCACATAGCCGGCCTTCATCGCACGGTCGCCCAATTCAAGCAGCAAGGCTGTCTTGCCCATACCTCTCTGTCCGAGGAACAGTGTGCAGCGGTTGCGGCTTCCTACTGGTTCCTGCAACCCCGCCATAAACTGCTCGATTACGCCGTCCCGGCCGATATATTGTTCCGGCCGGTTGCCGAATGTGGGCTGAAATACCACCCGATGCGTGACTTTATCTGTCTTTTTCATCTTGCTTTACTTTCTTTTATTCTCTTTTATTCTTCTTTATTCTCTTTTATTCTTCTTTATTCTTTTTCCGCTTGCAAAAGTACGATTTTATTTCAAAAATAAAAGAAAATTATTGAAAAATGAGAATTGAGAACTGAAAGCCGATGATTCTAAAGTGTCCATATCTCGAAAAAATAGAGTAGTGGACACTTTTCATTATTTATAATTTGCCATATCGTATTTTTATAGTATTTTTGCACCCGAAAAGGTATAAAAATAAGATTATTTCGTATTTTATATCAGTACGGGTATAAATCACTTGATTTTCTTTGTTTTATACCCGAAAGCATATAATAATGAGTGAAACAAAGTTGTCGAGATTTGTAAAAGAAAAACGTAAAATGTACCATCTGACTCAGGTGGAGCTGTCTTACAGATCGGGTGTGGGCTTGCGGTTTATCCGTGATTTGGAGCAGGGAAAATCCACACTTAGGATGGATAAGGTGAACCAAGTGCTTGCCATGTTTGGGGCTGAACTTGGGCCCGTGGTGGGTGAAAGGAGTGAATTATGAGGAAGGCGGAAGTTTTTTTTCAAGACCAATTGGCAGGAATCCTGACAGAAGATGAGGACGGCTATACTTTTGTCTATACCGAAAAGTATGTCGCAGAAAATGGCACGCCCATCAGTCTGACAATGCCCGTCACAGCAGTACCCTACAAGAGCGACAATCTTTTTCCGTTTTTTGACGGCTTGATTCCCGAAGGCTGGCTGTTGGACATCGCCCAAGCCAATTGGAAAATCAATCCGCGCGACCGGATGTCGCTGCTGCTGGCCTGCTGCAAGGACTGCATTGGGGCAGTGAGTATCGTGGATATTACCAACCAACAAAATTCGTAGCGATGGCCAAGTGTTTGTATTGTTATCAGGATTTAGAAGAGGGGATGGTGGATTTCCATCCCCAATGTGCAAAACGCTTCTTTGGCTCAACTGCAGTGCCGTCATTTCCGTATAAACATTCGGAAATCAAGGAGTTGGCGAAAGAGGTGGTGCGCAGCCAAACGGCAGTAACGGGAGTGCAGGCAAAGTTGTCTATGGACATTGAAAAGGTGCAACACGAAACTCGTTTTACCATCGTCGGCTTGTGGGGACGCTTCATTCTCAAGCCCCAGACGGAACTCTATCCTCATTTGCCCGAACTGGAGGATCTGACGATGCATTTGGCAGAAGCAGCCCATATACATGTCGTTCCACATACGCTTGTCCGTTTTGCGGATGGTGAGTTGTGCTATTTGACTCGTCGGGTGGACAGAACCCCGAAAGGAGAGAAAATTCCAATGGAGGATATGTGCCAGCTTTCACAAAAGTTGACCGAACATAAATACAGGGGTTCGTATGAACAAATTGCCAAACTGCTTCTGCAGTATTCGTCAGCACCCAAACTCGACCTTGCACGATTTTGGGAAGTTGTCATGTTCTCTTGGATTACAGGGAATAGCGATATGCATTTGAAAAATTTCTCCATATTTAGTCCTTTTTCAGACAACTACCAGCTCGCTCCCGCCTACGATTTGCTGAACACATTGCTGGTGATGCCCTCTGACCAAGAAGAATTGGCTTTGACATTGAATGCAAAGAAGAAAAAAATCAAGTTGCAGGATTTCGTAAGTGCTATGAACAATAGCGGTTTGGAAGGGAAAGTGATTCAAAATATGTTACAAAGATTTCGTTCGGCAGAAGAAAAGTGGTATGATTGGATTGAAAACTCTTTCCTTCCCCAAGAAATGAAAACGGCCTATATAATGATGATAAAGGAGCGAATGAGCCGCCTTCAGTAGATTTTCTGGATAATTTCTCCGCTGCATATCCCCGATTTTGTCTATCTTTGCCGCCTGATTGTAAAAAGGCAAGAACGATGCAGAATCCTACAGCTATTAGCGATTCCATTATGGAGTCCATCGCCGTCAAGCAGGCAATTTTGGACAATTCTGACTTCCTTTCCCGCATCCGGCAGGCGGCGGACATCGTCATTGCCAGCCTACGCAGCGGCGGAAAGATTCACTTCTGCGGCAACGGCGGCAGCGCCGCCGACGCACAGCACCTCGCCGCCGAGCTTTCCGGCCGCTACGGCTTCGACCGGCCGCCCCTCAACGCCGAGGCGCTCCACTGCAACAGCTCCTACCTCACCGCCGCCGCCAACGACTTCGGCTACGACCTCGCCTTCGCACGCCTCCTGCGCGGCACCGCCAAAAACGGGGACGTCGTCGTGGGCATCTCCACCTCCGGCAACTCCCGAAACATCCTCAACGTTTTCGAGACAGCCAAGGAAATAGGGGTGCGTACCATCGCCCTCACCGGCGAAACCGGCGGCAGGATGAAGGAACTTGCGGATGTCTTGCTGAACGTCCCCTCCACCGACACCCCCCGCATCCAGGAAAGCCATATCCTGATCGGCCACATCCTTTGCGAACTGGTGGAGACGGAAATGTTTGGGAATAAGTAAGGTTATCGTTACACCACCACTACTTTCGCCCTCCGGACGAAACCGTCCCTGTTTCCGCCCTCCGGATGGCACTGGAGGATGTAAATCCCCGAAGGCAAGTCGCTTACGGATATTTCCGTCGTGCTCCGTCCCTCCGTGTGGATGCGGGAGACTTCCGCCCCGACCGCATTGTGGAGGGTGACCTCGTAGCTGCCGTCATCGGGCAGGTCGATGCGGAGCAGGCCGCTGGCGGGGTTGGGATAGAGCCGCAGCTGCGCCGTCACGCCGGCAGTGCCGATGCCCTCCGGCTCCTCCGGCGTGGTTTCGTCGTACTGGGTCCAGAAGCCGAGGCTGTCGAACACGACCGTCGCCACGGTTTCGCGGATGGCTTGCGCCGCCGCCGCGCCCAGCGTCAGGTCGTTGCTGATGCACGCCGGTGACTTCTTGAACAGTATCGTATAGAAGGTGACGGCGGCGGCGTAGGTGCCCGCCACCGACGGATGGCTCTCGTCGGAACTGTACAGCTCGATTTCGGGATGGTTGTCGCGCAGCACGTGCCACACGCGGCCGACTGGCGAGACGGAGGCGTGGTTGTCCTCCGCCATTTGCAGATAGCGCCAGTAGAGCAGGCTGTCCATCCCTTCGTAGGTACACAGCGGCGGGTAGGCGGCGCAGTTGGTGGCATCGCCGTTCTTGCGCCCCCACGTCATGTAAAAGACGATTCCGGCATCGGGTGTGCTGCTGCGGATGAGGTTGCACAGCTGCTGCGCGTACGGGAAACACTGGCTCTGTACATCCGTGATAGGGAAAGAGGGGAGCTGGCTCTGCTCTTGCAAGATGACGTTGTCCCAGCCGCCCTGCGCGATCAGTGAGGTGGTGGTGGCGTTCGACAGATGGTTCTGGAACGTGCAGCCGCCGGGCGTGCTCTGCTCGAAGTTGAGCGTGTCACCGCATCCGAGGGCGAGGGCCCGGACCGTGCCGGGCAAATCGTTGACATAAGTGTAGCTGTTGCCGACGAACAGCACTTTTTTGGTGCTCTGCGCCCCGCAGGTCAGCACGGCGGCGGTGAGCAAAAGGGTAAAGAGTCGTTTCATTTTGAATGATTTGGTGACAAAAGTTGTTACAAGCAAGTTACTTTTTTGTTGCCCTCGGAATCATCGAGAGTTATTTATACTCAAAAAATAAAGTTGTTGTATAGAGGTTGCGGGAATCTCCGTACCCTTCCGTGTAGGAATAACTTTGTGTCACAGGATAGTCCCCATCGTAAGTGTAAGTGAATACTGTTTGATTATTGTTTCCGCTTCTTTCAAGCGTAATATTGTTTTTGGACAGGAAGGGTTTCTCTCCAAATTCCTCCATATCAATCAGACCATAATAGGGATTCCTTTTGTTATCGTATTCCAGTTCAAAAACATCAGAATTGTGACTGTCATATATATAGGTCATCTTCTGGATGTTATGACCGCTCCATTCAAATTGCATGGTAAACGAAGCTTCGCCTTTCGTATCCATTTTATTTCGCATGTCGGACATCATTTTGTTAAGAGATTCCATATTGGCGTTCGGAATGAGAAAACGGAAGACATTCATTGCGTAGGGGGAGGTCATACCTTTTGAACCGTAACATTCGTTGAGCGTGATTTGTGAAATCTTTCCGCTAGTGTGCGTGACGACATACGATTCCATCAGGTAGGGGCCATAGTAATAGTTGATGGAGTCGATTTTCCCGTGTTTGTAGTGGAAGGAGCAGTAAAAATCGTCGCTCCATTTGATGGAGGAGAGGCGTTTCCCGTCGTAAATGTAATTCTCGACGGTGTTTAAATCACCCAAGGAATTGTAGTAGCTGATGCTTTTCAACTTGGCGCCGTCCCATTCCCAATCCTCTTTCAACCTGTAGGTGCTGTCGGTGTGCATTGTTACCCATGTATTCCCGTCGAACTCCTCGTGGATTCTTGTTTCAGAATAGTAAATTTTGTCAATTTTGTTCTTAGGGGAGTATTGTCCCTCTTTATTGCAGGAAAAAAAGAAAAGGCCGATGGCGGCGATAAGGGTGATGATTTTGAATGTTTTCATAATGGTGGTTTTTATTGGCAATAAAATAACGGGTGCAAAGATACAACGAATTTTTCATTGGGAGTCGGGCGTGATTATGCGTGCCGATAGAATTTCCCCTTCTTTTTAAGAAGGGGTGCCCAACGGGCAGGGTAGTTGTATGAAATATTAAAAAAATCCTTGTGAAAAGTTTTCGGAATTATCTCAATACGCTTCTACTACCCCGGCCTACGGCCACCCCTTCTACATAGAAGGGGAATTTTCTCCGTTCGTAAATGAAGGGAATATGAACTGTTGTCAAAAAAAAGCCCCGTCGTTCAGACGGGGCTTTTGGTATTATCTGCGTTCTCTGGGACCGCCGCCGTTGTGACGGGGACCGCCGTTGCCGCCTTCGCGGCGCGGGCCGTGGCCGTTGCCATTGCCGCCTTCTCTGCGGGGCGGACGCGGACGGGCCGCCGGTTCCTTGTAACCTTCCGGCTTCTCTTCGAGCACACGGTGCGACAGACGCAACTTGCCCTTGTCGTCAATCTCGATCAGCTTCACCTGGATGTGGTCGCCGACGTTAATGCCGGACTCTTCCATCGTCTCAAGGCGCTTCCAGCTGATTTCGGAGATGTGGAGCAGGCCGTCGGTGCCGGGGATGATCTCCACGAAGGCGCCGAAGGGCTGGATGGTCTTCACCACGCCGTCGTAAACCTTGTTGAGCTCGGGCACCTCGGTGATGCGGTTGATGCGCTCGATGGCGGCGTTGATGTCGTCCACATTGGCGGCAGCGACGTCGATGATACCGAACTCGCCCACCTCCTCGATGTTGATGACGGTGTTGGTTTCACGCTGCATCTCCTGGATGACCTTGCCGCCAGGGCCGATGACCGCGCCGATGAATTCGCGCGGGATCTGGATCTGGACGATGCGCGGGACGAACGGACGGTAGTCTTCGCGCGGTTCCGGGATGGCTTCGTGCATCTTGCCCAAGATGTACATACGGCCCTTGCGTGCCTGTTCGAGAGCCTCGGCCATCGTTTCGGCGGAGAGGCCGTTGATCTTGATGTCCATCTGGCAGGCGGTGATACCGTCGGCGGTACCGCAGACCTTGAAGTCCATGTCGCCGAGGTGGTCTTCATCCCCCAGAATATCGGAAAGGATGGCGTAGTTGCCGGTTTTCTCATCGGTGATCAAACCCATGGCGATGCCGGAGACGGGCTTTTTCATCTTCACGCCGCAGTCGTACAGGGCGAGGGTGCCGGCGCAGACGGTGGCCATGGAGGAGCTGCCGTTTGATTCGAGGATGTCGCTCACAAGGCGGACGGTGTAGGGGAAGCTCGGGTCGTCGAACGGGATCATCGGCTTGAGGGCGCGGTGGGCCAGGTTGCCGTGACCGATTTCGCGGCGGCCAGTGCTGCGGATGGGCTTCACCTCACCGACGGAGAACGGCGGGAAGTTGTAGTGGAGGATGAAGCGGCTGCTGCCTTCCACGATGGCTCCGTCAATGGTCTGCTCGTCGAGCTTGGTGCCGAGTGTGCAGGACATCAGCGACTGCGTCTCACCACGGGTGAAGATGGCGGAGCCGTGTGCGGACGGGAGGTAGCCGGTCTCAATCCAGATGGGACGGATCTCGTCCAACTTACGGCCGTCCAGACGGATACGCTCGTTGAGGATCATATTGCGCATGGCGTGGTACTGCACATCGTGGTAGTAGCGGGCCACCATGTATTTCTTCTCTTCACGTTCCTCTTCGGGAATGGTTTCCATGAATTCTTCAAGGATCTTGTCGAAGGCGTCGTTGCGCTCCTGCTTGCCCATGAACGACTTGGCGATGGCATAGACCTTGTCGTAGGTCTCTTTGCTGACGCGCTCGCGGAGTTCGTCGTCGTTGGTTTCGTGGCAGTATTCGCGTTTCGGGTTGGCCTTCTCCACTTTCGCGGCGAGGTCGAGCTGGGCCTGGCACTGCACCTTGATGGCGGCGTGGGCGGCGTTGAGGGCCTCCACCATGTCGGCTTCGGAGATTTCGTTCATCTCACCTTCCACCATCATGATGTTGTCCATGGTGGCGGCGACGATCATGTCGATATCGGAGTTCTGCATTTCCTCGACGGTGGGGTTGATGACCATTTTGCCGTCGATGCGGCCGACGCGCACTTCGGAGATGGGGCCGTTCCACGGGATGTTGGAGACGGAGAGTGCGGCGGAGGCGGCGAGGCCTGCGTAAGCGTCGGGCAGGTTGTTGCGGTCGCCGGAGATGAGGGTCACGAGGACCTGCGTCTCGGCGTGGAAGTTATCGGGGAAGAGGGGGCGGAGGGCGCGGTCAACGAGACGGGCGATGAGGATCTCGTACTCGGAGGGACGGCCTTCGCGTTTGAAGAAACCGCCGGGGAAGCGTCCCACGGCGCCATATTTCTCCTGATATTCAACCTGTAATGGCATAAAATCTGTGTTTTCCACTGCATCTTTCTTGCAGCAGACGGTGGCGAGCAGCATGGTGTCGCCCATTTTCACGACCGCGGAGCCGTCGGCCTGCTTGGCCAGCTTGCCGGTCTCGATGGTGACTTCTCTTCCGTCACCCAATGTAAAAGTCTGACTAATTCCTAACATATTATATTGTATTATTCTAAATGCCTTATACTACAATATGCCCAATGCCTTCCTCCCGTGGGATTCTGGCGATTGAGCAGGTTTGTAATGAAATGATAGTATGAAAAAAAGGCAATTTGTGAATTGCCTTTTTTAGCCAAATGATTATTTTCTTAAACCAAGTTTCTTGACGATTGCTCTGTATCTTTCAATGTCCTGCTCCTTGAGGTAGGCAAGCATTTTTCTTCTTTTGCCGACCAGAGCCATCAGAGAACGCTTGGTGCTTAAGTCTTTATGGTTTTCCTTCACGTGTTCGGTAAGGTGCTTGATCCGGTACGTGAAAAGAGCGATCTGGCTTTCCGGGGAACCGGTATCGGTAGCGGAGGCGCCGTTCTGTGCGAAGATTTCCTTCTTTACTTCAGATGTTAAGTACATAATTTCCTTTACTTTAATTTATTTTTCTATCGTCTATTTTTCGGGCTGCAAAAGTACAACTTTTTTTGTTTAAAATATAGGCTGTTAAAAAAATTTTTTAATTCATTGAATTGTCGTACTTTTGCCGCTTCCAAAATCAATTACCATGAATACCACGAATGAAAAAACTATGGACTACCGCGTCTTCCTGCTCGGTATTGTCTCATATTGGATGTTTAGTGCAATATGGACAGATGTCCTTTTCTATTTGTTCTTTGATTTACAATTCGTGTTGAATCCAATTGTTGTAAAGATCGTAGAATCCCTGTTGTTGCTCCTCGTATTTTACCTCTTGTTCCGTAAGCCGCGCATGTTCAATATCAGATGGGTACACGTTGTTGGTGTGGTTCTTTTGATGGTAGGGGCCACTTGTGTGCATTTGGCCGTGAAGTCTTTTTTGATGGAAACGCATTACCTATCGAATGCGATGGGGGACAATGGCGTATTCAGCCAATTAATGCAAGATGTCAGACAATGGACGCATCTCATCTCTTCTGTGATTATTATACTGTTCCTTTGGTGGCGTTGCAGTGCAAGAAATGTGAAACCTGGTTCGGAGACTGACACTTGTGTGGCACGCAGCTATTATGGCGGCATGTTATTCTATCTGTTTTTCATTTATGTCCTTTGGCTGATCACCAACATTGTCCAAAATTCGAGGTCATTTGTCTGTCATCCCATATTACTGGAAGGGATTTCTTATCCCCTGCTTATCCTCGTTGCAGCTTTTGCTGTGTGGATGCTTGTTCGGAAACATTTGATGGTTGTCCCGCTCATTGTGATATTGTCGGTTGTCGCCGCGCACCTTTTTGCCCAATATTATTTGTGGGGTATTCTGGATCATCAATTTACAGCCAAAGCGGTTATATCAAGCCACAGGCCGTTGTTTAGCCCCGTGACCAATCTGTGCGGCTGGGCATTCTTCCTCACCGCGTTCATCCTATACCGTAGAGAGGTGAAGCGGGAGAACAAGGCGGTGGAAACGGATGTATGATAATATAATGTAGAGACGCAAAATTTTGCGTCTCTACGAATGTCCTTATATCATGACGTAATGACGTCGCACCATTCCGTTGCGAACGTAGTGAGCAACGGAATCTTTTACGCGGTCACTACCTCCACCACCTTCTCCACGGCGGCGCGGATGCCGTCGCAGTTTTTGCCGCCCGCTTGGGCCAGTGAAGGCTGTCCGCCGCCACCTCCTTGGATGAGCGCCGCCGCCTCCCGCACCAGCTTGCCCGCCTGCAGGCCGCCGGCGACGAGGTCGTCCGACAAACCTACTGTGAGGTTCGGCTTGCCGCCCTCCACTGTGCCGAACACGACCAGCAGCTTCTCCGCGGTCGTCCGGAGCTGGTAGGCAATCTGTTTCAGACTGTCGGCGTCCATCTCCAGCACGCCGGAGATGACCTTGAACCCGTTGATTTCCGTCGCTTTGTCCTTCATCGCGGCTGCGGTGGCGGCAATCTTCTCCTGCTTGAAAGCCTCCAACGCCTTCTTCATTGCGGCGTTCTCAGCAGCCAAACGGCTGACTGACTGCTCCACATTGTCGGTGTTGAGCTGCGCCTTCAGGTTGTCGTGGATGGCGATGAACCCGTTGACGTACTCTTCGGCGTACTTGCCCGTGATGGCTTCGATACGGCGCACGCCGGCGGCAATAGCGCCCTCCGAAACAATCTTCACCAGACCGATGTTGCCGGTGGCGGAGGTGTGCGTGCCTCCGCAGAACTCGATGGAATCACCGAACTGGATGACGCGCACCTTGTCGCCGTACTTCTCGCCGAAAAGGGCCATTGCGCCTAATTTCCGTGCCTCTTCGATGGGCATGGCGCGACGCTCGTTCAACGGCAGGTTCTTGCGCACCAGCTCGTTCACCATCTTTTCCACCCGCTGGATCTCTTCGTCGCTCATCTTGGCAAAATGGGAGAAGTCGAAACGGAGCCGGTCGGGGGCGACGAGCGAGCCCTTCTGCTCGACGTGCGTGCCGAGCGTCTGGCGCAATGCGTAATGGATGAGGTGCGTGGCAGAGTGGTTGTTCTCCGTCGTCTGCCGCAGATCCTCGTTGACCATCGCCGTGAACGTGCCTGTCAGGTTCTCGGGCAGGGCCGTCGAAATATGTACCCACAGGTTGTTCTCCTTGATGGTATTGTCAATCTTGATTTTCTCGTTGATATTCTGAAGGTAACCGCTGTCGCCCATCTGTCCGCCTGATTCGGCATAGAACGGGCTCTTGTCCAGCACAATCTGGAAAAGGCTCTTGCCTTTGGTCTTGATCTTTCTGTATTTCAAAATCTTGCATTCGCAAGAAAGGGTGTCGTAGCCGACGAACTCGGTCGGATGGATTTCGTTGAGCTCCACCCAGTCCTCGGTTTCGATGGCGGCGGCGGCACGCGAGCGGGCCTTCTGCTCGGCCAATCCTTTCTGGAAACCTTCCATATCCACCATCAGTCCCTTTTCGGAGGCCAGCAGCTGGGTGAGGTCGATCGGGAAACCGTAGGTGTCAAAGAGTTCGAAAGCGAAGTCGCCGGCCACGGGCTTTCCAGCGGCCAGTTTGGTGCAGTAGTTCTCAAACTTGATGATACCCGACTCGAGGGTTTTGAGGAACGAAGTCTCCTCTTCGGCAATAACTTTCTCTATCAAAACCTGTTGGGCTTTGAGTTCCGGGAATTGCGTGCCCATCTGCGCCACGAGGTCTTTCACCAGCGTGTTGATGAAGGGCTGGTTGAAGCCGAGGAAAGTATAGCCATAGCGG
>Ga0310696_10007872_pt1 | contig 12467 bp, 10 predicted proteins | sample AusTroGonzalo_MG_4_FD_203885 | JGI IMG/M metagenome (GOLD analysis project Ga0310696, IMG submission 203885) | Bovine rumen microbial communities from tropical cattle in Woodstock, Queensland, Australia - Gonzalo_02 (v2) (version 2) | ecosystem: Host-associated > Mammals > Digestive system >... | reverse complement strand
CAAATTCGTACTTGGAGAGAAGTTCGCGGACTTCCATTTCGACGAGGTCGAGGATTTCGGCGTCGTCGACCATGTCGACCTTGTTCATGAACACGACGATCTTCGGCACGCCCACCTGGTGAGCGAGGAGGATGTGTTCACGGGTCTGGGGCATCGGGCCGTCGGTGGCGGCCACGACGAGGATGGCACCGTCCATCTGGGCGGCACCGGTCACCATGTTCTTCACGTAGTCGGCGTGCCCCGGGCAGTCGACGTGAGCGTAGTGACGGTTTGCAGTGGTGTATTCCACGTGCGAAGTGTTGATCGTGATACCACGAGCCTTTTCTTCCGGCGCGTTGTCGATTTCGTCGAACTTCTTCGCGGCGGCGAGACCCTTAGCGGCGAGGGTCGTGCAGATTGCGGCGGTGAGGGTGGTCTTGCCGTGGTCAACGTGGCCGATGGTGCCGATGTTGCAGTGCGGCTTGCTTCTGTCAAAATGTTCTTTTGCCATTTTATTCCTCTTCTTCAGCAGAAGGTTTATCGCTTCAAGTCAAGAAGCCTCAAGGACTTCCGTTAATCCGGAAAGCATAGGAAGCGGTACTCTCCGAAATTGAGCCACAAATTTAGTAAACGTGGATTTTTTTGCAAGCGTTTTTTTTTGTTTTTTTACGAAAAACGGGAAAAACGCGGAGATATCCACAGGTCAAAGCACACCCAGACGGCCATTTTCGAGGCAAATCTCCCCTTATAAGTAAAATTGGCGTTTTTTGCGAAATTTTAACGTTTCAATATTTTTAACAAATAGATAATTCCACTTTATCAACAATTAGTCAACGCCGACGTTTCGGCATGGCCCTACCCTACCCCGCCCCTCCGTCTTGATTGTAATTTTTATTTTACATCAAAAAATTTTACAATTGTTTACAATTCGTCTTCCCGCATGTGTGACGGAGAACATAAAAGGAACGCATATTCCGGAATTCTGCATTTTTTACAAGGAATTCCGCATCATTTATAGTATCTTTGTCTCGGTGTGTATTAGGGTAATGAGGAAAATATGAAAAATACTTTGTTTAAAGCCCTGCTAGCCGCAGGAGCAATTCTGGTCGCCTGGAACTGTTCCGACGAACCCACGACTGCCCCGCAAGCACCGGAATACGCAGTGACCGCGCCGGCATGGCTTCTTTCTGTTGATTCTGACTACATCATCTACCTTGACGGGCATGTCACCAACCCCGAAGGCGACGTCATCGCCACCATCAACTTCATCGCCGGATCGTCCGTGGGCGACATAACCGACCTCGAAGGCAATGTCCTCTTTACCGGCGTCGACGTGGGCGCACTCCCCCTCCTCGAGAAAAACACCACCATCTACGCCATTACCGCCCCCGCGTTCCACCTGAAGGACGACACGGGCGACTACCTCATCTACCTCGCCGCTGACGGGGGCTCCATCGGATTCGTGACCGACTCCAACGCGACAATAATCGGATTCTTCAACTTCGAGACCAACACAGTGCTCGCCCCCGACGGCGTTACCGAACTCACAAAAGTCGAAAACATCCTCGACCTCCCGGTTCTGCAGCCGGGCGACAAGTTCACCAAGGAACCCGACCCGATCGTGGAATCGAGTTCCAGCGCCATCGAGCCCGGCCCCGCCTCTAGCGACAATCCCGGACCCGGACCTACCTCCAGTTCCGTGACACCGAAATCCTCCAGCAGCACCCCGAAGTCCTCTTCTAGCAGCGCACCCAAGAGCAGTTCTTCCTCGAAACCTGCCGGCGGCTGCCCGAGCATCAAGACCAAGGGCGGTGGCGGTAGCGGTTGGGCTACCCGTTACTGGGACTGTTGCATGCCCAGCTGTTCTTGGAACGAGAACGCGGGCGGCAACACGGCCAAGGTTTGCGACGCCAAGGGCAAGAACACCATCGGCAACGGCAGCGGCAGTATCTGCAGCGGTGGCCAGGGAACCACTTGCTTGAGCCAGATCCCCTTCACCGTTGACGGCTGTACCGAAATGGGATTCGCCTTCGCGGCAGTGCCCGCCAGCAACGGCGGCCAGTGCGGCAAGTGCTTCCAGCTGACCTTCACCGGCAAGGGCAAGTACAGCACCGACGGCAACCACAACGCCATCAAGGGCAAGAAGCTCATCATCATGGTGACCAACGTGGGCCACGACGTGGAACAGGGCCAGTTCGACATCATGATCCCGGGCGGCGGCGTGGGCGCATTCAATGGTTGCAGCCAGATGGGCTGGGGAAGCCAGGGTGAACAGTACGGCGGCTTGCTCAGCGACTGCGAAAAGGAATCCAACTACGTTGCGGCCAAGACGCTCAGCTGCCTCAAGAACAAGTGCGGCAGCGTGTTCAGCAACGACGCCACGGCCAAGCAGGGATGCCTGTTCCTCGCCGAGTTCATGCACGCGGCAGGCAACCCGCTGCACGACTACGTGGAAGTGGAATGCCCCGACGTGCTTAAGCAAAAGTATTAAGACCGTTCGCGCTTCACTCTCAAAACCGCCCCAGTTTAATAACTGGGGCTTTGTTGTTCACGGAAACCGTTCGCCGTTTTTTCACGGGAATACCCGCGGGTCGTTTTTGTTGTCTACTCCGCACCGGTTATTTGCCAACACGAGCCTTTTCCATTGAGGTTCCGCATTCTCGAATTTATATTGTAGGCATGATCGAAAAAATTTATAAAGCCATGATGGTTTTGCTGGTGGCTGTCGTGAGCCTCATATGCGCGGCAGAAGCGCAGACAAAGGTTGCGTGCGTGGGCAACAGCATTACCGAAGGATTCGGACTCAGCTGGCACGAAGATTACCCGTACCAACTGCAGCAACTGCTTGGCGATAGCTATGCGGTCACGAACTTCGGCGTGTCGAGCATGACGTTTGCGAACAAGGGCCCAAACGACAACATGAGCTACTGGAATACCCAAAAGTTCAAGGATGCCCTCGCCTCCTCGCCCGACATCGTGGTGATAGAGCTCGGCACCAATGACAGCAAGTTCTTCACCAACAACTGCATCGGGACAGACGGGCAGCCCACCTACAACTACAATTACGGGCAATACGAAAAGCAGGCGCTGTACAAGGATTACGAGGCTCTCCTCGACACGTTCGCGCACCTGCCGACAAGCCCGAGAGTCATCGCCACGCTGCAGCCCTACTCCAACAACTGCGGCTGGGGAATCATGGATACGGCAATCGTGAACCAGATAAACCCCATCATCAAGGATGTCGCGACAAAGAAAGGCGTGGAAATCATCGACCTGCATGCGGAATTCAATATGCCCGCGTGGTTTTTGGCCGACAGCGTGCATCCGAATGCAAACGGCGCAGTCGAACTCGCAAAAATTATCGAGAAGTACATATTGCTTGAGAAACCGGCAAGCGGCGACAGTACCGTTACGGGCGACACGACGACTGTCGCGCAGGACTCGACCGTAACGCAGGATTCCACAGGACAGTCACAGGATTCCACGGTAACGCCCGACGCCATCCGCAGAAACGCGGCTGCGCGGAAAGCGGCATTGCAGGCCGACGAAGATACCCGCGTTTACGACGTGCAGGGAAGGCAGAAATCCCCCACGGCAAGGAAGGCGCGGACACGCCATACGCAATCCTTTAAACGCCCCCGCTAGATTCTAGCTCTTGTCTTTGATGCAGCGGACCGCCACAAAGCTTTCCTTCCGCTCGCCTTCGACATTCCTGTCGAGATATTCACCGAAATTGATATAGAACGTTTCCCCATAGCCATCTTCTGAATCGCCCGAAAGCCAGATTTCTGCGATGGTGAGGAGCGTCTCGTCGCCGTCTTCCTTGTAGGGGTCGTTCACGTAGTAGACTCCCGTCGGGAAGAACGAGTACCCGAACTTGTCCGTAATTTCGAGAGGAATGCTGTCACGCACCTCGAGGGAAACAATGTCGAGTACGCTTTCTCCCTGCCACATTCTAAAGATTTCACTCTTGGTCGGAAGCCTCCAGCCTTCGGGACAAACCTGCATCGCGGCATCCCAGGTGTAGAGGCGCCCGGTAGATTCGCAGTTTTCCTCCTTGCCAAGCCAGCAACGGGAAGCCCCGCGTAGTACCGGCATCGAGACCGAATCCGCATAGTTGAGGTTTTCCGCAAGTATCACGAGCCCCTCGAGCGTCGTCGTCTTGTAGCACTGTTCGTCACGAGGGTCAATAAACGTCCCGTAACGGAATTCGGGATTCAGGTGTTCCCACGACTTCTTGGGTTCGGCGCAGGGATTCCTCGCCTCCGACGAACTGCTGGATTCCGGTTCCGCGATAAGCGACGAGGAACTGCTCAGAGGCTTGAATTCCATTTCCATGAGCAGCGTGTCCTTCACGCAACGGAGCGGCGCATAATGCGACTTGCTCTGGTTCGACAACCTCATACTATCATCGTACAGAATGGCATAGTAGGAGTTCACGCGCGTATAGTAGTCCTTGTCCTGAATCAGGCCGTAATCCCTGTCGTAATCCATGTACCAGTCATCCAGAGAGTCCTCCACCGCCGTATGGAAAAACGCGGGTTCCTGATTGAACCTGTAGTAATATATGGAGTAGTATCCCGATTGTGCAGTCGAAAAGCCGTACTCGCCCAAGGAGGACAATCCGCCGGCATAGTCCACAAGGTAATGCCATTCAAGCGTATCGGGCACATGCCAGCCCTCGGGGCAAATTCCGCGGTGCCTATTCCCCGAAATTTCAGAGGACGCGTCACCGATAAGATAGGACTTGTTCAAATCCATCACCTGGGTCCAGTTGTACAGGCGGCCGAGAGAATCGCAGTTGGATTCCACGTTATCGAAACACTTGCAGCCCTCCACATTGAATTTCAGGTTCTCGGACATCCACACCAGGGCGCCAATCTCACTTGTCTTGTAGACATTGTAGTCGCGTGTATCGCAGAATTCGTTATCCGCAATGGACTCTGGACATTCCGTACGCGAAGAACTGCTTGGGACATCGGCCCCGGAGCTGTAATCGTCAGATGCAGAACTGGAGTCGCCACATGCGGCAAAAACCAGCGGAAGCGCAAGCAGAAAAAATTTATTGAATGTGAAACTTTTCATCATAACGGGAAAATACACTAAAAAAATCGGTTGTAGACAACTTTATTAAAAGTTCTTGATAACAGGGAAAAATCCGGCGACAAGATGCAACCTAGAACTGTTCCAGAAGCCTGATACGCTCCGGAGTGTCGGGATGCGTGCAGAATATGGTGTTCGCCTTCGCGACCCAGCCCGTGAGGCGCATATTGTTGTCGAATTCCTCGTCGGGATGGATAACGTAGAGCTGCGCCACATCATCTTGCTGGAGGCTACTAAGGCCCGGATTTTCCGAAATCTTTTTGAGGGCGGAAGCGAGCGCAAGCGGGTCGCCACAGAGTTCGGCGCCGCCTGCATCGGCGACATACTCGCGACTGCGCGAAATGGCAAGGCGCGTAAACGTGCTGAAAAGATACCCGACAGTCGCCCAGACAATGCCGACAAGCAACACGAGGACAAGCCCGGCGCCTGCGCCATCGTTCTTGCGGCTGGACCGGCAGCGCGGAGGATCGCGCCACACGCTTTTCAAAGCCCGGAAAAGAACGCTCCTTGTCATGGAGAATATCCCGACAAACACGACGCACACCACCATGAGGCGCGTATCGCGGTTCTTGATGTGCGTAAGTTCGTGCCCCACCACCGCAGAAAGTTCCGCATCGTTCAGCTTGTCTATAATGCCGGTCGTGAGCGTTATCGTGAACGAATTGATGTCTATGCCGCTGGCAAAGGCGTTAAGGCCGGAATCCTCCACAATATTGATGCGCGGCATCTCGATATCGCCCGCAATGCAGAGGTTCTCGACAATGTTGTAGACGCGCACGTTCTCCTTGCGCTCCAGCGGGCGGGCATGCGTGGCAGCCCTGATGATGGCGGTATTCGTGAAATAGGCGACAATGAACCAGAGCGCCGTCATCGACAAGATGAACGGCATCGCGTCGAAGAAGTACCGCCAGATGATTTCCCAGTGGAATGTGGTCGCCTGCAGGCCCGGCGGGCAAATGCCGTCCCAGCAGAAATAGCCTATCCAGTCCAGCGACATGATGGTGCCGAGAACCATCCCCAGCAATATCACGGGAAACAGCAGGAGCAGGAGAACCGTGTTCCTGTTGTTGCGCCAAATCTGAGTCTGGATACCGACGTATTTCATCGGGTGGCTAGAACTTCACCTCGGGTGCCTTGTTGATGGTCTCGCGGCCTTCGGTAGCCTCGTACATCGGGGCGCGCTTGAAACCGAACATGCCGGCGATGATATTGCTCGGGAACACCTCGCAGGCATTGTTGAACTCGCGGGTCGCAGAATTGAAGAAGCGGCGCGTAGCCGAGAGCTTGTTCTCGATATCGGCAAGTTCGTTCTGCAGCTGCAAGAAGTTCTGGTTCGCCTTAAGTTCGGGGTAGGCCTCGAGCGACACACGGAGCCCGGCGAGCGCACCGGAAAGAGCCTTGTCGGCAGCGACCTTCTCGTCGACCGTATTGGCACTCATCGCAGCGGCACGGGCAGCAGTCACCTTCTCGAGAAGCTCCTTCTCGTGGGCAGCATAACCCTTTACCGTGTTCACGAGTTGCGGCACCAGGTCAAAGCGCTGCTTGAGCTGCACATCGATGTTTGCAAAAGCATTCTCGCGGTTGTTGCGGAGCTTTACCAGCCCGTTGTACATACTTGCAATCCACACGACGAGAACGACTGCAACGATGGCGACAATAATGATAGGCGACATAAGGACTCCTTTTGGTAATTATTCAGTAGAAAAGTATATTATTTTTCAGCACAAAGTTTTATATCTTGTAAAAAAACGGAGGATTTGACATGCGCAAGGATCTCGGAGTAAAGGCGTTCCTGTACCCGCAACCCACGCTGGTCATCGGTACCTACAACGAAGACGGCACGCCGAACGCGATGGTAGCCGCATGGGGAAGCATCAGCGATTCTAACCAGGTGGCAATCTACGTGGCGGCCTCGCACAAGACAATGCCGAACATCAAGGCCCGCAAGGCGTTCACCGTGAGCATGGCGACCGCAAAGTACATCAAGGCGATTGATTACCTGGGAGTGACCAGCGGGAACAAGGTCGCCGACAAGTTCGCCAAATCGGGACTTACCGCCGTCAAGAGCGCACATGTGGACGCGCCGCTGATTGCAGAACTCCCGCTCGCGCTCGAATGCAAGATGGTGAGCTACGACGAGGATTCCGAACTCTTGCTCGGCGAAATCGTGAACGTGACCGCCGACGAATCCGCGCTGGATGCCGACGGCAAGCTCTCCGTGGAAAAACTCGAGCCGGTATGCTACGATTCCGCAGGACACGGCTACTACGTGATGGAGCGCCGGGTAGGCAACGCCTTCAAGGACGGGAAAGAGCTGGGTTAAGAATTACTTTGCCTTGCGGGCGGCCTTCACATCCTGAAGAGCCGCTTTCAAAGCCTCTTTCTTGGCCTGTTCCTCTTCGGGCGTCGGCTTCGTGTCTTCGAGCAGGCGGTCGGCCCATTCATCCCAGAAGCGGCAGCGTTCACCTTCCAGCTTCATCTTTGCGAACTTCACCGGCTCGGTTTCTACGGCGAGCGTAACGACCGATTCCTTGTAGGCCTGCGGGAGACCCGCCACATGCGACATGCGCTGCTTGAGCTCGGCGACAGTCGCATCCAGGATATCCACATCGAAACGGCGTTCGATGTATCGGCGGGCAATGAATCCGAGCGCCATGAAGTAGTCGCCCTGGTTGCCTTCGGCAAGGTAATTCTTTTGGCGCAATTCCTTGAGGGCGAGCACAGCTTCCTCGTACGGCGGGAGGCGCGGCGCGGCACCCTGCTTGGCAAATTTCTTGTGCAGGAACCATCCGAGGAATACGAGCAGCGCGACGCCCAGCACAATCAGCACAATGTAGAGCCACTGCGGCAGGCGCGGGTCATCCAGCGGGTCTTCCACTTCCAGGATGTCGGTCTCTTCGCCCGTGGTGCGCATGGAAACCTTCACCGCCACCGGGTCGGTATTCGTCTTCACCGTATCGCTACCCACAACGGCGCTCACCTGCTGCGGCGCAATCAGAAAGTCACCGCTCACGAACGTATTGAGCGTCGCGAGCCACACGAACTTCGCGGTACCCTTGGGCATGCCCTCGGTCACCTTCTCGTTCTTCATCTCCTTGACCTCGAAACTCCCGAGGTTGCCCACAAAACTCGGCAAATCCACAATGGCGTTCTCCGGAGCGGTCACCTGGATTTCGTAATTGAACATGTCACCCACGAAAACCTGGGCGTTATCCACGTTGGCCTTGACAGACACGTCAAAAGCGAGCGCAGGAATGGCAAGGAATAGACAAAGAATTGCGGCAAAACGGTGGGCGAAAATGCGCGAATTTTGATACATAAAAACCTCTTCGGTAAAGAATATACAAAATTAGAAGCGCAGGATTTGCACCATCGAATGCTTTTAAATTCTATCTTTGCCACCGAATAGCTATGACTATCGCACTAATTATATATCTCGTCATCTTGATTTTAATCGCCATCAGGAGCGCAATGCGCGTAAAGGACATTCCCGATTTTTTCGTGGCGCGCAAGGGAGCGTCGGCGAAGGCAGTCGCAGGCAGCCTTGTGGCAACGATTCTCGGCGGGTCGGCCGTCATCGGGGCGGTAGATTCCGGCGCACGGCTCGGCGGGGCCGCCAGCTGGTTCATGCTTACGGGAGCACTCGGGCTACTCGCCCTCATCCCGTTTGCAAGTCGTGCATACAGGCACGGGAAATACGCGCTCCCCGACCTGGTGGAAACGCTGTACGGTAAGGGCCCGCGGTTCGTGGCTTCCATCGTGATTCCCGTCGCATGGACAGGCATCGTGGCAGCACAGATTATCGCGGCGGCGAAACTCCTGATGACATTCACGCCGATGAGCTACACGACTGCGGCCATTACCGCGGCAACGGTCTTTACGGGATACACGCTCGCGGGCGGGCAATTCTCCATTCTGCGCACAGACTTTTTCCAGGCGTGCCTGATAATCGTGGGCCTGCTGGTGCTCGCGGGCTTCGCTCAATTCGGTGGAGCCGCCGCGACATCCGGCGCGCAGTTTACAGCCGGCGTTCAGGCCGCACAGGCAACAGGTGCGCCGCCGTTCCCGTTCCACACGAACTTCACGCCGTTCGATTTGTTCCTGCTGATTCTCACCTACGGAACCACTTACACGGCGGGGCCCGACATCTTCAGCCGCATGTTCTGCGCGAAAGACGTGACCACCGCAAAAAAAGCAATCGCAGGTGCGGCATGCACGCTCATCCCGGTGGCGTTCATCATCGGGTTCCTCGCAGTTTACGGCGTAGGCCTCGGCGAAGTGCAGGGCGCACGCATCACGGCGATTGCGAATGCGGTACTGCCGCCGGCACTCATCCCGCTGTTCGCGCTCGCGCTGTTGAGCGTGGTACTGAGCAGCGCCGACACCACGCTGTTGAGCAGTTCGGTCATTATTTGCAGGCTGTTTGGAATTGGAGGGGGCGCATCCTGTGACCCAACAGCCAAAGCAGACCGCAGCCCGCTCGCGAAGGCCCGCATCATCATCTTTTTGAACGGCATCGTGGCTCTTCTGCTCGCGCTCGTGTTCACCGACATCATCGGCACGCTCCTGCTCGCGCTCGCCGTATACGCGGGCGCATTTACCGTTCCCGTATTGTGGGGGCTCCTGGGGCTCAAGGCCAAGCCGAAATTCGTCGGTGCGGCAATTGTCGCAGGCGGGGCACTCGCCCTTATGGGCAAGCTCTGCCCGTCGCTCGCATTCCTCCCTGCAAACCTCGGCGCGCATACGGGCGACTTCCTGATGATAGCGGCATTTATAGTGAATGCGGCATTCCTCGCGCTCGGGCGCATCAGGGCGTAGCCAAAAGACACAAAAAAAGTATCTTTTAGGCATGGGTGTAAGCATTTCCAGAAACACGGCCTTCCGGCTCCTCGCAGGCACAATCGCAATTGCGCTCGCCGGACTGCTTACATCGTGCTCCTCCACAAAGATGGAATACGCGAAACAGGTCGAGATGGACGCCTACCCCGGGCCAAACACCCAGGGCATCAACCGCTACATCAAGGAAAACTCCGTGGGATCGCGCCTGCACGGCGGGTTTATCGTGAGCAAGCTCGAGCATACCGGCGTCGACGGCGTTGAGAACAAGGACGAATGGGACTCCATCGACGTGGATTCCAAGTACAGGATAACCTACCTGCCCGTGTACGGTTCCATCGACAAGTTCGCCAAGGGCGACCTGCTCACCATGAGCATCGGGTTCGGCATCTACCACGGCATTTACGCATCTTCCTCCGTCGGCATCAACACGAAATACTTTGAACTCGGTGTCTCGTCGTTCCAGCGGTTCACCTACCAGATCATAAACTATCTTGGCTACGCAAAGGAAGACGACGGCACCTTCACCACCCTCGAGGACTTCGGCAACGAGAACAGGCTCGTGTTCCAGTACGGCGCAGGCGCATACGCAAGTCTCTTCATCGGGAACGTGACGCTATCGTACAACGGGAACATCTACAGGCCGAACAAGTCCATCATCATCGACAAGCCCATTCCGCAGTTCAAGTTCGCGACCCCGTACCTGTTCACGAACAACTTCCTGGTTTCGTACTGGTACAACCCCACCACGGAATTCCAGCTGGGCATCACGAACATCCTGCTCAATTTCAATGGCGGGCACTGGTCGCTGAACGCAGGCATTTCGCTCTGGTCGTTCTAAACCCATCTCTTTCACTATCTTTCAGGACTGGATCCATCGCGACCTGACGGCTGCTCAGGATGACGTTCACTTTTTCAGGTGTGTACGGCCTTCTTCAAGATTCTCTTGCTCCTGAGTGCCACCGTCGGGTGCTCGCGGTACACTAGTGCGAAAAGCGCCGTGTGCGGAATCTCGCAGAGCGCAAGTTCCTGCATGGCGAGCTTTGCCACCTTCTTGTCGGTCTTGCCTAGAGCATAGCGGTCGCATTCGTACTCCTGGTTCCAGCAGTAAAAATGGAAAAACATGCGGAACGGGATGGCGGCCAGGTGAAGGTAGAGTACCGATTCCCAGATAGTCCGGTTCCAGCGCACCATCAGGGCGGCCATGAACCACACGGCGCAAAGCGCGAAGGCGACCTTCACCAGGTTTCGCAACAGGACGTGGTGCATTTTCGCATGCGCCTCCTCGTGAAATTCCACAAACTTCGACACGCGCGGCTCCTTGCGCATTTCGGGAAGCGGCACCAGGTCGTTTACCAGGGGAATCAGGCGCATCGTGGCAAAAGCACCGAACCGACACTGTACCATGCGACATTCCCGCACTTCAAGGACCAGGCGGGCGATGAATTCCACACAAAGTAAAATCCAAAGCAGCATGGGCAAACTTACCCGATGGCCTTGAGCACGTTCACGAGGCGTTTCACGGTATCCTCGAAGCGAGCGCGTTCCCATTCCACGAACGCCTTGTCCACGGGGTGCGCGCTGTCGTAGTCGTCGAATATCTCGCGACCGCGGGCGTTATCCTTGTCAAGGCCATGGAACACCGACTCGAACCAGTTCTTCTCGAGCACGCGGAACCGCTTCACTAGCTCGTCGAGCGTTTCGGGGAGCTGCACGGCACGCGCAATCTCGCGAGGCATGTCGGCCGGCAAAAGCTTGCGCAGTTCGCGCGGGGTCTGGCCCAGAAGCGACTTGTCATTCTCGACAAGCGATATGATGCTGTCAAGCACGTAGCGCTCCAAGTACTCGCCGTATGCATGCAGGGCGTTCTGGCGCACGCGTTCGCGCATAAAGTTCTCGCCGAGCCCGTCGATATGTTCGCGAGTATACACGTCGCGCACCTGTTCCACCTGCAGGCGCACCCACGCATCGTACACGTAACGCACAATGTCGGGGCTGAACAGGCTCGCAAACGAAGCGCTCACGATTCCCTTGCCCCGCTGGGCATACTTGTAGAAGTTGCGGTCGAGCGCGTAGGCGTTGCGCATGTAGTTCCATGCGGGCACAATCTCGTTGAGGCGCGCGGGCACGCCCATCAGCTGCGGGTCACCCGGACGTATGAGCGAAAACGGGAACTTGAGCCTCTGCGGGAGAGTCGTTATGCCGCTTGCGATAATCGTGAACGGCGACTCGCGGAAATTCGCGGGGAACTTGATGTTCACGCCGAGCCCGAAGAACATCCCGCGACCGGGCATGACTTCCTGATCGGGCATGCGTCCCGTGTGGTTGCTCCCGACATTCGCGCCATAACCGAGATTGCCGCAACCCTCGGGCCAGAGCGCCGCAATCAAGAGAGAGTGGTGGTGCATCTGCGTCATGGGGCCCATGTACGAACTGTTCACCTCGCCTTCCTCGATGTGGCAGCACGGCGCCACGATGGAAGACTTCACTATGGCCTTGCTCCCCACCCTCACGCGGCTCATGAGAACGGAGCCCTGCACCTCGGCGCC
>Ga0310696_10007871_pt1 | contig 12470 bp, 8 predicted proteins | sample AusTroGonzalo_MG_4_FD_203885 | JGI IMG/M metagenome (GOLD analysis project Ga0310696, IMG submission 203885) | Bovine rumen microbial communities from tropical cattle in Woodstock, Queensland, Australia - Gonzalo_02 (v2) (version 2) | ecosystem: Host-associated > Mammals > Digestive system >... | reverse complement strand
TCCGGCGTCCGGATCCTCCTGAATCAGGAGGTCCTGGATATCCGGACCGACGGGGAGCGCGTCGCCGGGCTGGAAACTTCCCTGGGCTTTCGCCCTGCCGATGCCGTGATCCTGGCCACCGGCGGCCTGAGCTATCCCGCCACCGGCTCCACCGGGGACGGGTTCCGCCTGGCCGAAAAGCTGGGGCATACGGTTGTGCCCCCTTCTCCCGTGCTCGTGGGGCTGGAGACGAAGGAGGACTGGCCCCGCGCCCTCCAGGGCCTCTCCCTGAAAAACGTGACGCTCACGCTGAAGCGGGGCAAAAAGATCCTGTATTCGGAGCTGGGGGAGATGCTCTTCACCCACTTCGGCGTTTCCGGCCCCCTGGCGCTCACCGCCAGCTGCCATCTGCCGGAGGATCTGAACGCGGCCTCCCTCTGCCTGGATCTGAAGCCCGGCCTTTCGGAGGATCAGCTGGATGCCCGGCTGCTGCGGGATTTCGCCGCCGCCGGCAGAAAGCAGCTCCGCACCGAGCTCTCGTCCCTCCTTCCCGCCCGCCTGGCGGATCTCTTTCCCTCCCTCTGCGCTCTCCCGGGCGTCCTGCCCTGCAATCAGCTGACAGCAAGCCAGCGCCTGCGCCTGGTGGAATCCCTGAAGAACCTGCCGCTGACAATCCGCTGCCCCCGCCCGCTGCAGGAGGCGGTGGTCACCCGCGGCGGCGTTTCCGTGCGGGAGGTGGATCCTTCCTCCATGCGGTCCCGGCTGTGGCCGAATCTCTATTTTGCCGGCGAGCTCCTGGATGTGGACGCCCATACCGGCGGCTTCAATCTTCAGATCGCCTGGTCCACAGGGGCCCTGGCCGCCCAAAGTGCCGTTGATCATTATCTGAATTCGGAGGTATCATGACCTATATTGTACTGGATCTGGAGTGGAATCAGCCCATCTCCTATCAGAGCCCCGTCTATCGCAAGGTCGGGGACAAGCTGATGTTCGAAATGATCCAGATCGGGGCGGTGCGCCTCGGTCCCGATCTGACCCCTGCCGAGGCCATCTCAATTCCCATCGCGCCGACGCATTATATCCGGATTCATCCCCGCATCCGCCGGATGACCGGCCTGGATTCCGAGAAGCTGGCCGGCGCCCCCGCCTTCCGCGAGGCGTTGCAGCAGTTCGTCGCCTGGTGCGGCGAGGATTATACGCTGCTGACCTGGGGGTGCGACGATATTTCCGTGCTTTATCAGAATATCGCCTTCTTTGAATGCGAGGATATCCCCCTTGCCCCCCTCTGCGATATCCAGAAGCTGTTCAGCGATGTGCATCATCTGAAGGATCGCTCCGGCCTGAAAACCGCCATGGAAATGCTGGGCATCGTTCCCGATGATTCCATGGCCTTCCATAACGCGCTGTATGACGCCTGGTATACGGCCCTGGTTTTCAAGACGCTGCCGGACCCCTCCGCCGTGCTGAACTATCCCCAGAAGCCCAGGCCCCTGCTGCATTCCCGCCGGGCCGCCCGGGAGAAGACTCCCGGCGAGGTTTTCGATTCGGTTCTCGACGGACTGAGGAGCGAAACGGCAATTCATCCTCTTTGTCCCAGATGCGGAAGGGTTCTGGATCTCGACGGCGAATATATTAAACAGAGTGCCGGCAAGTATATTGCCGTGGCAAAGTGCAAAAATCACGGCCGGATCCTGATCCGTCTCCGTTTCCGGATCGACGAGGACGGAAAGAAGATCCTTTCCCGGTCCACCGCTCCCGCCACCGCTTCCAACGTGGCGTATGTGCATACCAAGCAGCTTCAGCAGCGCGAGCGCCAGGAGCGCTGGCTGCAGGAGCACGGCACTCTTCCGGATCCGGATGAAGAGCTGCTGAACGCCGAGGTGTCCAGCATGCCCTTCGATTAAATCCGAAGGAGGCTGCTTCATGATTATCCGTTCCATGAACAATCAAAAGGAATTTTCCGAAGGCGCAACGGTCCAGACCTGTCTCAAGGCCCTGGACGCCTTTCCCCGCGGGACCCTGGCCGCCCTTTCCGGCGGCGTCGTCCGGGAGCTGAACGAGCCTCTCCGGTTCGACTGCGAGCTGGTTCCCCTGACGCTCGAGCATGAGGAGGGGCGCCGTGTCTACGAGCGCTCCCTGCGCTTCGTCATGCTCCTGGCCCTCCGTCACCTCTTCCCCTATCAGCAGGTGCGCATCGAGTATTCCGTCGGCTACGGCGTATTCGTCCATCTTCCCGGTATCGAGCTGCACCGGCAGGACATCGTCCGCCTGGAAAACGAGATGCGCCGGATCGTAGATCTGGATCTGGTGTTCACCCGCAGGCAGTGGACCCGCGAGGATGCCATCCGCTATTTTGAGGAGGAAAAGCAGCCCGACAAGGTGGAGCTGCTCCGCCGCCGTCCCGTTCCCACCATCACGATGTATTCCATCGACGGCATGTGGGAGTATTTCTACGGCGCCATGACCGTCTCCACCGGCTATGTTCCCGTTTTCACCCTGTTCGAGCTCCGGGGCGGCTTCGTGCTGCAGCTGCCCGCCGGGTCGGACTTTGATCACGCCGCCCCCTATGTCTACCGGCCCAAGCATCTGCAGATTTTCCATCAGTCCTCCGAGTGGTGCGGGATCCTCGGCGTTACCAATGTCTCCGATGTTTCCCGCCTGATCGAAACCGGGCGCATCCGCAATTTCATCCGCGTCAACGAGGCACTCCACGAAAGCGCCATCAATGAGATCGCCCGCAAGGTGCACGAGCTCGACAAGCATATCGTGCTGGTTTCCGGGCCTTCCGCTTCCGGAAAGACCACCTTTGCCGGCCGCCTCGCCGTGCATCTCCAGATGTTCGGCCATCCCTCCCGGCGCATCTCCATGGACGATTTCTTCGTCAACCGGGAGGAGCTTCCCCTCCAGCTTGACGGCACCCGGGATTTCGAAACCATCGAGGCCCTGGATGTCAAGCTGCTGGCGGATTCCCTGACCGGCCTGCTCAACGGCGAGGAGGTCTTCATGCCCGGATTCGATTTCGACTCCGGCGTCAAGGATTATCTCACCCCGCCCACAAAGCTCCTCCCCGGAGAGATCATCATCGTCGAGGGCATCCACGGTCTGAATCCCTGCGTGGTCGATCAGCTCCCCGCCGACGAGATTTACCGGGTCTTCGTCTCCGCGCTCACCTGCCTCAATCTGGATGACCATAACCGCATCCGTACCACCGATGTCCGCCTCCTCCGCCGCATCGTCCGGGATCAGCAGTTCCGCGCCTATCCCCCGGAGAAGACCCTGGCCGCCTGGCCCAGCGTCCGCCGCGGCGAGGAGAAATACATCTTCGCCTATCAGGAGAACGCGGACTCCATGTTCAACACCGCTCTCCATTATGAGCTGCCCATCCTGAAGCTGTATGCCTATCAGATGCTGAAGGAGGTTCCGGCGGACTCGCCCAATTATCTCCTTTCCCGCCGCCTCATCAAGGCCCTGAACTATCTCCCGGATATCGATCCCGAAATCCAGGGCGAAATCCCGCCGCTCTCGCTCCTGCGGGAGTTCATCGGCGGATGTACCTTTGATGAAGACGAGTAATCTCATTCGTCCCCCTGTTGACGCGGAAAAGGAAAAGTCGTATAATACCGCCGAGCCACTTGAAGCTTCTTCGGGGATGGGTGAAATTCCCTACCGGCGGTGAAAGCCCGCGAACTGAGCGAAAGCTCAGCCGATCCGGTGTGATTCCGGGGCCGACAGTAAAGTCTGGATGAGAGAAGAAACGGTCAGAGTTTTCCGCGCGTGCCGCGCGGTTTCTCCCCGCCCCTCAGAGCGAAGCTGCTTTGGGGGGCGAAATATTTTGACGGGAGGTTTTCATTATGACCGCGCTCAACAAGAACAAAATCATGACCGTGCCGAACATGACCCGGATGGCGATCCTGACGGCCGCCGCCTGCCTGCTGGATCTGATCCCCGGCATCCCGATGTTCGGCAGCATCTACAAGCTGGATTTCAGCCTGCTCCCCGTCCTGCTGGGCACCTTTTCCATGGGTCCGGTGGAAGGGGTCATCATTCTGCTGCTGAAATGCCTGATCGGCTGGGCCCATTCCACCACCATGGGCATCGGCAAGCTGGCGGAATTCCTGATGGGCCTGATGCTGGTGGTTCCCGCCGGGATGATCTACCGGGCGAACAAGACCCGGAAAACCGCCATCCTCGGCATGGTCATCGGCACCCTGTGCATGGTGGTCGGCGCCGTCGTCGTCAACAAGCTGATCCTCTTCCCCTTCTACATGACCGCCTTCCATATGGATATGGAGAAAATCCTGAAGATGGTCACCGTGGCGGGCATCGATACGGAGTGGAAGCTGCTCCTGCTGGTCACCGCGCCGTTCAACCTGATCAAGGGCGTCGTGCTGAGCGTGATCACCGCGATCATCTATAAGCCCCTCAGCCCGATCCTGCACGGTAAAAAGTAAAATCTCGAGGAGGCAGGGGACAGAACTCCCTGTCTCCCTTTTTGTTCCGGAAGGAGGCAACCGGCTATGCCGATGGATGGAATCACGGTGGGGTTTATCGCCCGCGAGCTGGATCGGACGCTGCAGGGCGGCCGGGTGGACCGCATTACCCAGCCGGAGCGCGATGCCGTGGTGATGGTGATCCGCGCGGGCAGCGAGAATCATAAGCTCCTGCTCTGCGCCTCGCCGAACAACGCCCGCTGTCATCTGACGGACAGCAGCTTTTCCAATCCCCTGGAGCCGCCGTCCCTCTGTATGCTGATGCGCAAGCAGCTCCTGGGCGCCCGCGTCGCCGGGGTCCGCCAGGTGGAGGGCGACCGGATCGTCCGCCTCTCCCTCGATGCCATGAATGAGATGGGCGATGCCGTGAAGCGCTTCCTGGTGCTCGAGATCATGGGCCGCCACAGCAACCTGATGTTCCTCGATGAAAACGATCGGATCCTGGAGGCCGCCCGCCATGTGAACCCGGAGATGAGCCGCGTCCGCCAGATCCAGCCGGGCATGACCTATCAGGCCCCGCCCGCCCAGAATCGGCTGAACCCGGAAACCCTGAAAGCCGGGGATCTGCTGGAAAGGCTGTCTTCCCGTCCCGGGAGCAGTTTCTCCCGCGCCCTCTCCGAGGAGATCACCGGCCTCAGCCGCGTGGCGGCGGAGGAACTGGCCCTCCGTATCCGTCAGCCGGGCGAGGATTGGCCCGCCGATCTGTCAAAAGCCTGCGAAAAGCTCGAAGCCTTCCTGCGCTCCCTGCCGGAAAGGGCGGCCCCCGCGGTCCTGCGGGATGAAAGCGGGGAGGCCCTGGATGTCTTCCCCTTCCCATACCTCTCCCGGAATCCGGAAGCCCAGCAGCCCTTCCGCACCCTCAGCGCGGCCCTGGATTGCTTTTTCTCCAGCCGCGACGCCCGGGACCGGCTTGCCCAGAAGAGCGCCGGCATGATCCGGACCCTGAAGGGGCATCAGGAGCGCTGCCTCCGGAAGCTCGCGCTGCAGGAGGAGGAACTGGCCTCCGCCGAAAAGATGGAGGAATACCGCCGCATGGGGGAAGCCATTAACGCAAACCTCTTCCGCCTGAAAAAGGGCATGACCGAGGCCGTGCTGCCGGACTGGTTCGGCGGCGAGGGCGCCGAAATCACCGTGCCCCTGGATATCCGCCTCACTCCCACCCAGAACGCCCAGAAGTATTTCAAAAAGTATCAGAAGGCTCGCAGCGCCCGGGAAACCGCCGCCGTCCAGAGGGATAAAACCCTCAGCGAGCTGGAGTATCTCGAAAGCATGCTGGAGGGCGCCGAGAACAGCCCCGGCGAAAGCGAGCTCGAGGAGATCCGTCAGGAGCTGGTCCGCACCGGCTATATGAAGAAGGTCACCAGCCGCCGCCAGCAAAGGAAGCTCCCGGAAAGCCGCCCCTGGCAGTATCGCAGTTCCGATGGCATCGAGATCCTCGTGGGCAAGAACAGCCTGCAGAACGATCGGCTCACCCTCTCCGCCCGAGGGGATGAGATGTGGCTGCACGCGAAGGATATGCCCGGCAGCCATGTGATCGTCCGCGCCGAGGGTGAAATCCCCCTGCAGACCATGAAGGAGGCGGCGCTCCTCGCCGCCTGGTACAGCAAGGGGAAAGGTGCCGCCGTCCCCGTGGATTACACCCGCAGGAAGTATGTAAAAAAACCTTCCGGGGCTGCCCCCGGAAAGGTCATCTATACGCATCAGAAAACAACGGTCATCACTGTGGGTGAGGAAGAGATCCGGAAAATTCAGCTCCTCGGATAGGGCTTCTTCCATCTTCCCGAAAGCAGGAAAGCCAGCCCCACCACAAACGGTACGCATCCCGAGATTGCGTTGCCGTACCAGAATCCGGAGATCCCCCAGCCCAAAGTGACCCCAAGCAGCAGCGAAAGCCCGATCCGGCAGGCCACGCCGTCCAGCAGCGCCACCGCCAGGTTCAGTTTGGAGTTGCCGCTTCCGTTGATCAGGGCGAAGGCCGGCGGCCGCAGTGTGCAGCCCAGATACTGGATCATGGCCACGGGGATATACTGGCTCACCGCCACCCCGATCACCGCCGGATCCGGGGAGAAAATGCCGAACAGCCATTCCGGCCGCACCCAGGTGATCAGCGCGAAAACGGCGGAGGGAATCGCCACAATCCACAGAGCGTGCAGCACGATTTTCGGAACGCGCTCTGTTTTTTTCGCCCCCAGCGCCTGGGAAATCATCGCGCCGCCGGCGGCGGAGATCGCCTGGGAAACCACGGAAATCATGGATTCCAGCTTCCTCGCGATCCCGGTCACGGCGATGTGCACCTCGCCGTACTGGTTGATGTAGGAGTTGACGAAAAGCATCGAGAACGTGATGGCCGCGGACTGGATCACCATGGGGATCCCCAGCGAAAGCAAAGGCCTGATCACCGACCGGTAAATCCGGAAATGCGAGGGCTTGAAGTCAAAGTGGATGGATTCCCGGTGGCGGTACAGAAGCGTCAGGGCGAACAGGAAGCTCACCGCCTGCCCGATCACCGTGGCCAGGGCCGCGCCCCGGGGCCCCATCCCCATCGGCCCTACAAACAGAAGATCCAGCGCCAGGTTGATGACCGAGGCGATGGCGATAAACAGGAAGGGGTGCTTGGAGTCCCCCATCCCGCGCAGAATCGCGGATACCAGGTTGTAGCCGTAGATGAAAACCGCGCCGTAGATGCAGGTCACGCTGTACTGCCGCGTGTATTCCCAGATGCTCTCCGGCGTGTTCAGCCACGCCATAATCCCCTGATACGTGAACAGGAACAGCACCATGATCCCTACGGCCAGAGACATCAGCAGTGTGAATAAAGTGGCCACCATTTCCCCGACCCGGTCATACCGCCGCTCCCCCACAAAGCGGGAGATCAGGATCTGCCCGGCGTTGGAAAAGCCCATCGCCACAAATGTGATCAGCATCATCATCTCCCCGCCGATGGAAACGGCGGAAAGCCCCTCCGTGCCCACCATCTGGCCCACAACGATCATGTCCACCATGTTGTAGACCATCTGCAGAAGCCCGGAGAGGAACAGCGGCATGGAGAAACGGAGCAGCGTTCCCGGAACGCTGCCCGTCGTAAGATCCCGGATCAGTTCTTTTTGCCGTGCCATGCCTTATTCTCCCCGCAGGGCGTGATACACCGAGTCAAAGCACGTCTTGATCTTGTATCCCGTGGTCAGGAAGCACCCGTAGGGGCTGTTCATTTTGTAAACGTAGTTGGTCTTGTCCTTGGGATCCGCGTCCACCAGGCCCCAGATGCATACGGCGGTCAGGGGATGGCTGTCCTCGCTGTTTGCCTTCATGAACACCTCCGTGAACAGCCGGGCATAGAATTCGGCGTGCTCTGCGGCCTTGCTCTGGTCAAAGTTCCGCACCGCCATCTCCGTCAGCTGCACTTCCAGCCCCATCGAGCTGAACAGTTCGATGGATTCCTTCACCCCGGTGATCAGGGATTCCTCCAGGCATCCTTCCTGCGTGCCGTATCCGCCCAGGTATCCCTGCATGCCGATACCGTCGATCAGGGGTCTCCCGTCGGGATCGTAGCTGCGGATGCTTTCCGCCAGGGCGATCGCCGCCGTGCGCTTTTCCGTCATGAACATGTTGTAGTCGTTGTAGAACAGCTTGATATCCGCCCCCAGGCGTTCCACCGTGTTCCGGGCGCACTGGAAGGCGTATTCCACATAGTCGTCCCCCACGTATTCGCGGAAGAAGTTCACCCCGCCGTCCCGCACCACGCGGATGTGCCGCGGATCGTCCGCCCGCCAGTCGGAGGGGGAATCGCCGATGGCTTCGTTCACCACGTCCCAGCAGTAAACCACCCCTGGGAATTTCTCCTCAAAGTGGGTGATCACCTGGTCGATGTAGGAGGCCAGCCGGGCCCGGTTGGTCTCCGCGTCCGCGAAGGGCTTCTTTTCGTCATAGTCCTCGTGGAAGAACCACGGATACTGCATCACCGCGTCCCATACCAGCACATGGCCGCGTACGCCGATGTTCCCGCTCTGGGCCCATTGGATCATCTTGTCGGCGTTCGTGTAGTTCATCCGGGGCATCCCGTCCTCGCTGGCCTTGCACGCCCGCTGGTCCAGCAGGGAATACGCCTTCATCTCGTTTGTGCACGTGATGGAGTTGAAATGCTTGCGCAGGAACTGCATGAACGGCTTGTTGTTCATGTCCCATATGCCGAAGGCGCCGCCCAGTTTGAAGCCGTAGGGTTCGGCGGCGGGCCACAGGGGCTCGTAGTCATCGTTGGTCAGGCCGGATTCCTCCGCCGCCGAGAAAACCGGCAGCACCAGCGCGAGGATCAGAATCAGGGGAAGAATGCGTTTCATGGTTCAAAACCTCCTTCAGGGGAATTGTACGGACAATGCTCAGCCCTATTGTAGAGCCCCGAAGGGGTTCTGTCAAACACTTTTAATGGACATTTCCCCGCATAACGAATATAATAAAAGGCCGAAAGCTGAAACGACAGGGAGGAAAAAACCTTGCTGAACATCGATTCCTGGATTCGCTTTGCTCTGACCGAGCTCTATGCGGTGCTGCTCCTGTTCATCCTTTTCCGCCGCCCCATGCTGGAGGAGAAGAAAAACGTCTGGCTGAAGATTCTCCTGGTCATGCTCGCCATGTATCTGGCGCACCTGTTCTATGTGCTCCTGAGCCCCACCTATTTCTTCCGCCGCTTCGCTTTCTCCCTCGAGCGGGTCAACTGGGTGCCCTTCCGGGTGCTCTCCGAGTGGCTGGCCCATCCCGCCAATTTCTTCGGCAACGTGCTCCTCTTCATGCCCCTGGGCATTTTCGAGGTTCTCCTGCATCCCGGCGAATCCCGCGGCAGGCAGATCCTTCTTTCGGTGGCCACGACCGCCGGCGTCTCGCTGTTTATCGAGTTCGCCCAGTGCTTTATTTACCGCGTGCCCGATGTGGATGATATCATTCTCAATACCCTCGGCGCGCTCTTCGGTTCGCTCCTCTGTATGCTCCTGCAGAAGGTCGGCTTCGACCGCACCCGGGTCGGCCGCGTCCTCCTGCCCCGGATCCCGCGTACCTGGCGCGGCCATATGCGCCTGAACCTGTTCTGCGTGATCCTCGTGGTATCAATGGAAGTGGTTCTCTTCACCGTCAACTATATCGTCACCATCCCGAAGCCGCAGGTCCGGGAAAACGAAGCCCCCGTATCGGCGACAGCCGCCCCGGAGGTCACCGCCCTCCCCGCGGAGAGTATGGATCAGCCCGCCGCCACCCCCGCGCCCGTGGTGGAGGAGGTCGTCATCACCCCGCTTCCGACTGTGGAAGTGGAGGAAATCGTCGTAACTCCCGAGCCGGAGCCTGCTCCCCGGGTCTATGATGTGGATCATCTCGAGCTGGAGGCCCAAAATGTGCTCCTCGTCAGGCTGGCTGATGGTTCCGGCGAGGATCAGGTCATCTTCGCCTCCGGCAGCGCGGATCCCATCTATCCCGCCTCCACCCTGAAGATGCTCACGGCCCTGACCGTCCTGGACATCGCGAACCCGGAGGAAAAGGTCGAGCTGGGCTTCGAGATCTTTATCCCCCCGCTGGATGCTTCCCGGGCCGGCCTGGAATACGGCATGACCGTCTCCGTCCATGATCTGCTGGAGGGCCTGCTCCTGCCTTCCGGCGCCGACGCGGCCTACGCCCTGGCCGTGTATTGCGGCCGTCAGCTGGAGGGCGATTCCTCGCTTTCCTTCAATGAGGCCGTCCGCTCCTTTGTCGCCGCCATGAACCGAAAGGCGCAGGAGCTCGGCGCCCTGAAAACCACCGCCGTCAATGTCGTGGGCCTCGATGACAGGAATCAGCTCACCACCGCTGAGGATATCCTGATCCTCGCCAAGGCTTTCCTGGCCCAGCCCGTCCTGGCGGAGATCTGCCATCTCCCGACGGCGGAGATCGTCTCCCTGGAGGGAAGGAGCGTTTCCCTCAGCAATACCAATAAGATGCTCCACGAGGAAAGCCCCTATTATAATGAAAGCGTCGCCGGTGTCAAGACCGGCACCACCTCCCGCGCCGGCAACTGCCTCGTCTCCGTCTTCACCGTCCAGGGCGAGCGCTATCTCTCGATCGTCATGAACAGCTCCTATTACGGAAAGTTCACCGATACCCAGACCCTCTATGATGTCTGCGCCCGCGCTCTTGTCAGCCCTTGACCCATATTCCCGTTCAGCCCTTGACATGATTGACATTTTGCCCCCTTTGCTGTATCCTGATGGACGTGAGTTTTTCGTCCGGGGGCAAAGGCTCCCCGGCCGCAGATTGTTGATGGAGGAGGAACTTTTCCGATGAAAAAGCCTGTAGTACTGGTAGTGATGGACGGCGTAGGCGAAACCCCTTCCGAGCTGGGCAACATGGTGCAGAAGGCCACCACGCCCACCCTGGATTTTTTGAAGGCCAATGATCCCTTCCGGATCATCAAGGCCCACGGCACCGCCGTCGGTCTCCCTTCTGATGATGATATGGGCAACAGCGAGGTGGGCCACAACGCCCTCGGCTGCGGCCAGGTCTATTCCCAGGGCGCCAAGCTGGTCAACGAGTCCATTGAGTCCGGTTCCATCTATGCCTCGGATACCTGGAAGGATCTCGTGGGCTCCGTCATCTCCGGCGGCAAAACGCTGCATTTCATCGGCCTCCTGTCCGATGGCAATGTGCATAGCAATATTTCCCATCTGATCGCCATGCTCCGCGAGGCCAAGAAGGAAGGCGTGAAGCGCGTCCGCGTCCATACCCTGCTGGATGGCCGCGATGTGCCCGCCACCTCCGCCCTCGAGTATATCGGCCAGCTGGAGGATGTCCTGAAGGAGCTGAATGATGGCAGTTTCGATGGCCGCATCGCTTCCGGCGGCGGCCGCATGCAGATCACCATGGACCGTTATCAGGCCAACTGGGACATGGTCAAGGCCGGCTGGGATGTGCATGTCCACGGCAAGAGCAGCTATAAGGTCATCGATGGAGAGGGCGCTTTCTTCGGCAGCGCCACGGAAGCGATTGAGACCCTCCGGGCCGAAACCGGCGCCATCGATCAGGATCTTCCCTCCTTCGTCATCGGGGAAAACGGCAAGCCCGTCGGCGCCATGGAGGACGGCGACAGCGTCATCCTCTTCAATTTCCGCGGCGACCGTGCCCTCGAGATCTCCATGGCCTTCGACGGCGACGCGTCTTTTGATAAGTTTGACCGCGGCGTGATTCCGCAGGTGAAGTACGCCGGCATGCTGGAGTACGACGGGGATCTGCATATTCCCCATAAGTACCTCGTGAACCCGCCGCAGATCCGCCATACCCTGACCGAGCTCCTCGTGGAAAACGGCATCAATGAATACGCCTGCTCCGAAACCCAGAAGTACGGCCATGTCACCTATTTCTGGAACGGCAACCGTTCCGAGAAGTTCTCGGAGGAGCTGGAAACCTGGCAGGAGGTTCCCTCCGATGTCCGCTCCTTCGATGAGTGCCCCTGGATGAAGGGCACAGAGATCACCGATCTCGTCATCGCCGCCATCGAGTCCGGCAAGTACGGCTTCATCCGCTGCAATTTCCCCAACGGCGATATGGTGGGCCATACCGGCAACCTCTATGCCACCGAGATCGCCGTGGAAACCGTGGATCTCTGCCTCACCCGGATCCTCAAGGCCTGCGATGAGCATGGCTGCATCCTCGTCGTCACCGCGGACCACGGCAATTCCGATCAGATGCTGGAGAAGAATAAGAAGGGCGTGGTTTCCGTCCGTACGGCCCACAGCCTGAATCCCGTTCCCTTCATCATTCATGATAAGGATGCCCGCCACGACATGGATACCGAGTCCCCCTTCGGCCTGGCCAATGTGGCCCCCACCGTGGTGGAGCTCCTGGGCCTGAAGCCCTACGACTGCTGGGAAAAGTCCATGCTGAAGTAATCTGATCCCGTTACGCAGGCGCCGCTCGGCGCCTGCGCTTTTTCAACCCCGATGGAACACCAGGCCAGCCCTTTTCGATGGAACACCGGGACGATCCTTTTCG
>Ga0310696_10007869_pt1 | contig 12470 bp, 23 predicted proteins | sample AusTroGonzalo_MG_4_FD_203885 | JGI IMG/M metagenome (GOLD analysis project Ga0310696, IMG submission 203885) | Bovine rumen microbial communities from tropical cattle in Woodstock, Queensland, Australia - Gonzalo_02 (v2) (version 2) | ecosystem: Host-associated > Mammals > Digestive system >... | reverse complement strand
TAACTCAACATACAGTTGATTATGTCAACGACATTGACGGAATCTATGCGGCATTAAGGGAGGTTGCAATGCCTCAGAATCCGGAGAAAGAGATCTCTCGGGAGGGTGAGGGACAATGAGTTCGGAAGTTTTCGGGGTCGGGAAAATTTTTCAAAATTTTTATCGATCAAAAAAAGTGGAGTCAGCCATCACTCTAACATCTCGAAAAAAAATATTTGACTCCCCCGTCATGAAAATTTTCGGATCTCAGATGCCGCAAAAAAAATACTCTCACAAAATTCTTGAAACGCAAAAATCTATAAAATACATCGACTTTGTAGATTTCATCTATAAAATTACATTACGACTCAGTTTATTTTTATTAGTATTTATATTTTATGTAGGTATTTTGGAAGATGGTTTTGAGGGGGGGGTCTTAGGTAAAATTTCAAAAAGTTCAGGAGTGGGACTGACTCCACTTTTAGGGGTGTGAACTGATCATGGAAAAGTACTATATGAGAACCACTGTCTATCTTACACCCAAGCAGAGAGAGATCTTTAATAAGCTCATGCCTAATCGGATGAGTTCTCTTCTCCGGGATGTAGTAGATATCATCATAGATAATGACAGTTTCATTCATCCCGAAGATTTCAAAAACGATCCCGAGGTCTTAGGACTTCTCTATGAATATCGGCGATATTTACAGCAATCTCATGATACCTATATCAACAGAGAGAATCTGAGAAGAGAGTTATACAAATATTTTGACGATATGAAAATCCCGTTCCAGTGTTCAAGAAAGAACGGTCATAAAAGAGCATTGAAAGTCTGTCGGGATCTTATTCCCGAATTCAGACTCAAAGGATATTACATATCCGACAGGGTTGCAGAAAATATGATCGTTGATTATGTGCACATGATTCACGATACAGGACGGGACGATTCCGAATGGCAGAACTATCAGACATTGCATCCCGACGGAATCAATCATGAGATTGAGGGATAAGAATAGAGGAGGTCAAGATGGTAACTCCCTTTAATCAGAATGACAAATACACGGTCGACAAGAGTATTCAACGGAATCTGAGAATCGGCATCCTTGACGAAGACGATGCCGAGATACTCCGAAACTACATACACTATCGGTCCGTAACTCAGGCATTGACACAGGGTCGGCAGACTAAACTTGTATCCACGATATGCAGTCTTCAGAAACTCGATCCCGTATGTCATATCCGGCAGCTGAACATCGAAAACATATACGGCAAGATTCAGACTCTTCATGCATCCGATTATTCTCAGAACTCGAAACATGATTTCATCATCATCGGCAAAGGTTTTTGGAAATACCTTTCGGAGAATAAGATCATCGATATCGACGTGAATAAACTCAAGGCAATAAAGTCGATTCCCATAAATCACGATACGACTTCTCCGAATGAGATACTCACTGAAGAAGAAGTCATGTCCCTGATTAATCACGGCGGAACCGCACGGAACCGGGCACTTGTCGCGGTCCTGTATGAAAGCGCATGTCGAATATCCGAACTTGCATCAATCCGATGGAAAGACTTAATCTTCGACGAGCACGGGGTCAAACTCTACATTCACGATCATAAAACCAAGAAGACGCGGTATTGCAGACTGATTATCTCGGAACCGCATCTCATAGAATGGCGTAACAACTATGAGAAGTGGGGATCGGCGACGGGAGATAACCTTGTCTTTGTCAATAGATACAGACTCCCTATCAAGTATGCCGGATATGTAACTCTACTGAAGAGGATCGCGGCAGATGCCAAACTCAAAAAGAAGATTCATCTTCATCTCATGCGAAAATCCCGAATAACTCACATGGTCAAGAATAATTATCAGGAATCCATCATTAAACAGATTGCATGGGGTAACCTGAATACAAGCATGATGCAAACCTATGTCAGATTATCCGAGAACGATATCGACTCGGAACTCCTCGATCATATGGGTGTCGTGAACAAAGCCGAAGAAGACAACGTCCTGAAACCCGTGCGCTGTATAAGGTGCGGTGCCGTGATTGCCCCGGATCAAAAGTACTGCGGAAAGTGCGGACTCAGTCGGGATACCGATATGATAGATGCGGCCATGAGTGTTGATCAGGAACTCGTTACAAAGATTCTCGAGATTCTCAAAAATCAGAATAAGGGATGATTAGATAATGTGCGATATTGTAAGATTAAACTGTAATCTCAAAGACATAAGCCCCGAAAAAGTCAAAAACCATTTGATAAATCACGGTTGGAAATGTATTCACACATACCCTGACGGCATCTCAACTTTATGGGAAAAAGGGAATCTTACTGTAAGACATATACCCGATCAGAATCTCTATTCCGATTATACACAAATATTGAAGATATTATTAAGAAATGTCGCGTATTCTGAAAACATCAATATGCTGACATTGATTCAGGACATAGATCCTTCAGTGGAGGTGAGTTATGGTCCTACCTGTCAGAAGGATTGACACATTCATTCACGGCAAGTGCGAAGAGGTCCTGAAAGAGTATCCGTCGGAATCGATAGACTTCATCATTACAAGTCCGCCATATGCGGACCAAAGATTCTACGGGGATTCGGACTCGAAGATTAAACCCGAGGACTATGTCGAATGGTTCATGCCTAAAGCCGAAGAACTATTCCGCGTCCTGAAGGAGGGAGGGTCCTTCGTCCTGAACATAAATGATAAGGTCGTGAACGGCAAGACCGAGCTGTATGTCTATGAACTCGTATTGAAACTTTGTCGGGACATCGGATTCAATCTTGTCAGGGATTACATATGGCATAACCCGGCAACTCCCCCGAATGTCTTCTCCCGGGGAAACTTAGGCAGATGTAAAAAATCTCATGAGTATTGTTACTGGTTCAGTAAAGGTGACTCATGGACTTTCAATATGGACGCAATCAGGACTCCCTATAAAAAAGGGATGAACAGATTATTTATCGGTAAAGGCGGAGGGGATACAGATTATAACAGACCGAGCGGACATCATTTCTGCACTTCAAAGAAGTGGGAGGACCACGGCGGAGCTGACCCGGGAACAGTCCTCACGATATCCAATTCTCAGAGTAATGATGCATTTACAAGATGGTGTCGTGAGTGCGGCCGCGCCCATCCCGCAAGATTCCCGGAGAAGTTGGTCGAGTTCTTCATCTTGGCGGGAACTCATGAGGGTGACATCGTCCTCGATCCGTTCAGCGGGTCCGGCACAAGTGCAGTCGTGGCCGCACGGCATCACAGACACTGGATCGGCATCGACACTAATGCCGAGTACATAGATATGTCATATATCAGATTGAACATGAATCAAATACACGATCACGCGCAAAATAAGGAAATGATTCTAAATGTCTTAGAGCCTCAAGAGAGATAGTGGGCAAATTGAATCAATTCTATTATTTTATCAAATAAATCTCACTTGCAAAACATCAATATAGAGGGGTCTGTATTCCCTTTTCTAAAATAGCCCTTTATGATTTATCGTATGTATGATAAAACTGTAATAGCGTGAAGATATGGCGGTCTGATAACGTCCGCACTTATAATAATTGAATGAGTCCTTATTTCGGACTCTTCAATCACCATTTGCGGTTAAGTATGTCAGTCAGATTATTATTTTTCATGTATCTTTTCATCTTCGATTTAGATTCAAAGAAATCATCTTCGAATCCAAAAGCATTATCAAATGATACACGGCGATCCTTCCTCAGGACATGTGTCCGGTGGGGTCTCGGAATTCGAGTTCGGCGGGTTTTCTTGACTTTCCTTGCAATCACTGAATTTTTTGATTCGTGGTCGTCATCGAATATGCCGTTCTTGAATGTCCGAGTGATCACATAATATGATTTATGTACCATTTTTTCAATTCTCCTTCATGAATTTGAAAAAAAGAATATTTAGTGAATTGTAACAGGCGGGTTACCGTGTTGTATCGGTATGGTATCACTCAGAGGATATGACAAACACTTTCTTCAGTACTGAAGACGGATTGAGATATCCTTTGCGGCCTTCTTTGTCGTAGTGTGCTTTTTACCTGACGTTCTTTTAGTTTTGGAGTATGACTTCTTCTTCATTTTTTAGATCTCCGGATTCTTCATTAACGAGCGTAATGAAGTACTGTTTTTTGATGTTGCGAAACTTTGTGCCCTGTCCTTTCGAACATGCACAGACAGCAAGACAATACTGAGGTATGACTTGATGTTGCATCAATCGATTCAGCGCATCGGATACCGATTTACAGTGTGCGCCAATCTCCGGATGATCTCTCAGCAATTCATCTGCCGTGACCCATCCTGTACCGTGTGTCCTGACGAACTCGGATGCCGCGATAGCCACAGCATGATCCACTTCTCGAAGCCTCCCCTTCAGCTGTCCCATAAGCTGCCTCAAGTAGATCTTATGTATATATTTATATATATAGATAGATTACACTATTGAATCTATATAGATAGTCAATCTGAATGATTTTCTTTGTTCTTTGGTGAAACGGGCACAAAAAACGGCGGCAATCAAAAATTTTTACTTTTTTGTCGTTTTAATTAATTCAGACTCTCTCTCCCGGGGTCGGTCTTATGTTTTCAAAACTATATAAAAAAAAGCCGTTTTGTAATCTATCTATATTGAATAGTAACGACAAAAAAAGGAATAAATGAGTAATTATGACTAAAATAACGAACAAACAGAAAGAGGCAATATCGGAGATCTATCTTATGACCGTGGTATCTACCGATATCCATTGTAAACTCTCATTTTTGTCGCATTTATACGCGGCTATCAGAAGTGCGTTATTATGTGCAAATATGATTGAACTGAACAGATATCCGATAAAGATTAAGGATAACAAAGGTAATGAAAAAGAGATTTACAAATTTAAACTTGAATCAACGAACAACGATCAATTTGATTCGGCAAGATTATTGATTGAATCAAAGAGCAAATTGTTTGAGGCATATTCGGCTTATGCATATCGTGATAATTGGATTCAGGCAGAACAGATTATTATCGACATTGTAGAGAGATTATCGGCATTAGGTTATCTGCATGACTTCTTCGACGTGGATCCCGAGAGATGGTCGGCATCGTATTCGATGATTGCCCCGACAGGATCTTTAGGTGATGAGGATGCCGATTAGTGCGGATCACGCAAAAAAACTTTGGGATAATCTTCTCATCCATGACGATGGAATTTGCGGCACGGGAGGGCAATTCTGCAATTTAATCGGCGCTTTCGGGCATGGTAAAAGTACTCTCCTGATGCAGACTGCACAATTGGTGCGCTCTCTCCCTTACGGCGTAACAAAAATCGAACTCCGACGAATGGATCCCGAGGACCGCGTGAACATTCCCACATATCCCGAAACGGTCTTTATGCGTGGCATGTCCGATGATCACTGGAATTCACTGGTCCCGCGGAACTGGAGAAACTCTTTCCCGAACTACGGGAAACCTAAGCCCCTTCTCGTTCACGTGCACAAAAACGACGATTATAACTTCACAGAAGTTACTCCCGGGCATCGGCATAAACTGAATTATGATCTGGTTATCAAACATTACGATGATTGTGAAAGCCTATTGGACAATATCAAAATAGGTGCCGTGAATGTGATTTACGAGCCGTCGGAGTATTATCTCTCCACGGATATGTTAAAGCGCTTGGCACAGTTCAAACTTCAGCCCGTGACGGATGTAAAGAAAGATAACATCTTAGCCCCTACTGCATCATGGTGGTTCGAGATGTGCGATACTCTCCTCACGGAAACCGAGGGACAGCCCGTGACAATCATTCTTGATGAGATGCACAGCGTGACTCCGGCATACCCGTCGGGGGATTTGTTTCACATTATCGGCAATTTCGCAAAAAGCCTGATTCATTTCAGGAAAAATAATATCAGCTTATTTGGGTCCACTCACGACGAAAATTTACTCGATTATCGGGTGAAAGAACGACTCCCTATGAGAATCTGGTTCCCGGGTTCACTCCCTAAAAACAGTATGGTTCAGCTGAAATTATTACGCGGTCTTAACGACGTGGGACAGGCGGTAATTGAAGAGAAGAATATCGAATTCGGCATCTTGGAATTCGACAGGATACCTAATCAGCCTCCAATATTGAAGGCAAGTCTTGTTGTGTAAATAAGGGGTAATCTGAGGTGTAAAAAATGAGACATGATTCAGTATTATTGAAATTAGTGGTTGATGCCGTCGGATGCAGATTTACCGACCGGTTTACCCCTAATCAGAAATATATTCAGAATATTGTCTATCTTGTTCAGGCTAACGGTGCTTATCTCGGTTATCTGTTTAAATGGAGTGATACGGGCGCATGTCCCTATTCTATTGAATTAAATTATAGATATTATGAATTAAAATCGGATATGTACGCGGGAGAAAAAGACTATACGTGGTATAAATTGACAGGCGACACGCATGACGCAATCGAAACAACACGGCGTTTAATGATTGTGCCGCATGATATACCTGTCAATAATTCCGATTGGATAGCCTTTCTTTCTGCAACTGATTATCTATATCACAGCCCGCACAGACCGCACGATGTAACAGACGAGGATATTTTTAACTTTTTGCGGGAGAAATACGACCGCATATCGTTGATTAATCCGCATGTAGTAAAGGCATTACAGACCATAAACGACCACAGACAATCCGTCGAGGTGTAAATCATGAACAAAAAAGAGCATATGATCTCCGATCTCGATTCGTCAATCGATCACATGTGCGACGAGTTAACTGAAGCAAAACGGAATTTAAAGAAATTAAAGAACTACTATCACGACGATCCCGACATAAGCGAGGAAAGATTATTTTTGTTAATCGGCGAAATCGTTCTATTGTCCCGCAGTATCAATTATATCAAGCAAAGCCCCGAGATATTTCAGACCGATCAGCTCGTGATCGCGAAGATGCAATACGGCGACGATGCGAAGGAGTGACGGCAATGGTGCTTTGATGAATAGCGGCGCAAAAAGAAAAGAAAAGGAAAGAAAAGAAAAAGGGCGCAAAAAGAAAAGAAAGGAAAAGAAAAGAAAGCGGGGGAAAGAAAAGAAAAGGAAAGAAAAGAAGTGAATCTATTTAACTAACGGCGACAATCATTATTTGTCCATAATGTGCATTATGGGCGTAGATATAGTTATCATTAATATTTAGAATCATCATTCATATCATCCATCCCCCCATGATGTTTGATTCATCAAGTAAAAATCAGATTGTTCTTTTCATAAATGCGGGTGCTTTCGGTAGATTTTCTCATCCGCATTAAAAATTTAAAAAAGTAAAAAAGTGTTTTTCAGCATCTCGATCTCTTTCTTCTCTTCTTCGGAGAAGGTTTAATCATAATATCAAGAACATTTTTAAACGATGCTTTATACTGCTTAATTTTGTTTGTACGCTGTCTTTTCTTAATTTCCTTAATTCTGGACGGCATCTCCGTTATCTCCTGAACTTGCTCTCAAATTGTGCAATTGTAGATAATTTGCAATTCCTGATCGCGATCTTTGCCTCGAGAACCCGAAGGCATCTCGAACGACTGACATAATGCATGTAACGTAACATTCAATCACACCTATTCGAACGGCGTTCGTAGTACACTCTTCCACTTGCTGAGGTTCTTCGTCCCGGGGCTTTGGCATGATACCATCCATCCCGAACTGTTGATACAGTATTATTAATCATACCTGTTTTTGTATCATATTTTCTATGTATTTTTTTTGTCTTTGTTTTTGACTTTGTTGATTTATTGGATGTTTGTTTTGTGAAAAAGGAAAAGATAGACGATTGATGTTTCATATTTTCTTGTCTTTTTAAGATCTCTAATTTTTCTTTAATCTTAACTGCTTTTTCTTTCTTTTTTTGTTCTTTTTTTTCTCGGCGTTTTTCAGAAATTATCCTTTTTTTCTCAGCAGAAATTTCATCATCTGACAAGAAATTCATATTATTTATCTTTCCATGTTTTGCCAATTGTGTAATTGCCTTGGGAGATAATTTACCGTCCCAATTTTTATAACGTCTGGAATACCCATTACCTTGATCATGATAGCGACGTGTTTTTACATTAATTGGAATAGATACCTTAGATCTATCCATCGGTTGCAATCCAATAACTTTTCCTTTGTGGACTTCTAAAGTATATCCCCCAATTAATTGTGGGGGATTATATAATGGGTTACGAGCCGCATCTGAAATAGGGATTCCCCAATCACTTTCTTTAAAAGATACATATGTTTTTTGTTTTGCCATTTTAACCACTTTCCATTTTAGAGATTTATTCCCACCAAAAATGTTTGGCGTATGCTTTTTTTGTTCCGTCGGATTTTCTGGATGAAACTTCGGGGTGCAAATTATGATTTTTAATAAACTTCTTTCCTTTTGCTTTCGATTCAAAATAGAACGTTTCGACAGTACTGTTTTTCCCGTGGATTACTTCTTTTCTCGGTTTACGTGGGGATCCGTATTCATCTATGAATCCCTTAAATCCGGAACCGTCACGTTTAGATCGATCTGCCTTGTCGCCATCGTATGCAACAGACAATCGGTAAAATCTTCTTTTATGCATAATTACTCACTTTCATAACGTTTTTTAAAAGTATTCTATAAAAGCGCTTATTAATATAGATAGATTACAGCACGGCATAAAAATGAGTGTGTGTAATCTATGTATATCTATAAGAAAGTATATATGTCAATATAGGAGGTTTTGGTCATGAGTATTAAAGAAACACTCAATAAGGCATCTGCACTTGTCAGCGCAAGAGCACACCTTTCGGAGGGACGCTTTACGGGTCTGACTGAGGACGTTGAACAGACATTCGGTCTGAATAACCGCGGTGAAATGATGATTACTGCTATCGTTACATCATTCATCGCACTTGCTATCGTAATTGCAATCGGTGTGATTATCTTATCATCCGTACAGACTGCAATGCCCGCGGTAAACGAATCGTCCCCGTATTATGCACTTCAGGCATCTCTCGAAACCACAACGGTATCGGGATACGGTCTTGTTGCCATTGTTATAATTATTGTAGCCGCAGCTGCGATAATGTATGCAATCCGTATGATTAGTCAGTAAGTCGGAGGTAAACATGCCTCTAACTTACTTTAAAAAAACCTTAATCACGGCTATTTTCATCACGCTATTATCGATCATTCCGTCCGTATCGGCAATCTCGGAAACATCCCCTTACAGCGGAATGATGAACACATTCGAAAGCACGAGCGCGGCGGGATTAGGACTCATCGCAATAGTAATCTTTCTCTTATTCGTGGGAGTCGTATTTTCGGCAATGAAGATGCTTAAATGACGGAGGCAACAAATGAAAGCAAACAAAATACAGACGGTCTTTGCAATCGCTGTAATATTAACTCTATTCTCAGTCGTTCCGGCAGTATCGGCCGAGGACATATCCCCGGAACCCGTAGCATGGAATGTAACCTTTAACACACAGTCGGCATCACACATAGGCAACGACATACACATCTCGGTGTTATCGTGGTGGGTCCTGTTTTTAGTCGGCATCTTATTATTCCTAATATCTCTCAAGTGGGCTTACGAGAACGGCACGGACATAATCGCGGCAATCTCGATGATAATATTCGGCTTCCTGTCATTCACGGCATTTCACGTGCAGTCATGGTCTTATGAGATTGTGACCGTGCAGATGAACGAATCCGCACAGGTAACACTAATGCCGATAGTCTACGATCAGCCCGCATGGGTCGTCCTGATAAGCATCCTTATGCTTGCAATATCCGTGGTTAATCTTTACAGAATCGAAGTCGGACTCTTGGCGGCGGCAACGGACCCGAACGAAGAGCCGATGAAACTCAGATACTCGGAGAAGTGATAACATGATAAAAGCAAACATCGACGAACGGACGGGGGAAATATTCTCCGATGACGGAGAATATCTTTGTTCTCTCGGTCAACTGATAGACAATCAGGGCGGCGAATGCCCGGCATCTCCCGACGATGACGACGACGACGAACCGCAAAACTTCAGTCCGAAAGCGGGAATCAGTGAAACACTGATAAGACGGCAGACAAACTTTGATCTCCCTAAGTCAAAAAAGAAGATTCAGGACGGATTGTGGGTAATGTTCGGAAAGAGCGCTATTCATCAAACCATGACGAACACATCCAATCCGAAACAGTATAACAAAACTCTCGATCTCCTTCACGGCGCTATCAATTGTTCGATGGCAGACAGAGAGATCGCGGAGGAAATGACCATTTATGATTATCTGGAATCGCATGTCTGGGCGCGTAACCTTGTATCGAGGTCCTCTACATTCGAGGGTGACAAACTCAGGGATGCCACAATCATAGGCAGACAGATAAACCCGGGAATGATTGACGCAATGCGTTACACTCCCGAAACAAAGAAGAGCGGCGGCAGTGGCGGGTTCTTCTCATTCTTAAAGAGGTAATAACATGATATCAAGTTATATTCAGGTTTACGAACAGTCATTCCTCGGAATCGGGGTCAGCATGTGGGTAATTATCGGTCTGGGAATTATTTGTTTTTTCCTAATAATTGCCTTACTGACACTCTTCGGAAAACTCGGTCCGACTCAAGGATATCTTTATGCCGCGTTCGGCAAGAACGACGACAAAAATATCGGCATCCTGATTCAGAATCACAGCATCACCATCAAGAAACTCAGATACTTCTCGGGAGTATTTGATAATCTCGGTCTGACATGGCTTGCAAAAAAAACGGAACAACTCCGATTCGGTGAATGCTGTGCAGAAATTTTGACGGATTTCTGGGGTCTGACGATGGATCCTAAAATTAATGCCGCGGCTCTCGAGTTCATAAACGCATGGAACAGCGACACAGAATTCGAATTGTTTTCGGGAGAAGGGGATTTTTCATGGTTCCCTCCGAAAGCACAACGAAAACCTATCGAGAACTTTGAAACACTATACGAGGCCCTTGAAAAATGTCCGACGGATAAGGATATCCGCATTCGTGCATTTACGTATGTCCCGATATATGAACTGCAAAAGTATTTCCCGAAAAATCTCAAAGCGTCCGATTTGACGGGATATATCGAGTCAATGAAAAAGGTCCTCGATGAGAAGACCGAAACGGCAGCTGCATCATACATGCCGATGATCTGTCTGGTCGGCGGACTGATCCTCGGTGCGGGTCTGATGTTCCTTGCAAAGATGTCATAGGAAATGTCATAGGAGAATAAGAGGGATACACCATGGCAAGATCAAATGATTTCAAATCAATATCGGGAGTAATTGCGACATTCATCTCCCTTATCATTCTGTATTATGTCGGCGGCATCATGTTTTACAGAATATATGATACGGTCGATTCGGGGAGTCTGTCGGGGCAGTGGTTATCGATATACAACGGACTGTATCAGTTCTTCAGCCTCGGAATGTCTGTCTATACATTCATCCTGATATTGTGTGTCATGGTCCCGTTATTATGGGTCTTCATAGGCCGGAGAGGAGGTAACAGAATATGAGTCTTAGAGATGTAGCATACAGCGGTTTGACGGTGGTATTTGCTATCAGCATAGTAATGTTTGTGTACACGGCTCTGTATGATATCGTTACGATAACACTTTACGATCTTGCATTAAATTCGGGCGTTCCGGATTATATACTGCAAAATTTGTTATTATGTTGGCAGTGGTTCCCGGTCCCGTTCCTGTTTTGTTGTTTCATCTGGATGATATACACGGCAACAATATCGGGCGGTACGAGTTATTGAGAACATCACAAATCAGGGAGAGTAAATATGAATTTCAAAGAATCTTTAGAAAAATACGGCAAAGCGCATAAAGAACAAATTATCAGGATTGGTAAGATCTCGGGGTATTTGAGTTGTATATGTATGACTTTGGCTGTCGTGCTTACTGCATACATGCAATTTGTATTAAATCCGACAAATCTTCAGATGATGCAGATTTACTTTGTAGTCTATGCATATGAGTTGGTCGGAGTAATTGTAATGCTTTGGATATTCTGGGATAGAGGCTTAATCTGGAGGAGGTCCGAAGATGTTCGGCAATCGAATTGATCAGCCCGTCCGAGTCATTATCGATGACACAGGACATATCCGGGAGATGACCTTTGCGGATAAGGTCCTCGACGTAATCTATCAGGTCGGCGGCGCATTATCCGGGGGCTGTCTGGTTTACATGGCATATATGTTATTTGTGTGGTGAGAATATGGATAAAAAAAAAGAATCTGAATCAAAAGCAATCAATAAATTTCTTTTTTGCATCGCATTAGTTTGTATTATTCTTTCAGGCATCGTCGGTATTGTTTCCGCGGATACATCGATAGTCTGGACAAAGAACATCGGCGACGTAACCGCGGCTGATATGAGCGATGACGGATCGGTTATATATGCCGCGGTTGAAAACTCGGCGGCATCATCGACAGTATACATTTACAGTGTTGCGGGTGT
>Ga0310696_10007868_pt1 | contig 12471 bp, 8 predicted proteins | sample AusTroGonzalo_MG_4_FD_203885 | JGI IMG/M metagenome (GOLD analysis project Ga0310696, IMG submission 203885) | Bovine rumen microbial communities from tropical cattle in Woodstock, Queensland, Australia - Gonzalo_02 (v2) (version 2) | ecosystem: Host-associated > Mammals > Digestive system >... | reverse complement strand
GGGATGTTTCTTGAGCGCGGACTCCAGCTCCGCCGCCTTTCCGGCGCGGGAGGCCGCCTCGATGAAGAGCAGTTCCGCGACGGGGTTCCCGGACCGCCATTTTTTTGCGATCCCGAAGGCCTCGTCGTTCCGCCTGACCGCCGTGAGGACGGCCAGGATCCGGCGCACATCGGCGGGACGGGTAAGCTCCATGGCGCGCAGCCGCGCAAGACACCGGGCCATGCCGCTCTCCGCAACGGAGTCCCTGGCGGACAATTGGTCGCGCAGACCGGAAGTTCCGTAATAGAGAAGCGTGCACTCGATCAGCCGCAGATCGTCGGGCCCGAAGGGTGGTTCGACGGCGGGACCGGGGATTTTCAGCTGCTGGTCGACCCAGAAGGCGGCCAGGGCGCGGAAGGACTCCAGCTCCTTTTTTTCGGGCTTGCGGCGCAGCAGCGGGGCGATCTCGGCAAGGATCTTCTCAGGCTTGGTTCCGGCCAGCGCGTCGATGACCGCGAGTTGATGGGCGAAAAAGATATCCTTCCGGTATTGGGCGCGGACCCCGTTGAGGGCTTGGGCCGTCTCCTTTGCCAGTTCCGGCGCACGGGAGAGGGTCTTCGTCAGGACGGCCAGGGGCAGACGGTTCCGGGGATCGAGCAGAACGGCCCGGCGCAGGAAGCCGACCCGGGCGGCGGGTTCCGACTGGAGAAGCCCCGTGATGTAGTACTCCAGCGCCCGGGCGTGGGGATCGCAGGGCGGACGGAAATCGACCGCGTCGGGACTGTCGCCGGGCACGTCGCGTCCCGCGGCCGCCGGTGCGGCATAAAGCCCCTCCCCCGCGGCAAGGACGAGGAGCGAAAGAAGAAAAAACTTTTTCATGGCAGCATGACTCCGTTGAACGAAACGACTTGTCCGCCGTAAAACTTACCGCCGCGGAACGAAAAAATCAACACCATTCCCGGGAAAAGCGCCGAAAAAACTTTTCATCCTCCACGGAACGAAAAAAAATTCCCGGTGCGCCGCAGGGGCGTCCGGGAACTTTTATCCAGCGAAAGGAAGAAATTACTTCTTCTTGTGCCGCAACAGTTTGAGCTGCTTCTTCCGCTTGTGCTTGGCGATCTTCTTGCGCCGTTTCTTCTTCAAGTTGCCCATTTTTTTACCCTTTTCATTTCATGTCCGCCGGGGGGAGACCGAAACCGGCTCCGAAAAACCGCAGACCCGTCCCCGCCCTCCGGCTTGTACACACGTTTTCAATAATATAACTCCACTTTCGGAAAATTCCCAATGAAAAAAACTTTTTTTTCGAAATTTTACCCCCGTGTGCCGAAAAAACCCGCTCAGGAGCCGTACCGGCGGCGGTATTCGCCGGGCGTCATGCCGTATTTCTGCCGGAAGCGCCGGTAGAACATGTATTCCCCCGCGAAGTGCACCTCGCGGACGATGTCGGCGACGGAGACGTTGGTCTCGCAGAGACTTCTGGCGGCGGCCTCCAGACGCAGACCGATGATGTACTGCGACGGCGTGACGGAAAAATTCTTCTTCCACGCCTTGAAGAACGCGGCGCGGGACATGCCGTTGGCGGCGGCCACCTCGTCGATGCTGACGTTCTCGGCGAAGTGCATGCGGAACCAGATGGAGATGTTGCGGATGCGGTCCTCCTCGGTCGGTTCCGCCGCGGGGGTGTTTTCGCGGAAGAGCAGATGGCCCATCAGCGAAAAGCAGAGCCAGTCCACGGCGTCGGTCGCGCCGGGGGTGTGGAGTTCGCGCAGAGCGCTCCTCAGCCGGGAAATCAGCACTTCCAGTTCCTCCGTCATCACGAAATGCCAGCCGGCCCGGTCGATCTTCATGCCCAGCGTCTCCATGATCTTCAGCACGTCGGGGGAACAGCTGAAGGAAATGACGTCGCGGACGGCCCCCCGGGGCATCTCCCAGGCGGACCCCGGCAGACGCCACACGACGTTGGGACAGGGCAATTTCAGACACTTCCCGTCGACGATGTCCTCCGTCGAACCGGACTCCGAGGAGAGTCTGAGACAGACCTCGAAGCGGTCCCAGCGTCTTTTCGACTGAGGGATCAGCTTGTCCTTGCAGTAATAAATGGATTCCACGCGAAACGGGAAACTGTTTTTGCGGGGAATGTCCCCGATGTCCAGACGCCATCCCGGCATGAGCGGTCCTCCTGTTTGGCATGAATGCGCTCGGATACGAAACATATACCGTTTTTAATTTAACGTGTATTCGCAAAAAAGCAAGCGGCACGGTATTTTTATACGATTTTACGGTCAAAATAAAGATGAAATGACGTTGCCGGAAAACAAAAGCGGAGTATATTTACACCGAGAGAAGGGGCAACAGGGAGCATCATCCGTGGAACTCTGCGGCACGGCGTACTGGGCATGGCATCCGGACCGGAAAGAACATGAGGCGGGATACACGCTTTTCCGCCGCGGTGTGACCTGTGCGGACAGGGCGCCTTATCATATCATCGTGTCGGCGGACAACCGGTTCAACTTCTATCTGGACGGGAAACTCCTGGGCCGCGGGCCCCTGCGGGGCGATCTCGACCATTACTTTTACGACGAATATCACGGCGTTCTGGCCGCCGGACGGCACGTTTTCGCGGCGGAAGCCGTCGTCTGGAGCGAAGCGTGGCGCCGGAGCGCCGCCCCGTGGGCGGAGATGCACGCGGGCGGCGGATTCATGGTTTCGGGGTTCGCCGGGAATGAGCGGATGGAGCTGCCCGGAGACTGGCTCACGGCCATCGATCCCGCCCGCCGTCCCCGCCCGTGGAAAGAGGCGTGGAAGGGCAATGCCCGGATCCCCGCGCCGCCCATGGACGAGATCGACTTCGCCCATGATTTCGGCGACTGGAAAACGGCGGAGACGCCGCGGGGGAAATGGGTGAAGCCCGCCGTGCTCGGGAAGGCGGAGTTCCGGGGCGCGTATCAGACCGACCCGGACACGCCGTGGAATCTCGTGAAACGCCCCCTGGCGCAGATGGCGGAAACCTTTTCTCCCATCGCCGGGATCCTGCGGGGCCCCGGGACGCTGACGCTCGCCGACGGCCGCCTGACGGGGAGTTGTCCCGCTGGCAGATACACCGTTCTCCTTGATTTGGGAAAAAACCAGACGTTCATGGCCCGCTTGGCCGGGACCGGCGGGCAAGGCTCCTGCCGTCTCGCTTATTCCGAAACGCTTTTCAACGAACTGGGAAACAAAACGCACCGGTATCCCGGGACGCTGGGGGAACAAGGCTATGCCGATCTTCTGCATTTCGCCGGGACGCCGTGGCGGTACGCCTCCTTCTGGTACCGCACCGGGAGATTCATCGAACTTGAGCTGGATCTCTCTGAGCCTCTGCCGGAGATCGGACTGGACCTTGCTTTCGTCACCTATCCTCTGGGGCCCTTCCGGGAGTTCCGGCAACCGGAGGATCCCGTGCTGGAAAAGATTTACGAAACGGCCTGTCACACGCTGGCCTGCTGCGCCCACGAGCATTTCGAGGACTGCCCGTATTACGAACAGCTGCAGTACGCCGGGGACTCCCGGATCGAGGCGCTGGTCTCCTACGCGGTCTCCGGCAAAGACGATCTGGGGCGGCACGCCCTGCGCTGCATCGCGGCTTCGCAGCTGGGGAGCGGGCTTGTTCAGTCCCGCTATCCCTCCGCTTTCAAACAGGTCATTCCGGAGTATTCTCTGATCTGGGCGCTGATGCTCCACGACCATTACGTCTGCTTCGGCGACGCCGGACTGGTGAGAGAACTGCTGCCGCAGGCGGAGACCATGCTGGCAGCCTTCGAACGGGCGCGCCGGGCCGACGGACTCATCGGTCCCCTGCCCGGCTGGCATTACACCGACTGGGTGCCGGGCTGGCCCTCCGGCTGTTCGGACCGGGGAGAGAACGTGCCGGAGACGGTTTTGAATTTGTTCTACGCCGAAGCCTGCGCCCGCACGGCGGAGCTGGAAGACGTGAACGCCCGTCCGGAAAAGGCGGCGGGACTCCGCGTCCGGGCGGAAAAAACTCTGGAGGCGGTCAACGCCCAGTGTTACGATCCGGAGAAAAAGCGCTATCTGGATTCTCCGGGGCGGTCGGACAGGCTGAGTCTGCACGCCAACGTGCTGGCGGTCCTCTTCGGCGCGGTCCCGGAGCCGGAACGGGCGGCGTTTCTGCGGGAGATCCGCGGGGACGATGCCCTTGCGCCGATGACGCTGTATTTTTCGTTTTACCTTTTGAGCGCGGTCATGAAATACGGCACGGCGGCGGAACTGCGGGCCTGTTACGCGCCGTGGGAAAAGATGCTCGAAAACGGCTGCACCACCTTCCCCGAAAAGCCCGGTCCCTGCCGCAGCGAGTGCCACGCGTGGAGCTGCGCCCCCGCGTGGTTCCTCCTCCGCGCGGCGGGAAAAATCAAAATCGTTTCGCACGATCCCGTGAACATATAAGAAAAACATCACCCCAAAAAAAGAAAGGAACCGACGTAAAAATGGAAATCTCCGCGGGAAAAATGAAAAAGTTCACCCTCATCGAGCTCCTGGTCGTGATCGCCATCATCGCGATACTGGCCGCCATGCTCATGCCCGCTTTGCAGCAGGCGCGGGAACGGGGACGGGCGATCTCCTGCGCCAACAATCTGAAGACCACGGGGCTGGCCAGCGCCGGGTACTCCAACGCCAACGACGACTTCATCGTTCCGGCCACCCTTCCTCCATGGGGAACCAGCTGGAGCCGCAAGTACATTTGGGCCGGACTGCTTTCCGGCGTCCGCGGACTGCCGAATTACGGCATGACCGTCACGTGGAACGGCGACGTGATCACAGGCGCCGGGACCCTCTCCTGTCCTTCGGAGATCGGGTACGGCTCCCCCGGCTGGACTTCGCAGTTCTTTCACTATCTCATCAACGACGGTCTGGCCGGCACGTACGCATCCGACATCACGGCGGTCGTGAGGAGGAGATGCAAAAAGGTCCAGCAGGTCAAGATCCCCGGGAAAGCGCTGCTGATAACGGAATCGCAGAAAAACTACACTTCGATCGGGACCATAAGCGTCGCCGCGATCGGTTATCGGCACGGCACCTACGACGACAGGAGCTCCGTTGCGGCCTCCGGAATGACCGACCATCAGGTGTACTATTATCTGCCGGGCCGGGCCAATGTGCTCTATCTCGACGGCCATGTGGAGGCGAAAGGGATCAAAGACCTGCCCTCCGCGGCGAATCAATGGGCCGCATTCACCAGTTCCAGCGTGACCGAGTGCGGCTACGACAGGAATCTCGGAAGAGCAATGTAACGGAAAGGACAAGTGATATCATGGGCAAGTGGACAATTATTTTTTCGATGGTTTTCTGCGGTATTTTTCTTCTGCGCGGCGAAGATATCCGGTTCGACGAAAAACTCTCCGGCTGGACCGGAAACAAGAAGGGCGATGTTTCTCTCGACGGGGACTTTTCGGGAGAGCCCGCCGTCCGCCTGAAGAACGGAGCCCGGCTGATCCGGGTGTTCGAGTTGGAGCCCGACGCGGTTTACGAGCTGAGTTTCCACGTCAAGGGGCAGGATATCCCGTCGGGAAAGAACGACGGCGCAAGGATCATGGTCAACGGCGGAAAACTTTGGCAGAGGTTCACGTCCGACGCAAAATCCGGGAAACCGGAGACCGGCACCTTCGACTGGAAAGAGGGGCGCGGCAGGATCGACACGGCCCGGACGGGGACGAAAGTCAGGATCTACCTTGCCGCCGGTTCCGCGGGAACGGTCTGGTACGGCGGTTTGAAACTCGTCAAAAAGTCCGCGGGGAAATAACGGGAAACGACGGAGCCGATACACCATGGGCAGAATTTTCATCATCCTTTCGGCCGTCTTCTGCGGCCTGTTCCTTCTGCGCGGCGAGGATATCCGGTTCGACGAAAAACTCTCCGGCTGGACGAAGATCGGGAAAGAGAACGTCTCTCTTGACGGAGACTTTTCGGGAGAACCCGCCGTCCGCCTGAAGGACGGGGCGCGGATGATCCGCACTTTCGATCTGGAGCCCGACACGGTTTACGAGTTGAGTTTTTATGTCAAAGGGCAGGATATCCCGTCGGGGAAGAACGACGGCGCAAGGGTCATGGTCAACGGCGGAAAGATCTGGCAGAGATTTACTTCCGATGCCAAAAAAGGCCGCCCCGAAACAGGGACCTTCGACTGGAAAAAGGGCGGCGGCAGAATAGACACGTCCCGTCTGGGGACGAAAGTCAGGATCTACCTTGCCGCCGGCTCCTCGGGAACGGTCTGGTACAGCGGGATTAGACTTGTCAAAAAGTCCGTCAGCGCAAAAGAAACGTCCTTCCGGAAAAAATACGGGGAGACGGTGAAAACCGCCCTCCTGATCCCCCGGGGCGTCTTCGGCTTTTTCGAGCCCGGGGAAAAGCCGGTCTTTCAAATCCTGCTGGACAGCCGGGAGAAGGACATCGCGTACGAACTGAAAGTCAAGGATGAGAGCGGCCGGGTCGTGCAGACCCTCCCCCGCCGGAAGGCGGAAGAAGAGATCACGCTGGCGGGACAGCCCTGCGGCTACTATGTTCTGGAGGCCGATTTCTTCTGCAAAGGCAAAAAGGTCTATTCCGTCCAGAGCGGTTTCGCTGTCGCCGAAAAGATCCCCAAACGGGATCCCTTTTTCCAGATGGGCTTCGGACTTCAGCCGGACATGGTCGAGGGGATCCGCCGCATCGGAGTCGGGACCATCAGCCTGAAACTGTCGGGCTGGAACAACCCGGGAGCCGTGGGCAGGCCGGAGAAGATATTCAACTGGCTCTACAACAACCGGGTCAAACCCTATATGGACGCCGGAGGCTTCGAGTATTCCGCCAACATCGGCGTCTCTCTGCTCAAGGCTCTGCGCAGTCCCCGGGAGATCGAGGAAGGCTGGCCGCTGATCAACGATGCCCTGCTGGACCATTACCGGAAATTCCTGACCCTTGCGCTGAATGAACTCAAAGGGAAAGTCCGCACCTGGTCGATCCAGCAGGAAACGCCCTCCAACGCCCGGATGCCGAAATTCGTCGGGACCTGGACGGAAGCCATGGCGAATTTCGTCATTCTGGTCCGGATGGGGTCGCGGCAGATCCGCAAGGAGATCCCGGATGCGAAGATCATGATCGGCGGATGCAACGTCAGGGGCACGCTTCAGGACATCGAGCGGATCACGCTGACCGATCTGATGAAGGAATTCGACGGTTACGTGATCGACGCCTACACCGGCAACTGGAAACTGACTCTGGGCGAACCGACTTTGCCAGAAGCCGAACTGATGGATTTCTATCGGGATGCCTCCGCGCTCTCCGATTCGCTGGGCAAAGGGAAGATCATCCGCAACGAAGAGCTGGGCTACTGCATCAACTACGGCGCCGCTTTCGACAGGGGTCTTGCCGTGACGCAGGCGGAATTGACGGCGCGGCAGCTGGTCATCACCAAGGCGGGACCGGTCTCCGGATTCGAACTTCACACCCCGACAAAATCGATGACGAAAGACGTCCCCGATCAGGCCGACTGCATGACGACGGTCTGGAAGCCTGTGGTGTTCAAGGGGAAATGTCACCACATCCCCCTGCCCGGCGGCGCGATGTACGTCACGGCGGCTTCCCAGCTGGCCTTCGTGCGGTCGCCGCGCTTTTTCTCACAGGAAAGTTTTTACGGCTGTGTGTTCACCCGGCCGGACGGAAAGTCTCTGCTGGTCCTCTGGAACATCGAAGGGGAGAAGACGCTGGACCTCTCTCTGCCCGTCCCGGCGGAGAGGATCAATATGTACGGACGCAAAACGGCTCTGAACGCCGGAAAAAACGCTTTGCGCATCGGCAAGGCGCCCGTTTACCTCGTGCTGGACTATCCGGCGGAAAAACTGACCGGGGAGATCCGCCGCGTTCTGAACGAAAACGTGCCGGAATTCAAGGGCGCCGGGTACGCCTTCAGCAAGGACGAAGCCCGGGTGTTCATCCGGAATCTGACCCCGCGGACCCGCACGGGAGAACTGTCCGGCGCGGGCAAACTTGCGCTGCCGCCCGACCGCATCGTCTCCTTCACGGTCAGGACCTCGGGCAAAAGCTGTTCCTTTACCGCGGACGACGGGCGGAAGTACCAGTTCGCGATCGACAGGGACGCCTACCCCGTCGCGCGGGTCAAAGAGAAAGTCGTCCTCGACGGCTCCGGCGCCTGGCTCAAAGGTCTGCCGGAAGGGGTCTTGAAATACCCGGACGACATCCGGCCCAAGTCCGCGCTCCAGCCGGAATTAAGTTATTTCAAAACCGACTTCAATCCCAACGGGCACAACGTCTCCGCCAAATACTGGACGGCGTATGACGACCGGAATTTTTACATCGCGGCCCTGGTGGACGACCCCGTCCATCTCCAGCGGACCGCCGGTCAGGACCTGTGGAGAGACGACTGCCTGCAGATCGTCTTTTCGTCGGCAGTCGCCGTCCCGAAAGAGCTGCGGAACACGGCGGAACGGCAAGCGGTCTCGCCCCTGAATTACGGGATCGGCCTCACGTCCGGGGGACCGGCCGCGGCAAAACTGGTCGGCAACACCCTGGAAACGGGCTCCGTCAAGTTCAACGTCACCCGCAAAGACGGCAAGACCTTCTACGAAGCGGCCTTCCCCTTTGCGGAACTGGGCGGCCGTCCCGCCCGATTCGGTTTCGTCATCTTCGACAACAACTACGCCGGCAGAAAATCGGCGCCCTACTGGCTCGAATTTTCGCCCGGGATCGCGGGAGGAGCGGATGACTCCCAGCTGAAACTGATCCGGTACGAGTGAGCGGGACGGCAGGAGAATGAAAACTTTCATCGATCCCTTCGAAAAAAAGCCTCCCGTGGGGCCGCTGGCAAGTTCTCCGGTCGTGAGGCGCTATTCCGGCAATCCCCTGCTGACCGCATCGGACGTGCCCTTCCCCTGCCATCTGGCCTTCAACGCGGGCGTGGCGAAGTTCAACGGACGGTACTACATGGCTTTCCGGTACGACACCTTCCGGGAGAATGACCGCAACAAAGGGCTTATCGTCTCCGGGTCGGGTCTGGCGGAAAGCGATGATGGTCTGCATTGGAAAGCCCATGAAAAGCCGATCACATTCCACTGGAAAGGACAGGAACTGGGCTGGGTCAACGACGCCCGGCTGACCGTGCTGGAGGGCAAACTCTATTTGAGTTTCTGCTTCAATTCCCTCCACGGGGAGCGGCCCGGCTTCGCGGAGTGGAAGGGGGGAGACGATTTCGAGGTGGTCTGCCTCGGCATCCCCGCCCAGCGGAACATGGTGCTGTGCCCGTACAGGATCGACGGCCGATACTGGCGTCTGGAGCGCCCCGTCACCCGCCGGGGCCAGTACGACATCTGGGCCTCTTACTCGACCGATCTCATCCACTGGGGCGAGGCCGGACTGCTGCTGGGCGTGGAGGACGTGCCCTTCGCCGATTTCAAGATCGGGGCCGCCGCGCCGCCCTTGGAAACGAAGGAGGGTTTCCTGCTCTTCTTCCACGCCGTGGACAACGATCCGGACCGGGAGATCGTCTACCCCAACGGCGCGAGATGGTGCTCCCGCTACACCTGCGGCGCAGTCCTTTTGGACAAAAAGGATCCCTTCGAGATCCTCGCCATGACCCGGAAACCCCTGCTGGTCCCGGAAACGGATTACGAAACGGGAAATATGGAACTTTTCTGGCGGGAAAACGTGATCTTCCCCTGCGGGGCGGTCATGGAGAAAGACGTCATCCGGCTCTACTACGGCGCGGGAGACTACTCCACGTGCCTGGCGGAGATGGATCCGGCCGAACTGCGGGGCGAAATGGCCCCGTACACCCGGAAAACGCGAGAAGCGGCCGTTTCGCCGACCGAGTTGTGGAACGGCTGTTACGGCTGGGAAGAGAAAGCATGAAAGAAGTCAACTATGATGTAGTCGTCTGCGGCGCGGGCGTCGCCGGCGTCGCGGCAGCCGTGGCCGCCGCAAGGCAGGGCGCGAAAACCGTCATCATCGAAAAACAATGTCTGCTGGGCGGCCTCGCCGCCTCGGGACTGATCTACATCTATCTGCCGTTGTGCGACGGGAACGGGAAGCAAGTCGCCTTCGGACTGGCCGAAGAGATGTTCCGGCGCTGCACGGAGTATGGCCCCTTTGCAGTCCCTGAGCGCTGGGGCGGTCCGGCGGGGGGCGATCCCGGCATCAAGGGAGACCGCTGTCAATGCTGTTTCTCCCCCGCCGGGTTCACCCTGACGCTGGATAAGATGCTGGAAGAGTCCGGCGTCGATCTCTGGCTCGACACCCTCGTCACCGATGCGCAGAAGGAGGGAGACCGGATCGTTTCCGTGGATGTCGTGAACCTCTCGGGCAGGATCCGGATCGCGGGCAGGTGTTTCGTCGACGCCACGGGATGCGCTCTCGCGGCGAAACTCGCCGGGGCGAAAGTTTTGTCCGAAATCAATCACGTGACCCCGTGGATGATGGAGATGGCCTCCGATCCCTCCTTCTTCCACTTCACGGAGTCTCTGCACATCCGACCCTTCGGGGAGCACAAAGAGGAGTACGCCGTGGAGCCGCCTTTCGACGGCAAAAAGGTCACGGCGTTCGTCCGCCGCACCTGGCAAATGATGCGAAGTCATTACGACGCCTTCAGCCGGGCGGAGCGGGTGAAGAACTATCCCGTGCATCTGCCCGCCATGCCGCAGATCCGCAAGATCGGCCGCATCGACGCGCTGTACACTCTTTCGGAGTCCGACTGCGGGAAACACTTTTCCCACGCCGTCGGGACCGCGGGCAACTGGTACCACCCCGATCCCGGCTGGGAGGCGCCTTATGAAGCGCTGGTCCCGAAGGATCTGGACGGGCTTCTCGCCGCGGGCCGGTGCATCGGCGCGGGGGGCTACGCCTGGGAGATCTTCCGCGTCATCCCCGCCGCCGCGCTGACCGGCGAGGCCGCCGGGACCGCCGCCGCGCTCTGCGCGCGGAATGATCTTTCCCCGAAAGACCTGCCCTACGCCCTCCTGAAAGAACACCTGACCAGCCTGCCGGACGGAAGCGCCGGAGGATCTTCAGCCCCCCGCCCGGGCAAAAAAGGCGGCGGGGCCTGTTGACATATCTTCTTTGGCATGCTACATTCCCTGCGGGTAAAGGAAAACGGTCCGGACAATTCAGCGGAAGGATGAAAAATGAACGATTTTGTTTTCGGGACCCAATATCTGAGAGGCGCGTCTCCCCGTCCGGAGAGTTGGGAAAAAGATCTGAAACTGATCGCCGCTTCCGGGTTCAACACCATACGGGTCTGGCTGGTCTGGGGCGTTCTGGAAGTCCGGGAGGGACATATCGATTTCTCCCATATCGAAAAGATCCTCTCTCTGGCGGAAAAGGAAAATCTGCGGGTGATTTTTCTCTTCCACCTCCACGGAGCGCCGGAGTGGCTGATCCGCAAGTATCCGCAGTACCGTTTCGTCGACCGCAACGGCCGCGCCTTCGAGCCGGCTCCCCGGTCCAATACGCCGTCCGGCGGCTGGCCGGGGCTCTGCCCGGATCACCGGGAAGTCCAGGAGATGGAAGAGCGGTTCATCCGCGAAGTCGTCACCTATATCGGCGACAGGGCCTTTGCCTACGAACCCGTCAACGAACCTCATCAATGGGTCGATGCCGCCGCGCAAATGGAGTATTGTTACTGCGACGCCTCGAAAGAACTGTTCCGGCAATGGCTGAAAAAGAAATACAAAACGCTCGACGCCCTCGGCTCCGCCTGGGGAAGATATTTCGACTGCTGGGAAAACGTCACGCCGTCGACATGGGTCTGCGGCTACAACGACCGGCTGGATTTCCGCCGTTTCACCGCGGAACGGATCGCCCTGCTGGTCAGACGGCGCACGGAAGTCATCCGCAGATATACCTCCCGTCCGGTCATCGCCCATGCGTGGGGCGGCGGTTCCACCTGCTGCCCCCAGCTGGCAGCCATGGCATTCGACGACTGGTGCAATGCGGAAGAGGTCGATTCCTGGGGCTGCAGCGGTTTCCCGGACAAGGCCGAACAGACGCCCCAGCTGGCTCAGAGCATGGATGCCGCCCGCTCCGCGGCCGACGGCAAAGTTTTCTGGCAATCGGAATTGGGGGTCGGCAATCTCGCTTCCGGACTTGATTTTCCCCGCCCGGCTCCGCCGGAGCTTCTGGCGACCTGGTGCTGGGTCTCCTGTTTCCGCGGAGCCAAAGGCGTTCTTTTCTGGCAATTCAGACAAGAACTTTTCGGCCACGAAAGCGGTCACTACGGCATGCTCAACAGAAGCGGAGACGTCACGCCCCGTCTGGAGGCCGTATCCCGGGTCGCCCGATGCATCGAACGCTGCGAAAAAGATTTTCTGCAGGCTCAAGTCCCGGCGGCCCGAGTTGCTCTTTTGTATTCCTTCGACGCCAATCTGCTCAACGGTTTGATACAGGGGGACAATCGCTTCTGTTCCCAGGCGCTCTCCGGATATCACAGGGCGTTTTTCACGGCAAATATCC
>Ga0310696_10007867_pt1 | contig 12472 bp, 9 predicted proteins | sample AusTroGonzalo_MG_4_FD_203885 | JGI IMG/M metagenome (GOLD analysis project Ga0310696, IMG submission 203885) | Bovine rumen microbial communities from tropical cattle in Woodstock, Queensland, Australia - Gonzalo_02 (v2) (version 2) | ecosystem: Host-associated > Mammals > Digestive system >... | reverse complement strand
GGAAATCAAAGGTGACGCTTTAACAGTTCTGTATAACAGATTGAATCAGGCTGTGACTCTTAACGGTCTCGGATCATCAACAAACGAAAGCCGTTTCCTCATAGTGACCTCTGTTACAGTTCTTTCAAAAAATGCCACTAACTCTATTCCGCCCCAGTTTATGGCAGAAGTCGAGATGTCGTTCTATTTCGTCGATAATGTGAACAAGGTGATTCTTGCTCAAGAAATGATAACGAAGAAGGGTATGGACGACGATGCCGACAAAGCTGTGTCAAAGGCAATAAAACTGGTTCAGGCTCGCGACTCTAAGTTGAAGAAACTCATCAAGATAGGTAAACAGAGAGCTATCGAATATTATAAGGCTATCAGTGATACCGAATCTTCTGATGAGATAACAGAACCTGATGTTTCATGGATTTTTGAATAAAAAATGAAGATAATGAGAAGATTATTAATAATTGCCCTTGCTATAATCCTTCCAAGTTGTGCAGTGGCACAAAGAAAAGGATTTAAGTTGGTGGAAGCCAATCCGTCTAATAAACCTGCATGGGTCACTGCCAATGAACGCATGGATTATATCTATGTCAAAGGTCAGGAAGGCGCAACACTCGCTGATGCCAAGGGCTTGGCAATGAAAGGTGTCGTGGATGAGATCTCACAGTCAGTGGCTGTTAAAGTTGAAGGCGAAATCATCGACAATTCTGTCATGACTGTCAATGGAAATACCAGCGAATTCCACGAGCAATACATCAACAATACCAAGACAAAATTGGCTAAAATGCCAGCATTGCAAGGTATTACAATTCAAAAAGCCGATGTTTATTATGAGCGCTATTATAATAAGAAATCGGGTGAAGAGTATTATGTTGTGAATTTGAGATATCCTTTCTCGGAATTCGAGAGAAGAGACCTTATTAATGCCTATAACGCTCAGGAAAAGGCTATCAATGATAAAATTGCACAACTCAAAGACGAAGTGGAGACGGTTTCGAGTATTGAGGATATCAATAAAAACATTGCGGCATTGAGCGGTTTGACAAAAGAACTTGGTGCTGATGATGCGAGAATTCACAGTATCAATACCATAATCGGATTATACAACGAGGTCTGCAAGTCGATGATGATTGAGGTCGTGGATAACAGACCTTCTCACATGTCGGTGCGCATCGTCTACAAAGACCGTCATATCACAACTTCACAAAAACCTGTTGTGAAATCAGATTGTGCGATGAGTTTTGATGTGAAGTACGTTAACGGCATTTGCAATGTTTATTTCGACAGCAGCTATTGCTATCAGCAAGACGAACCTGTTGTGAAAATCACTTTCAAAGCCGGTAATAACAAGATTTCAAAGGATATTAGAATAATGTTTTAATTATGCGGAAGCCGAAAAGCAAAGAGTAGGCATTAACTAACAATTTTTTACAATGAAAAAACTTAGTTTATTTGTGTGTGCAGCATTGCTTGGAATGATGTTTGTTTCATGCGGCTCATCAAAAGAAGTTGCTCAAGCTCCAAAAGAGGATTGCAACGTTTGCGTGTCAACTAAAGATGCCATCAGAATCGAAGGCTCATTCATGGCACAGTTCGAGAACCAGTTCCCAAAAGCCAAACAGGCTGCAAGAAACAATGCAAGACAGGAACTCGCTCGTATTATGAAGACCAAAATCGAAAGTGTGATTGAGGATTATTCATCAACATACATCGATGGCGACGCTCAGGATTTCAAACAGAGTGTTAAGGATCTCAGCCGTTCTGTTGTCGATCAGAACGTGTCAGGCGCAATTCCAGTTAAGGAATGGAGCGAGCAGATGAAGAGCGGAACAATGTTCTACTCATGCGTTGAACTCAGCTCAAACAACGTTCTTACAGAAATCAAAGAAAGAGTTTCAAACGACGCTAAATTGAGAACAGACTTCGAATATGAGAAGTTTAAACAAGTTTTCGACAAGGAAATGGAAAAAATGAACCAATAAAAAGTGAGAAAACTTTTTGTTTTAGTAATTTTGATTATTGCATATACGGGGGGCTTCTTAAGTACTCCCGTATATGCTGATAATGTTGAATTGCCATCTTGGTTTTTCACTCAGGATGGCGTGGTCGGCGTTTCCGATATGGATATGGACGCGGAAGAGGCTCTCAAACAGGCTATCGTACGCGCTCTGTTTGTCCAGGCAGTGTCGGAAGGCGTCGAGCTTTCTTCTGTTTACGAGTTGTATTATCACATGGAAAACGGGAGAAGAGATGCGATTGATAATCAGAAATCGCATTGCTTGGCAGAGTTTACAGCACAGCTCACCGATTATGATTATGAAGTGTTGGACGTGTTTTACACAGAGTATGATGAAGCTGTCGTATTGCTTAATGTTTATCATGGCAATGACGATGGAGTACAGAAAAATGCCGAGTTCAACGGCTCCTACATATATTATTTTGACGGCACATTAAGAGATCCTGAATATGGTGACATGCTGTCGTTGAATACAAATACACCTGACGAAGAGGTGCAGTCGTCGGCATGGTTAGCAATAACTGAGAAAAGTTCAACAACAGTCTATTCCACAACTGATGAGATTAAAGAAAGACTGCTGGAAAAATATTATGTGTACGCTCAAGGTGGCGATACACCAAAAAATGTGGTTAACCAAAACACCAAACATGGACTTTGGCATTGCTTTACAGATACTTTCATGCAGGCAATGTCTAAATTTATTCCACGGAAAACTGTTTTAAGCAGCACAAACAGAATGATATCCGATTTTCAAAGTATTAATGATGACTCTGATTACAGTGATAAAGTTCAGGATTTAGTGCGTCTTACTTATAAAACAAACGTTTTTTGTGATATTCTTTCACTTTCGTGCGATAAATTGAATCTTTATATTGATTGGAATATAACAGAAGCCGGACTGGCTGATACCATTCAGTCTGATTGCGGACACGCATATAATTATGAAATAGAAGGTTATCAGGCCGTTGTAGGCTCTGATTATTCTAAAGCTAAAAATGAATCTGAACGTATAGCCTTGATTACCGCTGCGAACGAAATAGCCAAGATGGCAAAGTTTAAAATTAGCGGTGCGGTTAACGATTTCTCAATGATGGAAAACGAAGACTTCTATCAGAGATATTGTGACACTACGCAGATTTCAACAATTCTGATGATGAGAAACGTGGAACATATTGTCGTCGAAGAACCCGAACTCAAAAATGGTGTCTACCGATCCAAAATAAAGACGCGAGTGATGAGGGATAATATTGTTCCAATAAAGCGGAAGTGATTGTGAATTATGAAGTATCAAGGACTTAGCATAAAACAGGTGGAAGAAAGCCGTGCGAAGCACGGCTTTAATGTTCTGACTCCTCCAAAAAAGGAGTCGGTCTTGCATCAGTTTTTGGAAAAATTCAAGGATCCTATCATCCAAATCCTTCTGATAGCATTGGTTCTTTCAGTGGGAGTGGCTGTGTATCAATATGTTACCACTGATGAAGGCATCAGCGTCTTGTTTGAGCCGCTTGGTATCTTCGTGGCAATATTGCTGGCTACTTGTGTGGGATTTATTTTCGAGTTAAACGCCAATAAAAAATTCGATATCCTCAATCAGGTCAACGATGAAGAGACTGTTAAAGTTATTCGTGACGGAAACGTGACACAAATCCAACGCAGAGAGATAGTCGTTGGCGACATTGTAATTATTGAAACCGGTGATGAGGTGCCGGCCGACGGTGTACTTCTCGATGCCTTCGCTCTACAAGTCAATGAGTCGGACCTCACAGGTGAACCGATGGCGAGAAAAACAGTCGATGAGAAAGAGTTTAACAATGAGGCTACATATCCGTCAAATTGGGTGATGCGTGGAAGTAAAGTGATTGATGGTCATGGAGTTATGCAAGTTGAGAAAGTGGGAGACGCTACTGAGTGGGGAAAGGTTTACAAAGGCTCGCAAATCGACAATAACATCAAGACTCCTCTTAATATTCAGCTTGACAAACTCGGACAGGTGATATGCTATGCGAGTTATATCATCGCAGCTGTCATACTTGTGACTCGTTTTATCATGTATTTTGCTCATATCGATAGCATCGGCGATGGCATAGAATGGATAAAATTCGCTCAATATGCATTGAATTCGTTGATGATAGCAGTGACAATTATCGTGGTGGCTGTTCCTGAAGGTCTCCCGATGAGCGTCACACTGAGCCTTGCTCTAAGCATGCATAGAATGCTGAGTACCAATAACTTGGTAAGAAAAATGCACGCCTGCGAGACAATGGGTGCCGCTACCGTCATTTGTACAGATAAGACAGGAACTCTCACTCAAAACCAGATGAGCGTTAACGATATCCTGTCATATTGCGGATTTAATGACGTGATAAAAGAATGTGTCGCAGTAAACACTACTGCTTTCCTTGATTTTACTGATGAAAACAAGGTTAAGGCTATAGGTAATCCAACTGAAGGCGCTCTGTTGTTATGGCTTCATAATCAAGGGGTTGACTATCTGGATTATAGAAGCTATATGAAGCTTCTGTATCAAGTGCCGTTCTCGACAAAGTATAAATTCATGGCAACGATTGTCGATTCGAAGACATTCGGCAAGCCTATGTTTTATGTCAAAGGCGCTCCAGAGATAATTCTTGCACATTGTAACAGAATCGCTACAAAAGAAGGTGTTGTTGATATTGAGGAATATCGTAAGTCTATTGAAAATCAACTTATTGCATATAATAACAAGGCGATGAGGACGCTTGTCTTAGCTTACAAAGAGGCTGACGTCAATGAGCAGTCCTTTGATCCTGTGACAGATAATCTTGTAGCCGAAAATCTTATATTTGTAGCAGCTGTCGCCATCGCTGACCCAATCCGTCCTGATGTCGCTGACGCTGTGCAAAGTTGCATGAAGGCAGGCATCGACGTCAAAATAGTGACGGGCGATACTCCTGGAACTGCCATCGAAATCGGCCGCCAACTTGGCTTGTGGAAAGATACCGATCAGAAGGATTTTAACCATATTTCTGGTAAGGATTTTGAAAATCTCTCCGATGATGATGCCAAACGTCGCATACCTATGATAAAAATCATGTCGCGAGCACGCCCGATGGACAAGGAACGCCTTGTGCGATTGCAACAGTCGGTGGGAGAGGTGGTAGCTGTCACCGGTGACGGCACCAACGACGCTCCAGCACTGAAAGCAGCACAAGTGGGTCTGTCAATGGGCGATGGCACAACGGTGGCTAAAGAAGCGTCAGATATCACTATCCTTGATAATTCGTTTAGAAGCATCAGTCGTGCGGTTATGTGGGGCCGCTCGCTATATCTGAATATCCAACGTTTTGTGCTCTTCCAGATGACAATCAACGTGGCGGCGTGCCTCGTGGTGATGTTTGGAGCATTGCTTGGCACCGACGCTGTCTTGACGGTCACACAGATGCTGTGGGTGAACTTGATAATGGATACCTTCGCGGCTCTGGCATTGGCGTCACTGCCACCTTCTGAAAGCGTCATGAATGAGAAACCGCGCTCACAAGATGCTCACATCCTGACAATACCGATGATAAGATCCATTTTCACCATCGGCATACTGTTCGTGCTGGTGATGCTTGGTTTTGTTCAGTATTTCAAACATGTCGAAGTTCATTCTTTGACGGATTTCTCGCTCATGGATTATCTTGCTAACTTCTTCAATTTCAATATTGTGGAAGCGCATGATTACACTCCTTATGAGCATTCCTTGACGTTCACTTTATTTGTTTTCCTTCAGTTTTGGAATCTTTTCAACGCCAAGGCATACCACACAGGAACATCGGCTTTCTGTAATCCTACAAAATCATTTGGTGGTTTTGAATTGGCATTGGTGATAATACTTGTCGGACAGTTTGTTATTGTGACATTCGGTGGCGAAATGTTCAACGTGGAACCGCTCAAATGGCAGGATTGGCTTATATGTATCGTTGCGACAAGCCCTGTTTTATGGATTGGTGAAATTGTAAGGCTTTTAAAGAAATAACTATTATTATGAAGATATTGATATTAAATGGACCGAATTTGAATCTTATCGGTAAAAGAGAACCTGAAATCTATGGTAATCAATCACTTGATGAGTTTTTTGAGGTTTTAAGACAGCGTTTCCCGAATTGCCAGATTGATTCATATCAAACGAATCACGAGGGCGTCCTGATTGATAAATTGCATGAAGCAATGGGAAAATATGACGGTATAGTGATGAATCCCGGCGGTTATGCACATACTTCAATCGCCTTGGCTGATGCGATAAGAGCAATAAATATACCTGTTGTTGAGGTGCATATCTCAAATATTTACGAGAGGGAAGAGTACCGGCATCATTCTTACACTGCCGAAGCAGCTGTAAAATCTATAGTTGGTCATGGTCTGGAAGGCTACTCTGAAGCAATATCTTACCTCATTACAAAATAAAATTTAAGTCATCAATTTTGAAGGTCTTCGGCTTTCGAAGGAAGGTGGCAGCCGAAAAATGATGACTTTAATCTTTGTATTTCAAGAAAAGTCGCTTTCGTTCAGTTCTGTATAAAGCTTTTTCTTTTCTAAGAAGTGCTTGAAAACGATATTTTTCTGATAGACTTGAGAAACGTGCTTGTGAGGCAGCATGTTTCTTTTTTTCTTCAATGCCGGAATATGTCTGTAAAAGCTTAAATGAGCTCTCGTAACCGCCCAAAAGTCGGCGAAACTGCCATCAAACAGGAATTTTAATCCTGCAATCCAGTCTAACAGTATTCTGTAGGAGATGGTGGTGAACACAGTGCCGTCTGGTAGGTTTTTCATCAACAATGAAAGGTTGTTTCGGAAGTTGAGGTATGTCTTTCTCGCCGAACTCTTCGGTAAAGTTCCACCTCCTATGTGATAAACCTTCGATTGCGGGCAATACATCACCTTGTAATCCAAATTCTTGACGCGCCAGCAGAAGTCAATCTCTTCCATATGGGCGAAGAAACTGTCGTCCAAACCGCCAAACTTATGGTAAACGTCTGATCTTACGAACATACATGCTCCGGTTGCCCAGAAAACCTCTTTGATGTCGTCATATTGTCCGTGGTCCGACTCCAGATGTTGGAAAACTCTTCCACGGCAGAAAGGATATCCGTATTTGTCGATGAAACCGCCGCCTGCACCTGCATATTCGAACTTTTCCTTGTTATGATAGGAGAGAATCTTGGGCTGACAGGCTGCTATGGTAGCGTCATTGTCCATCAGTTCAATAACTGGTTCAATCCAATGTGGCGTGACCTCTATATCTGAGTTCAAAAGACAATAATATTCTGCCTCAATTTGACGTAAAGCAAGGTTGTAACCAGTGGAAAAACCTCCGTTTTCCTCGTTTATTATCAGTCTGATATCTGGGAAAACTTCTCTCATGAATGCCACGGAATCATCGGTTGAAGCGTTGTCGGCAACAACGATATCAGCCACATCTGAACTATGTTCGATGACGGTCGGAAGAAACTTCTCCAAAAACTTCTTTCCGTTATAATTCAATATGACTACCGCAACTTTTTTCATGTCGGCAAAAGTACAAAAAAAAATAATACAAAAATGATAAGGAGCTCGATTTTCATCAAGCCCCGTTATCGAAACAAAGTATGTGTGGTATGTGGTATGTTTAAAATTACTATCGTGGGTTGTTGTAGTAGTCAAGGGCTTTGTCGCCGTATGAGTTCGGGCTCACAGATTCATCAACACCGTAATCGTTGTATGTGCCGTATGTTCTCTGATAAATCTCATTGGTCCATCTGTAGTTGCTCAGCTCACCGATAGCATCAGAATGGATGAGTTTGAAGTCGTTTGTCACGATGTCGCGAGTCATGAACACGAACTTTTTGTTACGTTGGCTTCCAAGAGTGTAGTAATGCCAGATTTCGTATGGGAATGCACCTGGCTCGCTGTAACTCTGGACGATTCTGTCAGGAACTCCATATTTGAGGAACACAATACCTCTGTCTGATTCATATCCTTTGCAGTTGACGGTCTTGAAAGATGCGTTAACTCTTAGAACCTGAGCGTAATAGTCTAACCAAGCCTGTTTTGGATCCACTCTGTTTCTGCTTGACCAGAAGGTGTAGAAAAACTGCTGCATTGTGGTGATATCATCAGTTCTGATAAGCTCGCTGGCATAATCCTTTTCAACTAAAGTCGAAATAGGGGAGAGTGTCTTGATATACTCACGGATAGTATCAAGATTATTGATTTTACCTGAGAATACTTCGTCTGTGTTGATGGAAGCCATCATTGTGTTGTCAATCTGATAATATGGATTGCTTCTCTGGAAGAAATATCTGTTGAGACCGATAATCTCGTTGTTTCTGTCGCGTGCCTCAATCACAAGGTAATAATTGCCTGAAGGCAAGTTGGTGATGTCCATGCTGTTGATTATGACATCAATGTCCTTGGCAGTCATTCTCTTTGTGAAGTAATAGTTGTTTAATTTCTCGTTGTTTTCGAAAGCGCAGATATATGTGTTGAGCAGATATTTCTCATTGTCGCCGAGTTGCTTTTTAGCATTGTAAATCTCAGCGTAAAACGTGAGTTTGTTAGCAGTTTCCGGATAGAATGGCATAATCATTGGGATGAGATCATAACCGTTCTTGGTCATATTGCTTTCTTTGTCGGCTTTTGAGAAGCTCTCGAGTCCAAGTATGCTTGAGAAACAGAATTTCTCAGGGAAGTCCATAAGCAAGTTGTCCTCGACCTTAAATGGCTTCTCGCTTTTATTGTTTTCGTCTTCCAGCATCACCTCTAAAGAATATGTGCCGTTAGGAAGTGAATAGCGTTGCATGTCCATGAAGAAACCGCTGATGTTTGCTGTATCAGCGACTGCAGGACTTGACAATGAATATTTGCCGAAATTCTTTACCGACTCACCTTGTTTAAACATTATCGTCACGTTGATGGTCGCGCTGTATTGACCGCTGGCGTTTTTTACGTAAGCCAAGCTGGCTTTGTCAAATGTGATATATGTCTCTACATAAGGTGTGGTGCCTTCGCCAGGCATGTTAAATGTGGCGTAGGATATATAAGAATTTAATGTTTTCTTTTGCTGTGCGCTTACAGTCACTCCCAAGATGACCATTAAACATACGAATAAGAATTTTTTCATGATGCACATAAATTTGTTTCGAGTGCAAAATTACAATCATGGAAAATTTTTGTCAAGGTTTTTGACCCTGTTTTTTATCGAAAAATATGGAAGGAATCTTTGTAACTGTATGAATGACAATAAATTATGCTATGCCGATTTTAGTACTTGAAGGTGCTTAAAAAACCTGGAATAAAATGATTCATTTCCAACTGAGTGTTGAAAATACTCTCAAGACGATTGCCTCGTTTGTTGGTTGAACTGTATGTTTGCTTGAGTAAAACCGCAATTTCAAGGTCGGAGAATCCCATGAAACTCAAGATGATAAACCTGAAATCTGCTGGTGTTAAGTCGGGGTAAGCAACTGATAATGAATGTGTTAAATTAGGGAATGCCTCGTTAAATGTTGTCGTCAAGGTGATGATTTTATTCCTTGTAAGAGCGAGGCGAGGATAATCGCCCACGGTTTTTATAAGAATCTCTTTGCCTTCAAGAGATGCTTTTATCTCTTTGTATATCTTGGAGTTAACAAAAATGTCGCAGCTTTCTTCAAACGTTCTCTTAGGTGTCTCACTCTGACTTACAGATGGAACTTCTGCCTCGACAACATGTTTTCTTGCATAAATAATGGATGCGATTATACCTATTAATAGTATGATGATAATGACAAGAACCCATATTAAACCTCTGTAACTATGAGATTTTTCTGATGTTTTAGGACTGTTGGCATTAACAAATTCATCATATATTTTGTCGAGCTCCATCTTCGTTGGTGTAAGTCGTGCCTCTGCTGACTGTGCTTTTGCCTGATATTGTGCGTAAAACAGTTCTTTGTCGTGATTATTTACTGAAAAGTAGGCGCTGGCAAGCATTTCAGCCGCATTGACCTTCATCTTTGCGCCTCCGTCTTCAAAACATTTTAGTAAATAGGGGATGGCTGAGGCAAAATCATTGTTATAATAAAAATGACATGCTGTAAAATAATGATAGTCAATAAAATACAGCGATTTTGTTGATATTCTTCCATATAGTGAATCGGCGGAATTTATATCAAAAATATCATATAAAGCTATTCCTTTTTTAATTTGTATGAGGTTGTATTGTTCTTCTGTGAGGTTCTTCTTTTCTTCTGCTATCTCGTAGTTGAGCAACGCGATATCGGAAATATGATTCTGCTGATATAGATCTCCGGTCTTTAATAAAATGTCTATAACTTCATGATGGCGACTCGCGTTTTCGAATTGTTTGAGTGCTTTATCATAGAAATATGATGCGGGTTTAAGGCTGTTTACATCAGAATAGACATCGCCGATGTTCTCGAGAATCTGACCGAGGTAATGAGAGTCATCATTGTCGTTGTCTTTTTTCAGCGACATCAGGCTTTTTTGAGCGTTATATGCTTCAATAAAAGAATTCGCCGAGTTTAGATAATCATTGTTTTTATGGTCGTTAATACCTTTCTGGAAGTAAATTTGTGATTTTTTTTCAAGAAAAATGGGGTCGTTGGCGTAATTCTTACTGCAACTGTCCGCTATTTTTGCCAGTTTTTCAAGATTTTGATTTGAGTTTTCATAACTGTTTTTAAACTCCATCAGCTCGGATGGGATTGTCTTGTTGTTACATGCTGCAAAACATAAAGCAATGATTAACAATGAAATAAAAACAATATGTCGATAAAAAAACTTCATAATCGGGAACAAAGATAAAGAAAATATCGGGAACAATAAAAAATTTTTGAAAAAAATGTTGTCGCATTGAAAACTTTTGTATTTTTGCAGCGGAGATATGGCAGAGCGGTCGATCGCGGCGGTCTTGAAAACCGTTATACAGAAATGTATCGGGGGTTCGAATCCCTCTGTCTCCGCAGAGAGCAACTCAATTGGGTTGCTTTTTATTTGTAAAAAGGTTTAGGAGAGATGCCAGAGTGGTCGAATGGGGCGGTCTCGAAAACCGTTGAACGCTATGCGTTCCAAGGGTTCGAATCCCTTTCTCTCCGCTGAGAATGCTGTCAGAAATGACGGCATTTTTTTTGTTTTGTGAATGTGTCAAAATGTCACCGCCTCTGTCATTTTGTCTTAAATAATCCTCTGGCACATAATTTGAATATTTCCTGTCGAAAGCCGATGCGAAAGCGGAGGCGCAAAAAACAATATGAAGTTTGAAAAAATTAAAAGTAATGTTTAACAAAAATTTGGAGGTATAAATTATGTTACCAGTATTTAAAAACAGTTGGTTTCCAACAGTATTTGATGAATTCTTCGACAGTGATTTAATGCCTCGTGCCAACACAACAGCACCGGCAGTGAATGTAAAAGAGGACGAAAAGGCCTACACGATGGAACTGGCAGCGCCAGGCATCAGAAAAGAGTTTTGCCGCGTGAATATCAATGAAGACGGCAACCTCAACATCGCCATCGAGAATAAGACAGAACATAAAGACGAAGACCACAAACATCACTATCTGCGCCGTGAGTTCTCGTACACAAACTACGAACAGAACTACACTTTGCCTGATGATGTGGACAAAGACAACATCTCAGCTAAGGTTGAACACGGTATCCTGACCGTTGTTTTGCCAAAGAAAACAAAGAAAGAGATGAAAGTGTCGAAGAACATCGACGTTCTTTAAAGGAACGAGGGGACGCGCGGCGCGCGTCCCCTCGTTTTTATCAGAAACCAATAGTCAAACCTGCAATTCCTACAGCAATTCCTAAAAGAATCTTAATTCCCTTTGACAAGAGGAATGCTTTCCGAGACTCTGCAAGCAACGGCAACGCACCGTGACCATCTTGTACAATGCTGCTGGCTAAAAGAATGCTGAATGGAATGCTTCCGCTGGCAAACAAAAGCACGAACACCAAATGTGGTCCTGACTGCGGAATGATTCCAATCAGAATGGCAAGCAATAATACGATATAAAGGTTTTGTGATACAAGTCCATGAATATCAACGAAGTGGTCGAGCAGCGTTATCGCTAAAATGATTCCGAAACTCCAGAAGAAAATCTTCGGCAAATGCACTTTGATAACGTGTTCCCAAATGTGCTCCTGAAGGAAATGCTCTTTGCAAACAGCAACAATTACAAGTATTATCGAGAACATCGCTATGAGCGAATAACGGATCCATTCTTCATCACCGCCGTGCTCATGGCCATGCTCGTGTCCTTCATCGATAACGCCGCCTAAAATCAATCCTAAAACCAAGATACACATCGCAATAAGCAATGCTCTCACAAAAGTGATGTTCTTGAAATTTTTGCCCAAGGTGTGCTCGTGATTGTGATGGTGACATTCTGGCTCATCATGCAATGGAAAAGCTTTTTCGGATAATCCGATAAACTTGTTTTTCATAGTTAGCTGCAG
>Ga0310696_10007866_pt1 | contig 12472 bp, 4 predicted proteins | sample AusTroGonzalo_MG_4_FD_203885 | JGI IMG/M metagenome (GOLD analysis project Ga0310696, IMG submission 203885) | Bovine rumen microbial communities from tropical cattle in Woodstock, Queensland, Australia - Gonzalo_02 (v2) (version 2) | ecosystem: Host-associated > Mammals > Digestive system >... | reverse complement strand
CTTGCCTGCCGTCAGCGAATTAGTGGAGGTCACCTTATTGACATGCATCACCAACTGCGAGTAACGGTTGTTCAGGGCCACATAGCCGTAGGTGGTATTCTTGCGGCTGGAAATCAGCGAATTGGAGCTGTCGAAGGTCTTGGTCTTGCCCGACAGTTTATAAGAAGTGCCGAAGTTGGTCTTCGTTGTCGCCATGTCATCAATACGGTCGAAGCGAGTAGCCGTACCCTTCATGTTGGAAGGCTGGCGGTCACGTTTCCGGATACAAAGTACCGTACAAACGCTTTGGGCGGCAACCTTCACGACGGGACGGCAGGTTTCCTCCTCATACGAGGACGAAGTCTTGGTATAACTCTTCGCCTTGGTGGTGGTGACGACAGCCGCCTGGTCAGTATAGAACGGCAAGTCAAGGGTAGTCGTCAACTCGTTGTCCGTAGCATTGGCCATGACAGCCACTACGGTATCACCCGACTGCGACTGATAAGCAGAGCCTTCCAGTCCGCCGCTGAACGTAGCGCCGATGCGGTCCATACCCGTCACGAACTTGGCAAAGTGTGCCATGATATAGCCGCGCTTGGTGACAACACCACTAGAGGTACCACACTGGCCATCACCCAACATACCGTAGAAACGCTTGGCAGCATAGTGAATCCAGGCGTTGAAGTCGCCGAGCATACAGGTATTAATAGCACGGAAGAAGTTAAAGAAGTCTTTCGAAAAGTCCCACTTACGATAGTTCGGATCTGTTTCTTTTATGTTCTCATTCCAGTTAATCAGGTATTCGGTCATCCAAATCTCCTTTCCTTTCTTGGCAAGGTTCTTGTAAGCCGATTGGATGCCGCCATACTGGTGACCGCCGTAGATGTCGAAACAGTCGAGGATATCGGTCTTGTTGAGGGCATTGGCGTAGCTGTCGCTGACAGCCAGTGTCTCAGGTGCCATTACCTTACAACTAATGGATTTACCGTAGGTCTTCACGAAGTTGGCGATATCGGTGGCCGACCACATACAGCCGGCATAGGTGGCCTGCCAGTCGGGCTCGTTCTGTATGGAAATAGCATCAAGTTCTACACCATTCTTCCTAAGGTACTGCACATATTCCTCCAAGTACTGGGCATAGTCGGCCCAGTTTTCTTTCTTCAGATAGCCCAGAGTTCCATCACTGTTCTTGGCGTTGCTGGTACCGTTGGTTTTCCACTCGGCGGGCTGTCCCCACGGTGAGGCAAACACGATGAGGCCCATCTGCTTGGCTTGCTTAGCCGTAGCCAACGACTGATTCCACGAGTTCTTGCCGATGGGGATGTAGAGTCGCATGATGTTACACCCCACGGTACTCGACTCACCCCACACCTTCTTAATGTCAGAGGTCGACATATGACCATATTGGAATTGCGGTGAGCAGACGAAGCCGCCGAAACCGGTAATGTGCTGATACTTGGTACTGGCATCGAGGCGTACCGTTGCCCGCTGGGCATAAAGAGCCACCGACAGCAGGGCGAAAGACAGTAGGAGTAGTTTTCTTTTCATATTTACAGTTTTGCGGTGCAAAGATAATAAAAAAATGCGGCAACACGTGCCGCATTTTGTATCGTATTCTTTGAAAAATGTTACAAACAGTCTTACTTGAACAGGCTCAGAGCCATCTGACGGAGCGCACGGCGCCAAGTCAGGAATTCGTGGGCTGTACCTTCGGATACGTGACCCTCGGCGTTGAAGCCGGCAGCCTTCAGGGCTTCGACACTCTTCTTGATAGCATCGGGACTCTCCTTCGAACCGCAGCTCTGGAAAATGTACTTCACCTGCTTCTTGTCCTTGATCTCCTCGGGCGTGTACTGACCACCGCTGAGCAGTCCGTAGTAAGCAAACATCTCGGGACGGCGCAGCGTGATGGTGTGCGTCTCCATACCACCCATCGACAGACCGGCCATAGCACGACTATCCTTCTTGGCGATGGTGCGGAAGTTAGCATCAATATAAGGCACAAGTTCGTCGCAGAGCACAGTCTCAAACTCCTTGGCCGTGAAGCTACCGAGGCCACCGAACTGGATGTCGTTGGTCATACCATAGGTGCAGACAACGATAAAGGGCTTGATCTTACCCTCGGCAATGAGGTTATCCATGATGAGGTTGGCGTGACCCTGAGTCATCCAAGCGGTCTCGTCCTCACCCCAGCCATGCTGCAGGTAGAGCACGGGATACTTCGTCTTGGCATCCTTGTCGTAGGTCGGCGGGGTATAGACGAAGGCACGACGGCACTGCTTAGTGCTCTCGCTCCAGAAGAGAACCTGCGATACCTTTCCGTGAGGCACGTTCTTCATAGCGTAAAAGTCCTTATCCTTGGCGGGAATCTCGATACCGCTCTCCCAACGGGTAGAACCGTAGAAGTTGCAGGTACCGGGGTCGTTGAGCGTACCACCGTCAACGGTGAGGTGATAGTAGTGGAAACCTTCGTCCATGGGGCCTGCTGTGGTGCCTACCCATGAGCCATCGTAGGTCTTGCTAAGCTTGGTACCACCTTGGCCACCAAGACCGAGGCTAACGCTAACGGCCTGTGCATCAGGAGCCTCCACACGGAAACGGGCATAACCCTGAGAGTTCACCTGCGGATACTGCTGTCCGGGCTGGTTCAGCTCAGAAGGAACGAAATCCTCCTTGACATTAGGCTGCTGGGGGAAGGCGCGACTGGCGTCGAACGGCGGGCGCTGCTGGCCGAAGCCACCAGGGCCACCCTGACCACGGCGACGACCACCCTGTCCGAAACCACCTTGACGGTTAGGACCACCCTGACCAAACTGTCCCTGCGGACGAGGCTGACGCGGAGGACGTGCGGGCATCTTCCAGGCGGGTTCCTTCATATCCTTAATATAGGTATAAGCCAACTTCGGCTGGTAGTTCTCATCGAACGGCAGGGGATAGTTGCGGGCACCAAGCCAAGAGTCGCGGTCACCGAGGTTCCAGAAGGTCACACAGTCGATGACATCCTTATGCTTTCGGAACACTTTGAAGCAACGGGCATACTGGTCAGCCAGATGCTGCTTCACAGAGTCTGTAACCGTAGCACCCTCACGGCTGAACGTCAGGCCACCACCCATTTCCTCATTCACGCGGATGTCGAACTCGGTAATCTGGATGTGCTTCACGATAGACTTGAACATCGTGATGGCCGAGTCAAGCAGGTTTTCAGAGGGGAAGTAGATGTTATAGTGACCCTGCATACCGATACCGTCGATGGGCACACCCTTGGCCTTCATCTTCTTCACCATATTATATATACGGTCACGCTTGTGGGGGTCAACGGTGCTATAGTCGTTGTAGTACAGCAGGGCGTTGGGGTCAGCCTCACGGGCATACTGGAATGCCTTCTCAATGAACTCGTCGCCGCAGAGACGGTACATAGCGCTCTGGCGATAGGGGTCAGTGGCGTTGGCATCGTCGCTGATAGCCTCGTTCACAACGTCCCAGCAATAGATGACATCCTTGTAACGAGAGACGATAGCCTGGATGTGGTTCTTCATGCGAGCATAGAATTGCTCCTTAGTAGTACCCTCGGCAGTCATCCAGCGGCCAATCTGCGAGTGCCACATCAAGCAATGTCCGCGCAGTTTGATTCCATTCTGGCGGGCGAAGTTGGCAATGCGGTCGGCATTCTCCCAGTTGAACTCGCCCTCACGGGGTTCCGTTGGCTCGGGTTTCATGTCGTTCTCAGCAGTCAAGCTGTTGAACTCCTTCTTGATAAGAGCCATCTGTTCGGGGTTAGTCACGTTGCGCTGGTTCACAGCGACACCAATTAAGAAGTAGTCCTTGTAGGCATCCTTCAATCCTTGTGCCCATGTAGCAGTACTGCTTAATGCTACAACTGCAGTAAGGGCCAGTTTAGTAATTTGTTTCATTTTGTTGTAAGGTTTGGTTACATCTGGGTGCAAAGTTAAGACAAATCCACCAATTTGACACTTTATTATGTGTCTCATTCTTTCGTTTATGTTTCATTTCGGAAAAATCTTTCCTTTCTCACATCCTTTTTTACATTATTTATTGTACTTTTGCAAGCAATATGACACGAATACTAACCACTTTAGCATTTGTCCTTGCTACGCTCAGCACATGGGCACAACCAACCTTCGACCAGCCACACGGCCTGTACACGAGTCGTTCCATTACTGTCAGCATCAGTGCTGCCGGTTCGGGGATTCATTACACCCTTGACGGAAGCACCCCTACTGCAGCCAGTCCGCGCTACACCAAACCTCTGCAATTCAGTAAGACCACTATCCTGCGCGCCGTCGAGGTGATTGGCGACTCCCTCTCACCCGTCACGACGGCTTCCTATATCTTCACTTCTTCCGTCCTCTCACAGCCGGACAATCCTGCAGGCTACCCGGACACCTGGGGCGAATACTGCCAGATTTGGGGTACGGCCATCGCCGACTACGGCATGGACCCTGAGATGACCGGCAACCAGCGACTTGCCACAAAGATAGAAAAAGGACTGAGTGACCTGCCTATCCTGAGCATCGTTTCAGATAAGGACAACTTCTTCAGCCATGAGAATGATGAGGAAACGGGAGGCATCTACATCTTCACAGGTCCTCCCGTGGGCGATGCCACTGGTCACGGCTGGACACGTCCGGCCAGCGTCGAACTGATTGGCGGCCCTCAGAAGCACGATATGAGTACCACCTGCGGTATCCGTCTGCACGGCGGTCACGGCCGCTTGGCAGAGAAAAACCCCAAGCACTCTTTCCGATTGGTGTTTAAGGAGAAATACGGTCCGAAGACCTTGCAATATCCTGTCTTCGGCGAGGAGAATCCCCAGAAGTTTGACCAGCTGGTACTGCGCTGCCACTTCGGCAACTCATGGCAGCATTGGAGTGAAGGAAACCGCACCAAGGCCCAATACACCCGTGACGTCTGGGCACGACGAATGCAGCGTCGAATAGGTGACACCAGCGTCAATGCCCTCTACGTACACCTCTTTCTTAATGGGATGTACTGGGGACTCTATAATATTGCCGAGCGTGTGGACGAGCAGTTCGGCAAGGACTACTTAGGCGGTAAGAAGAGCGACATCGACGTCGTCAAGATTGAGGAGGACGGCGGCAACCACATCGAAGCCGCCGAGGGAACGCTTGATGCCTGGGACTTGATGGTGGCAACAGCCGCCCGTGCTGCCGTCGATGATGCCGCCTACCAGCAACTGGAGGACTCGCTGCTCGACATCGATGCCTTCATCAACTACATGCTTATCAACCAGTATGCCGGCAACACCGACTGGGACCACCACAACTGGTACGCCATCCGACGCCATAACAACGACAAAGAAAAAAGTCAAGGCTTCCGCTTCCTCTGCTGGGACAGTGAAATGATCATAGAAAATGTCAACGAAAACGTCCTCAGCAAGAACAACGGCAACAGCTACCCCACCGGCATCTTCCAAAACCTGCTGCAGAATGAGCAGTTCGCCCGCCGATACCTGCGCCGTGCCAAGGAAGTCCTTGCTGAAGACGGTCCCCTCGGTTCGCAGAGTGCGGTCGAACTCTGGGACAGTCTCTATAACACCATCTCTACTGCCCTCTATGCCGAGGCCGCCCGTTGGGGCGACTACCGCCGCGACGTCCATCCCTGGCAGTCGCGCGGCCAGCTCTATACCGTCGACGACCATTACATGACTGAGCGCAACCGGCTGCTCACCCAATACTTCCCCTATCGTTCCGATTACGTGTTGGAAGACATCGTCAGCTATGTGAATATCGACGACTTCGAGGCACCTGAAGATTGGACAACGTTCGCCGCTTCCATGTTCCATGAGTGGAACGGTACGGGAGCCAATGCCAAGCCTCTGGACAAGGAGGTGAATGCGGAGTGGAACTTGAACAATGCAGTAGGCTCGGGCGGTGTGGTGGCAGGCTTCAGCTCTGTCAGCTACAACCTGTTTGCCGACCTCAGCCAGTACGACAAGTTGGTGCTTCGCGGTACGGGTAGCGGGGTGCGCATTCTGGCCAACCGTCTGACCGACCACGGCCCCTACAAGCAGATTGTCGTCTCGTTCAACGAATCCGACCCCTACTGGGATGCCTCGATAAAGGCCATTGTCCTGCCGTTGGCCGACCTGAAGACCGCCCCAACCAACGAGAACAAGACGCGCAACGACAGTTTTGTCCATCTCAACGCCATGAAGGTCAACAGCGGCAGTTCTGCTAACGTCCGTGCTGCCTACCTTGTGCCTTCTGCAATCGACACTTCAAATAAAGATATGGTACGCGAGCGCGACGACGACCGCTACTACAACCTCAACGGACAGCAGACCGTCCGTCCGCAACGGGGTCTCTATATCAAGAATGGAAAGAAACTCTTTATTAAATAACTCAACAACTTATGAAAAAGCTATTTTTAAACCTGATGCTACTCTTAGCTGCTACTGCGGCTAACGCACAGAACCCGTATCTCCCCCTGTGGGAGCATGTGCCCGATGGCGAACCCCGTGTATTCGAGGATCCTGACCAACCCGGCAAGTTCCGCGCCTACATCATCGGCTCGCACGATGTGAACTACTCTGCCTACTGCGGCCCCGACATCCGTATGTGGTCGGCTCCTATCGAGGATCTCTCCCAGTGGCGCGACGAAGGTCCCATCTTCACATGGTTTGTCGACGGCCAGTGGGACACGATGTATGCCCCCGACCTCGTTGAGGTAAAGGACAAGGCTACCGGCAAGAAAACCTACTATCTCTATCCTCACAGCCGCGGATGGCGCCGTACGCCGATGGTGTGTAAGGGCGACCGCCCCGATGGTCCCTTCACGCCCATCAACCTGACCGAGGACGGACGTCAATGTCTGCCCGGTTCGCTGATTGACTTCGACCCTTCGGTGTTCATCGAGAACATTACCGACAAAAAAGACCCCGACTACAACATCGGCTTCCGTGCCTACGTGTTCTACGGCTTCCAGCACAGCACCGCTGTCGAGCTCGACCAGAAGACGATGTACTCACAGCGTCCTGGAACAGAGATTATCGACCCCTTTATTCCTGCCTGTAGCGCCGACGGCCGTCTGCTCGATAAAGAGGGCAGCGAGTATAAGGCACTGTACAAGGGACAGAACCCGCTCGACTTCAACTTCTTCGAGGCCTCGTCTATCCGTCAGGTGGGCAACAAGTACGTGATGGTGTTCTCCGGCTACAGCGGCAAGGAGTACGGCTTAGGCAACACCAACTCGGCCCTGCGCTATGCCTTCGGCGACTCTCCCCTCGGCCCCTGGCGTTCAGGCGGTGTGCTCGTCGATTCTCGTGGCGTGGTGCTCAACGAGGACGGCTCCAAGCTCATCACCACAAACTTCGGTCACAACACCCACGGTTCGCTGCAGGAGATCAACGGCCAGTGGTACGTCTTCTATCACCGCCCCCCGCGCGGCTTCGGCAATGCCCGCCAGACGATGGTGGCTCCCGTGAAGATTACGTGGGACAAGAAGCCCGTTGCCAAGGGCGGCGTGGTGAAGATTACGGGCTACGACCCCTTTACCAAGAATAATGTGTGGACGGCAAAGGCTACCGACGGCAACGAATATACGGGTGCCGAGGTCACCAGCGAGGGCTTCCAGATCTTCGGTCTGCCTCCTTACAATTATTATAGTGCCGGCTACGCCTGCTTCGTTTATGGCCCCAATGCCAACAACTGGATGCAGGACAACCACGACGTGTGGAACAACTCGATGGATCTCGCCGGTATTCAGAACGGCGGCATTGTCGGCTTCAAGTACTTCGGTTTCGGTGGCTTGGCTCAGGACACCAAGGGCTGCAAGGCCTTTGTGGGTACGAAGGCTGGCGACAAGACGACCATCGGCCTCCATCTGACTGCCAGCGGCAAAGGCGCCTTCAAGATTCACGTCAAGCTCGACGACCCCTGGAAGGGTCAGGAAATTGGCGTGGTTGACGTACCCGCCGATGCTGCCCGTCAGGCAGCGATGTATTATGCTGCCGTTCCTGCTACCGAAGGCCTTACTGGCAAGCACGCCATCTACCTCGTGGCTGAAGGTCCCGAGGTGCAGCAGCCCCAGCAGCCGCAGGGACGTCCTGGTGGCTTCGGTCGCGGTCCCCAGCAGCCGCAGCGTCCGCAGGGTCTCTTCGACCTCCACGGCATCAGTTTCTCAAAGGGTGCAGAACAAACGGCTCCCGTCGTTCCTCAGCTCACCATTACTGCTGACGGCCAGAAGCTGAACATCCCCTCGACGCCTATCCGCTTCAACAACCAGAACGGCTACGCCGACCAGATTCGTTATCAGGTCTATGGTCCGCTGAAGGCAGGCACCAAGCTGAAGGCTACGTCTGACGTTCCTGGCGTGAAGTGCGAGGTAAGCCCCATCGTCGAGGGCCGTGCTACCGTCAAGGCTACCTATAAAGGTCAGACCAAGATCTTCCTGATCAACTAATGAACTAATATTTTCCGTCCGTCGCTGATGTAGAGGCCCGGTCGCAACTGACCACCCTCTACGCGACGACCACTCAAATCATAGATAGTCCGGCTGTCAACACGATTAGCCGGACTATTTTTGATGTCCGTCGTCAACACACGGTGACGCAACGCCGAGCGCACGGCATACCACGCCGGCTTCCGTCCGAGACTGGCCGTGTAGAGCAGCGGATTGGAACCTTCGCGCCATGAGTCGTTGTCCTTGATGCCCCAGATGAGCAGGCTCGGACAGTTATCGTTGTTCAGTACGATGTCGGTGATGACGCGGTAGTTACGTGCCTGTTCCTCCAGGTCTTTGGCCGAGGTCGAGGGAATACCCATGTCCAGCTCGGTGATGATGCACTTCAGACCGTCCTCGCCAAAGCGGCGGATGGTACGCTCCAGCTTCACCGAATCGACATCGCCAATAGAAAAGTGGCATTGCAGTCCAACGCCGTCCAACGGGATGTTGCGCTCCTGCAGGTGCTTCACGATGTTATAGAAAGCCACAGCCTTCGCGTTGCCCTGCATCTCGACGTCGTAGTCGTTCAGGTAGAGCAGCACGTTGGGGTCGGCCCTGCGGGCATAGACAAAGGCGGAGTCGATATAGTCGTCGCCGATGGCCTGCTGCCACACGGTGGGGCGCAGCTTGTAGCCGTCGGGGTTACTGCGGATAATGCTCTGGTCGTCGTCCAAGCACTCGTTGACGACGTCCCACTCCACGACCTTGCCCTTGAAGTGCTGCAGGACGTTGGTAATGTGGTCCTTCATGATCTCCAGCGCCTGCTGACGCGTCCAGTGTTGGTCGTTCTTCTTGCCGTCGCTGCTCAGCCATGTCGGCTGCTGGGTGTGCCAGACGAGGCAATGGCCTCGGACGGTCATCTTGTTCTTCTGGGCAAAGCTGACCAGACCATCGGCAGCACCGTAGCTGAACTGTCCGCGCTGCGGTTGCAGGTTCTCCATTTTCATCTCGTTCTCGGCCACCAGCATATTGAACTGCACGCCGCCCTCGTCCATGTTTCCTTTCCACGACGAGACGGCCACGCCGAGGTACTTGCCGTTCTTCTCGGCATAGTAGCGCAGGGTGTGGGTGTCGGTCTTGTCGTCGATACCGTCGTCATAGAAGGCGCCCATGGTGCTCTGGGGATTGTCCGGGTTTTCCGGGTTATCTGGTGTTTCCGGATTTTCCGGATTTTCCAATGACACTAAGCGCAGCACCACATTGTAGGAACCGTCGTCGGCGGTACGCTCCTCTATTGCCCATGTGTACTTCGCAGGCTGCTGTAGTTCAAACTGCCAGTCACCCTCCTTTCCCTTGGCTGTCAGCAGTACGAACTCGTCGCCTGCCTTCATGAGGGCATCGTCGGCCAGATTGACGTTTATCTGTATAACGGGCTTGCTGTCGCTCGTGGAGAAGTCCTCCATCATGGTGGAGAACTTCACCTGACCACTAACTGTCAGGTGGTCATAGTCCTGCGTGGAGCCTATCTTGAAGCGCAGTACCGACTTGGGGTGTACCACGAGGTTAGTCCGCTTAGAGGGTGTTACGAAGTTCTGCAGCGTCAGCGTCCCTGGAGCATCGTCGCCCGGCTCGATAGTACCGTAGTTATCAACCGCGCCGCCGATACTGCCCGTACCGCCCAGCACACCTTTCTCGAAAACGTAGGCAATAGCCTCGTTCTCGTTGCTCTTGGCACCCAGGCCGCCGCGCAGCTTCTTCTTCTCAGCCTCAGCCCGGTCGTTGTTTACCAGCACACGCCCCTCCATCACACGAAGGGCACCCGTCACGAAGTTCTGGTTGCCGGTGATGCGGTACGTGCCCGTACCTTCCTTGATCAGTCCCAAGAGCGTCCCTTCGTCATTGCCGCTCGGGGCGATGGTACCTGCCAGCACGGCGTCGGTATTCAGGCAGCCGACCAGATAGTAGGAGGCACGGCCCGTCTTCATATAGCCCTGAATGGTGGAGCCAGCCTCCGTCTGCAACTCACCGAAGCGGAAACCGCCGGCATTCTGGTTGTTGGCCTCGTTACAGATGCCCGCCCCGCTGTGCAGCGTCACCTTGCAGCCCTGCAGCGCGTTGTTCAGCTTACCGCCCTTCACGCAGTCCTCCACCTTCTCTGGCGAAAAAACCTTGCCGCCGTGGTTCAGTACAATCAGGAAGGCACCCGCCTTCGACGAGTTCTCCTTGTACGGATAGATGTGGGCCGTACCCTTGAAATTCGTCCAGTTAGCCCAGGCCGACTTCGTACCCAGCCAACAGCGCTCGCCGCCGGCATAGAGGTTGATGGTGCCCTTGCCGCTGACCGTCGAATTCAGGTAGCAATAGCGTGCCATCTTCACATCGACGGTCTTGTTTGCCGCTACCGAGATGGCCTTGTCATAGGTAATATACGTCTTGTCCGTGTTGTCGCCGCTGGTGTCTATCGTCTCATTCTGGGCAACAACAGTAAAGGTGCCTGTCAGCAACAGGCAGGTTAGAATCAAGTTTCTTTTCATCATATTCAAATTATTGCTACTTGGCAGCAGCAAAGGTATAGCTCTGGCCAGCTACGGTCTCGATGTCATACTCGTAAACCTTCTGCAACTGTCGCTGCTGGAAATCCTTCAGCTCCGGTGAGCGCAGGGGCTCACGGATGGCGGCAGGCGCAAAGAGGGGGTTGGGACAGTCGCCCTCAGCAACCTTCAGCTGAGTGCCCTTCGGGGCCTTGGCCAGACGGAGGGGAACGTAGGAGCGCAGGCGCAGGGTGCCGCCGATGGTGCTCTGGACGGTGGCCGACGTGACCTGTCCCCCACTCCACTGCTCGCTGACGATGAAGCCGCCACGGGCACGGAGGCCCTTGACTTCGCCACGCTGCCAGTCGTCGGGCAGGGCGGGCAACAGGTGGACGGCACCGTCGTGACTCTGGACGAGCATCTCGCAGATGCCGGCCGAGACGCCGAAGTTACCGTCAATCTGGAACGGCGGGTGGGCGTCGAAGAGATTGGGATAGGTGCGGCCGGCAGGATACTGACGGGCAGCACGGTCGTCGGGCAGCAGGTGCAGCATATTTTTAATGATGGTGAAGGCGTGGTTGCCGTCGAGCATGCGGGCCCAGAAGTTGGTCTTCCAGCCGAGGCTCCAACCCGTGGCCATGTCGCCGCGCTGAGCAAGCGTATTGGCGGCGGCGGTGAAAAGGTCGGGATGGGTGTACGGCGAAATCTGGTTCGAGGGATAGAGGCCGTAGAGGTGGGAGATGTGGCGGTGCTCATCCTTCGGATCATCGCCGTCGATGAGCCACTCCTGCAGCTGGCCATAGCGGCCTATCTGCATGGGGGGCAGACAGGAGATGGCAAACTTCAGTCGGGCGACGTATTCGGCATCCTTACCCAGCGCCTCGGCGGCGGCGACAGTCTGCGTGAGCACGTCGAAGGCTATCTGGTTGTCCATCGTCGAACCGGCGGTGACGTTGGTGTTCTTGCCACGCGGGCCGTGCTCGGGCGACACGGTGGGAACGGTCATCAGCCAGCCGGCAGCCTGGCGCACCTCACCTGCGGCGGGATACACCTGCATATAGTCCAGCAGGAAGTCAGCAGCGCCTTTCAGCACGGGGTAGTAGGACTCCAGGAACTGACGGTCGCCGGTGTAGAGGTAGTGCTGCCACAGGTGGGTGGTCAGCCAGGAGCCACCGGTGGGGAACATGCCCCAGGGTGTACCGTCGACGGGTCCGGCAATGCGCCAGATATCGGTATTGTGGTGGGCTACCCAACCGCCGCAGCCATACATCGTGCAGGCGGTCTCGACACCCGTCTCGCTGAGGTCGCGAATCATCGAGAAGAGCGGTTCCTGCGTCTCGGCAAGGTTGCCGATGAGGGCGGGCCAGTAGTTCATCTCAGCATTGATGTTGATGGTGTACTTCGAGTCCCAGGGAGCGTTCATCTTCTCGTTCCACACGCCCTGCAGGTTGGCGGCCTGACCGCCGGGCTGCGAGCTGGAGATAAGCAGGTAGCGGCCATACTGCATCATCAGCGCCACCATGTCGAGGTCGGTGGCG
>Ga0310696_10007864_pt1 | contig 12474 bp, 9 predicted proteins | sample AusTroGonzalo_MG_4_FD_203885 | JGI IMG/M metagenome (GOLD analysis project Ga0310696, IMG submission 203885) | Bovine rumen microbial communities from tropical cattle in Woodstock, Queensland, Australia - Gonzalo_02 (v2) (version 2) | ecosystem: Host-associated > Mammals > Digestive system >... | reverse complement strand
GGCGTCGTTCTCGTTGCGGTTGGTCTCCTGATTGTTAAGGGCGTAGTGCTTGATCGAAGTGCCCACGCCGTTGGACTGGACACCGCGCACGAAGGCTGCGGCCATCTTGCCTGAGAGCAGCGGATCCTCGGAGAAATACTCATAGTTGCGTCCGTTCAGAGGGTTGCGGTGGAGATTCTGGCCGGGTGCAAGGAGGACGTCGACGCCGTACTCGAGGACTTCATTGCCCATGGCCTTGGCGGTCTCTTCGACGAGCTCGAGGTCCCAGGAGGAGGCGAGAAGCGTGCCGATAGGGAAGGCCGTGGCGTAGTAGGTGTTGGGGTCTCCGTCCCGCAAGGGATTGATCCTCAGGCCGGCAGGACCGTCGGCAAGGACGGTGTTGGGGATGCCGAGGCGCTCAATCTTCCTTGTACTGCCGGCCGCGCCCTGGACGAGGTCGGTGATGCCGGTGGAGACGCCGCCCGTGGTCACGGCGCGGCCGCTTCCGACGCTGAGCGTCGCTTTCTCTTCGAGTGTCATGGCCTTCAGGACCTGGTCGATATTGTCAGCCGAGAGTTTGGGCTGTGCAAAGGCGGCTGATGCTCCCGTCAGAGCGAGCAATACAATGACAATAAGTCGGTAAATGCGTGTCATATTGGCTTAGGTTTATTCTGTGTTAAATGGTTGAGACCACTTTGGCCCGTCTTATGCAAAGATAATCAAACAAACTATTTCCGAAAACACCCAATCGTCAAGAATGTGTCCGGAATGTTCAACATTCCCGATTGTCGGAAAAATGAGTATTTTTGTAGAACGTAACGGCAATGCATTGCCCACCACTAAACTGATCAGCGATGAAGCATTTTATCTTAGCATCGGCAGCGATAATTCAGATTTTGCTCCTGTCCGCGCCTTGCCTGGTCTCCGCCCAGGCACAGGTGCCTTCCAAGGCGCTGGGTACTGTCGAATATGAAGTGCGGTACAATCTCAAGAACATTGACACCAAGGTGGCGGACGCCACGATCTCCTGGGAGAGGGGGACGCGCGAGCAGCAGCCCGTCCTGCATTCACACGCAGTGATACGTGCCAGCTCCATTTTCAAGCTGTTCATGAACTCCGAGTACATCGCCGACTCCTACCTGACCCCAGACGGAAGTGAGCCGGTGTATTTCCTGAATCCGATTAAGAAAGGATCGAAGGAAGGCAAGTTCGAATGCATTTACAACCGTAAGGACGGAACCGTCAGGTCGGAGTTCGTACGGCCGCCGGCCGATCCCGTCGTCAACACATATACCTTCGACGGGCGGACCATGGAAATCCTCTCCCTGCTGACTTATGTCCGCTTTCTCGACATTCCTGCAGGCGCGTCCCGTTCAATGCATCTGATGATGGGCAAAGGCGATTTCGTCGCTGCAACGCTGACGAACCAAGGGATTGACAAAGAAAGGTTTCCGGGCGTAGAGACAGAGCGTTTACGGCTGAAAATGACGGGGCGCGGCGTGATGGAGAATGGAAGCGGCGACGAGATAGTCGTCTGGCGCACGACCGGAAGCGACCGCAGTCTGGTCGGATTGGAGACCGTCCTCAATTCAGGTGTAATGACAGTCACTGTGAAGGGCGAATAGAAGTCAGCCGTTTTCACCGCCAGCCTCCTTTCGGAGGCTTTTATTGTATTTCCGAAAGAAAAGCGGTACATTTGGATGATAATTACGTGTAGAAGACCATGAATCCTATTGAAATCATTCCTGTACAGGGAAAGCGTATGCTGATGGAGTTCATCCGTTTCCCTTTCGAAGTGTTCAAGGACTGTCCGCATTGGGTCCCGCCCTTCGAGGATGATGAGATCAAGTCGCTGACCGAAGCGAATCCTTCCCTGTCTTTCTGCGAACGCGAGCTGTACCTGGCCAAGAGGGACGGAAAGACCGTCGGCCGTGTGGCAGCCATCATGAACCACAATGCCAACAAGAAATGGAACGAAGAGACCGTCCGTTTCGGATGGATCGACTTCTTCGAGGATTTCGAAGTCGCCAAGGCATTGATAGACAAGGTCATCGAGTGGGGGCGCGCCCGCGGAGCGACTAAGATAAAGGGGCCGCTCGGGTTCACCGACATGGACCGCGAAGGCCTGCTGGTGGAAGGTTTCGAGCACGATTCTCCCTTCACCGTCATATACAATTTCCCTTACTACGTTGAGTTCCTTGAGCGGATGGGCTTCCGCAAGGATGCCGACTGGACCCAGCGCTTTGTCGAGCTTCCGGACAAGCTTCCGCCCATGTTCCAGTACGCCGACCTCGTGGAGAAGCGCTTCGGCCTGCACATCTACCGGGCAAGCACGCTCCGCAAGATGTCCAGGCGCGGCCGCGAGATGTTCCACGTGCTGAACGAGTCCTTCGCACCCCTGTACGAGTATTCCAAGCTCTCGGAAGAGCAGATCGACGGCTATGTGAAGCAGTATGTCCCTGTCCTGAACAAGGACCTCGTAGCTTTCGTGGTGAACGAACAGGACGAGCTGGTCGGCTTCACCGTCACCATGCCCTCCATTTCACGGGCCGTCCGCAAGGCCAAGGGCCGTCTTTTCCCCTTCGGATTCATCCCCATACTCCGCGCGCTCCGTCACAACGACACCATCGAAGCCCTGCTCATCGGCGTGCTGCCCGAGTATCAGGGCAAAGGAGCGAACGTGCTTATGTTCAAGTATATACACGAAAATTGCATCCGCTTGGGAATCAAACGGATGCTACTCAATCCGCAGCTCGAGGACAATCATAAGGTGCAGTCCCTGTTCGGGGAATACAACCCGCAGCCGTTCCAACGCCGCCGCAGTTATGTGATGGATTTGGCGGATTAACCGATACCCTTCAGAATAGTGTCGCAAACTTCTCCGACGGTCACAGGCAGAGCCTGTCCGTCGGGGAAGCGCATTTTAAAGCGCTCCTCGGCAGCGAGCGAGAGAAGCATCATCGTGAGCGAATCGATGCCGAGCTCATTGATCAGTTCGGTGTCGAATCCTACACTCGTGAGATCCGTATTCGGACGAAGGACGGAGAGAATCTCTTTCAGACCGTCGAAAACTTCTTCTCTTGTCATACGCGGGCGACTTTCATGCTTCCGGTGCGCTTGAAATCTTCGGTGCGCACGGTCACTTTCATTATACGATGGGTGGAGGGGAGCGTGGAGTTGATCTTCTTCACGAGCTCGTTCATATATGCGGTCACCTCATCCCAGGACTTGCCGTCGAAGGCGGGCATGAACGGTAGTATCTCCACTGCGATGACGCGGGCTCCGTTCAGGTCGTCTTCCTTGACCATCGCGTCACGCACGCAAGGATCGGCATAGAAAGGCTCCTCGAGGCTCTCGGGGCTGACATTCTCGCCGTTGGAGAGGATGATGAGGTTCTTGATGCGGCCGGTGATGTACATGAAGCCGTCCTCGTCGATACTCATAAGGTCTCCGGTGCGGAACCAGCCGTCCTCGGTCATGGCTTCGGCTGTCTTCTCGGGATCCTTGTAATAACCGGAGAAGAGATTGTCGCCCTTCACCCACAGCTCGCCGTCCACGATCTTGGCTTCCTGCTCGGGATAGAGCTTGCCGATGGATGTGGGATGGGTGATGGCGTCGGCATTGGCCGAAGTGAGGTTGGCGGTCTCGGTGAGTCCGTAGCCGAAGCAGAACTCCACGCCTAGCTTGGTGAAGATGTCCACCAGGCGCGGGGGGACGTTGGCTGCGCCGGAAATGATCATTCGGAGATTGCCGCCGAGGAACTGCGGGCCGTACATCTTGCAGAGGCCTGCAAGGATGTCGCAGATGCCGGGCACTATGATGAGGATGGTGGGCTTGATGACCGGCAGCTTGCCGATGGTGCCCTTCATGTCCTCACAGGTGTGCATGAGGTTGCCGGTATAGAAACAGCCCATCAGGCCCGCGATGAGGCCGAAAACGTGGCTCAAAGGGAGCAGGGCGATATAGCGGTGGACGCCTATGACCTTGCCGGGCTTGAAGATGGCGTTGAAGCAGCCGCGCATAAGAGCCCTGTGACTCAGGACTGCGCCCTTGGGTGCACCGGTAGTGCCGCCAGTGAAGAATATGGCGGCAGGCTGCTCCTTGTCCACGACGGCTATAGGAGCGGCTTCATCGGCTATGGATGAGGCGGGAAGAACCTTGACGCCCTGGAGCTTGCCGGTCAGGGGCATGAACTCCTCGCGGACGAAAATGGCGGCAATGTCGAATCTCATGCAGGAGCCGACGACTGCCATCTCAGGCAGGGCGGAAGGGAGGTTCATCGCCACATAACCGGCGCTGGTGACGGCCAGGAAAAGCTCGATGGCGTCCCGGCTGTTGCGGTCGAAGATGGCGATATGGGCGCCTTTCGGCAGGCCGAGGCCGTAGATGAATGCGCGGCGGCGCGCGATGCGCTCGCAGAATTCTTTATAAGTAAGAGTTTCAGTCAGATCGGAGAGTGCCGGCATGTCGGCGTACTCCTTTTCAATCCAGTCAACGAACTCCCCGACGGTAGGGATGTAGTGCAGACGCGCCATCTCCTCGCGGGGAACCATGTCATAGAAATAGTTGGACATTATGCTTGCTTTTAATAAACTTTTCGGGGCACAAAGAAAGCAAAAAAAAAGCCAAAAACCAAACCTCAGGCCCACAGAAAGGCATTTCAGACCATGATAAAGTCCGTTTACAGACCTTCAGCGCCGGCAAGCGAGAGACCCACGCTGAAGATCATGTTGATGTTGGCCAGGGTGCCCGTGAGGTCCCAGTCATCGCGGTATTCGTCGGAAGGCTTGTGATACCACGAAGCCATAGGGTAGCGGTTGGGATGGTCAGCATCGACGGGGTTCAGGCCGTTCTCCACCACCACGGAAGGGACGCCCTTCTTGACGAAATTGTAATGGTCCGAGCGGAAGAACCATCCGTCGGAGTTGTCGTCGTCGAAGAAGATATAGCGGCCTTGGGCGGCGGCTGCAGCGACGTAATACTGGTCCAGACGGCTCGCGCCGCCGCCCAGGATTACCACGTCGCGAGTGAGCTCAGCCGGGCCTATGCTCTCGAAATTGAGGCACGCAACGGTCTTTTCCATAGGAATGGCGGGATGCGAGCAATAATACTCCGAGCCGAAAAGTCCGCTCTCTTCGGAAGAGGGGAGCAGGAATACTATCGAGCGCCGGGGAGCCTCGGGCAGTTCCTTGAACTTCTTGGCAGCGAGCAGGAGCCCGGCGATGCCGGAGCCGTTGTCGGCTGCTCCGTTGTATATGGCATCGCCTGTCTCGTCCGGTGTGCCTATGCCCAGGTGGTCCCAATGGGCGCTCATAACGACGGCCTCGTCACTCTTGTCCGTGCCCTTCAATATGGCCGCGACATTGCGCGTCTGCTGGATGTCATAGCTTACGGTCATGGCTATGTCGCCTTTCACATTGAGAGAGAAGGACTTGAAGCCGGGCTTCTTGGCAGCGGCGAGAGCCGCGTCCATGTCCATTCCGGCGGCGGTGAAGAGCTTGCGCGCACCGTCCTCGTGCAGCCAGCCCTTGATGGCCAGTTCGTTGGCGTTCCGGGTGGCGGGGTCGTACAGGGCAAGATTGTCCTCCATGTGCCCGTTCACGCAGACGTGCCAGCCGTAGCTGGCCGCCTCGGTGTTATGCAACACGAGGCAGCCGGCGGCGCCCTGGCGTATGGCTTCCTCGAACTTATAGAGCCATCTGCCGTAGTAGGTCATATTTCGTCCCCGGAAGAGGGAAGAGTCGTAAAAGCCGGGGTCGTTGACCATCGCGATCACTATCTTTCCTTTGACATCTATGTCTGCATAATCGTCCCAGCCGTACTCCGGAGCGTGTATGCCGAAGCCGCAGAAGACATACTCGGCCTTGGGTATCTTTATTTCGTCAGCGGCGCGCGCGGTCCAGACGACCATGTCGTCGGGATAGCGCAGCTCGGCTTTCTTCCTGCCCTTGACCGTGAACTTGGCGCCGACGGGCTGAGCCGTGACGGCTATCATCTCGAAGGGCTGGAACCAGCTGCCGCCGAAGGCTGGCTCAAGGCCCAGCGCTTCGAGCTCTCCGGCGAGGTAGCTTATCGTAAGGTCCTCATACTCAGTCATCGGCTTGCGTCCGCCGAACTCGTCCGCCGATATGGTCCGTATCCAGTTCCGGACCAGCTGCTCGTCACTGTCGTTGACAGGACGCACTATCTGGGCGTTGATCCGGGTACAGAGAACGGTCAGTACAAATACCGTAATAATCTTGGCTGTCAGTTTCATATAATCATTATGTTGAAATAGAGCGCCGTCATCTGAGGCTGGTATCTCCGAAACTATTCGGCTTCACGCCAGGTGCGTCCGGTAAATACGGGCGGATGCGGCCGCTGATGCTTGAGCTCGACCATGTTCGGCCGGGCCTTGGGGGCAGTGGAAGCGGCAGTCTTCCTGTTGATGACATCATACTCCACGAAGTCCTCATATGTGCCGTTCCAACTGCTGCCATAGGCGAGTTTGTGTATCCTGTACCAGATGGTATAGCGCGAAGGGGCGTTGAAATATACGTTATTATTGCCCATAATGCTGGTTTCGGAAGGACGCCAAGCCCCATAGGAGTAGGTATATGCACCCTCGAACACCCCTAGGCCGTCATACTTGTATCGTTCATCGGCGAGGAATGCCGACCACTTCACCTTCGTAGGATCGGAGGTGATGTCCACGTTCGAGCACCACATATATGGTACCATGCTGGTGAGATAGTCCCTGTCCCTGGACTGGATGCTTCCGGGATAGTAGTACTCGTCGGACAACTTGGCGAAACCGTGGCCGCCGGCCTCGTGCTGGATCAGTTCGCTTGATTCCACGAATGCATCGTCCTGCTTCAGGAAATATGCCACGGCAGCACCGCACGCGTAATTGCGACCGGTCCAATCCTCCGGCGGATAGTAGAAGCAAGTGCCGTAGAAATACCTGAGTCCGGAAAGATCCTGGTTACCACAGACTACCACAAGTACTTCATCCATCCTCTTCTCGTCCTTCACGGCCTCCAGGGCCAGTTCGAAACACTTGGCATCATCTCCGCTCATATATGTCCCTTCGCCCAGGTTGGTACCGAGGCTGCGTCCGCCGCGCGCATACCCTTCGGTCGCGGAAACCGTGGTCACGAAATAGATGTTGAACAGCTCGCGGAAAGACTTGTAAGGCTCGACATTGAAATAAGACTCGGCTGCACCCTTCATGTCATGCATGTACTTGCCGCTTTCAACCTCGCGGTCGGAGTAACCGTCGCCCATGAATACGATGTCGATGCCGTTACCCTTCGAAGCCCTCTGATACACAGAGACTTCTCCTTCCCGTGAATAATCGCTGGACAAGTAGAAGTCGGGCTCCGGCAGGTCAGTATACTCAAAAGGCTCCATGACGTCCCAGTAATCCTTCCAGCCGCTGTCGGATGTATATAGCCTCATCGCCTGGGCCGGGACATAGAGTTTCAGCGATGGAATCTTCTCGAACTGCTTGTCGCTGTATGCGGGAGGGACGATGCTCCTGAAATAGACGGACTCCAATTCATAGGACATTGAGAATGGATAAAGCCCGATGGAACTCAGGTTCGCCGACAAGGTCACTGTCTTGAGATTCTGACACCATTCGAAAACATAGTCGCCGAGTGAAGTCACCTGGTCTCCCATAGTGACGGAAGTGAGATTATGCCTGCCGTGGAAAACTTTGCTTCCGAGACCTGTCACGTCATCTGGTATCACATAGTCTCCATCGAGCGAAGGAATGACGAATTGCATGCTCCCGAATTCATTCACGAAGCCCTTGTGGTCACTCGTCGTATGACTGCCAAGCAGGGTCTCCAGGTTATCGCAGTTTTCGAAAGCATCTCCTGAAATGTAATTCATGCTCTCGGGGATCGTCACGCTCCGAAGATTGATGCAGTCGCGGAAAGCATAATATTCAATACCTTGTATCCCTTCGGGAATCTCGTAAGAAGTATCATTCTTACCTGCGAAGAAGAATAGCATCATCGGATGGAGATAATCCTCTTCCTGATAAAGGAACTTCCGGTCCGCCGAGATGAAATGACTGTCGCCGAGAAGGTTCACCAAGTCACGGCAATCCAGGAACGCATAATGATGCATGTTCACTACCGAAGCCGGTATCGTGACAGATTCAATTCCGGAATTAGTGACCGCGAATTCTTCAATGTCCTTAAGCCCGGAAGGGAGGACAAGGGATTCAAGATCCTTAGTATTTGAAAGAGATCCCGCCGCAAGCCTGGTGACTCCTGAAGGGACCTCATAGGAAGTGAGGCCTACAGGAGCGAAACCGTGAAGTACACCGTCGAGAATGACGCAGCGACCGTCTTCAGAGACAAGGTGGCCTGTAAAACGCTCCAATGAGGAATTCAAGCTCCTGACAAAACAATCCTGCTCTATCTCCTTTACGGAGGCGGGAATCCTGAATTCTTTCATCCTGTAAGTATCCCAGATCAATTGGTTACCGAGCCTCTCGACACAATCGGGAAGGAGGATGCCAGTCACCCTGTTCAAATCCTCGAAAGTCTCATAATTGTACGGCTGTTCGATACCTTTGTAATATGTCACTGGGCCGCTGTATCTGATGACTCCTATCCCATCCTTGAATATGTGGGACTCGACGGTGGAAGTCCCCTGTTTGATGAGTTTCGAATCCTGGAGGGGCTTGTCGTCGATGGTCGTATACCATATCTCATTGTCCGGAGGAAGCGCGCCTTCGGGGAAGGTGGAGCCGCCGAATTCCTTTCCTTTGTCAGCCGAGGTGATCCGGCCGAAAACAGAGCGCTTGAGCTCTACTCGGTCCTTGATGGTGAAGGTGGCGAATGTGCCGTCTTCCTTGTACATCACCAGCGAGATGCCCTTCTCGAAAACCGTAGGGACGCATACGATGTAGTAGGGGACACCTGGCTTGAAGAACTCCATGTAAGGAGTATTCAGCCTTACATAGGAATATCCGTCGCTTCCGCCCGGCACGGTCTTGACCGTGGATGCATCCACTGTCACCTTTATGTCGCCGGCGATGATTTCGCCATCGTTGCCACGGAACTCGACATACTTAACGTCATCGCTTTCCAGGGTGAAACATATGCCGCTCAGGAGGTTACGGAAGCGTATGCTGCCCTCCTCCGAGCTGACTCCGGCACTGTAGAGGAAAGTGTTGGTTACATTTCCGTCCGTGGAGTCCTGCATATACGGAAGGAAAGTCTTGATGACACCGCCATCGTATGTGATGTCTTCCCTGTAAGGATAGAATGCGCGATACTGCTTCGCCGCGTCGATGGAGCCCGAAAACTCGCATTCCGCCATAGGCTCCCGAATGTTGGACGAGAAACGGGCGGCAGCTTTGTTGGAGAAGAGCATTATCTCGTCTCCGGGAACCCAATAGACCTTGGTCCCGTCCACGAGCGTGGATTTGGTGTCAGGATTGTCGAAATATGCTTTCAAGGTAAGCTCCTGAGCGTTCGGAATATCTTGGAAATCTGCGATCTCCTGAGGGACGCAAGCGACGAGGGCGGCAAGGGCCGACAGAATGAATAAATGCTTTTTCATCGTTCTTCCTCCTTTTAGTTCAATTCCTCATAACCATATTCCTCGTTTCCTCCGGGTATAGTGACGGAGACCTCAACGCTGGCGGAGACGCCGTTGTCGGCCGATACCGTGACCGTAGTCCTGCCGGGGGCGAGACCTTTGAGATTGCCGGATTTGTCTATCTCGGCGACATCCTTGTCGGCTACGGACCAGGTGAAATCGGTATTCACGGCATCAGAAGGAGAATATGTGAACTCCAGCTGAACCGTCTTGCCGACCTGGACGCTGTACCGGCCCTTCGAGAAGGTGATGGACTTGACCTTGGGCAATTCTACGCAAGTCACATTGCATGTCGCGGAGACCGTGCCTGCAGTGGCGGTAATGACGCTGGTACCGGCTTTGACGGCCTTCACCAGTCCATTCTCACTGACTGTGGCAAGCGAAGGGGCGCTGCTGGCCCATTGCACGGTCTTGTCAGTGGCATCCGCGGGGGACACCGTGGCCTCCAGCTGGAAGGTCTCTCCGATGATGAGCGTGATCTCCGTCTTGTTCAGGGAAACGCCTGTCACGGCGATCTCCTTGGCCTTGACGGTTACTTTGCAGGTGGCGCTCTTGCCGCCGGCGGAGGCGGTGATGGTCGCCTCGCCGACATTGACGGCCGTAACTGCACCGTCGGAGACCGTGGCTACGCCGGAGTCGGAACTGGACCAGGAGACGGTCTTGTCAGTGGCATCTGCGGGGGACACCGTAGCCTCCAGCTGGAAGCTCTCTCCGAGGGTGAGCGTGATCTCCGTCTTGTTCAGGGAAACGCCGGTCACGGCAATCTCCTTGGCCGTGACGGTGACCTTGCAGGTGGCGCTCTTGCCGCCGGCGGAGGCGGTGATGGTCGCCTCGCCGACATTGACGGCCGTAACTGCACCGCCGGAGACCGTGGCTACGCCGGAGTTGGAACTGGACCAGGAGACGGTCTTGTCAGTGGCATTGGAAGGGGATACGGTGGCGGTGAGGTTGACCGATCCGCCGACTTCGAGGGAGACGGAAGTCTGGCTCAATGAGACACTTGTCACTTCCACCCTGGGATCGACGGTGGGACCGCAGGATACTGCCAAGCCAAAGGCAGTCAGCACCATGATGGCCCAAAATGAAGCCGATAAGAGTTTCTTCATATTGAAAACATTACGAATTATTGCAAAATCATCCGCCTGCACACAGGCGTCCTGAACCAGGATAATGTACAAATATAATAAAAAGCCGGAAGAAACAGTGTCTCCACGCTTATTATGTCCACGGACCATTAAGGCGTTTCTCAGATTTATTCATTACATTTGCAGTGGAACAATCGTGTGAGAGTCATGCATATTGGAATGAAAAACTTTCTGGCGGCCGCTCTGTCCGTCTGCTTTCAGATATTTGCGGGAGCGCAGGAGCCGGCCATAAAGGGCGTCCCGGCGGATGTCTATTATATGATGCCGTCCTTCGGCGAGGGCATGATATATTTCCGCGGGCAGGGCCCGGCGCAAGGCAAGCTCAACATCTGCGCCGTGGACAATACTCTCAGATTCATCGACAAGGACGGCGGCGAGATGATTGCCAGCGACACGGACAACATAGCGATGGTGCGGATAGACACGGTCTCTTTCATCCATGACAAGGGCTTTTTCTACCGTATGTATCCCGTAACCGGCGATATGGGGGTCGCGCTCAAACGCAAGGTCAGGATCGCCTGGGACACCAAGAAGGGCGCATACGGCCTGAGTTCGAAGACCAGCTCCATCAGGGAATACAGCACGATCTACTCCGAGGGCGCAGTCTACAATCTCAACGAAGACAAAGAATACCCCTATGAGATCAACGAAACACTGTACTTTTACAATGACGGGGAAGTACTCCTGCTGACGGCAAAGAACCTGAAGAAGGCCTTCCCTGACAAGAAACAGGAGATTGACGCCTGGTTCAAGGCCGGCAACCCCGTCCCCGAGAAGGTCGACGCCGCCGTGGAGCTCCTGGCCCGCTGGGCCAAGTGATTCTTTATGAGCACAAAAGCGACACGCCCGATGATACTCCTGCATACGGCCGTATTCCTGGCCGGATGGACGGGCATATTCGGACGGCTGATTACCTTGAGCGGCCTGCCGCTGGTGTGGTACCGCATCATGGTCAGTGTCGTGGTCCTCGCCCTTGTGCTGGCATTGTCCAAAAGGCTTCACCGCGTGGGCTGGAAAGCCGTAGCGATGATTGCCGGGTGCGGAGCCATCCTCTCGGTCCATTGGGTGGCGTTCTACGCCAGCATTCAGGCCTCCAACGTCTCCATAGGCGTCGCCTGCATCGCCACTTCGTGCTTCTTCACCACGCTTCTTAATCCTCTGATTAACAGAAAGAAAATATCTTGGATTGAAGTCCTGATAAGCTTCATCGCCATCTCAGGAGTGCTTCTGATCTTCAGCCTTGACGTGCGGTACAGGCTGGGAATCGCCCTCGGCCTCCTGTCGGCAGCGCTGTACTCGCTCTTCTCCATCCTCAACATCAATGTCGCCCGGACGACGGGAGAAGACAGCGCCACCATGCTGCTGTACGAGCTGACAGGGGGAGTACTGTTCCTGTCGCTGCTGATGCCGTTATACACAAGGCTTTTCCCGGCTGACAGCATTGCACTTCAGGGCAGGGACGGGCTCTGGCTCCTGCTCCTGGGCTCGGTCTTCACCATCCTCCCTTTCCTGTTCCAGCTACATGCACTCCGCACGCTTTCCGCCTTCACGGTCAATCTGGCGTACAATCTCGAGCCTCTCTACAGCATCGCATTTGCCGCCATCCTTTTCGGGGAGCTGCGGGAAGTGGGCTTCTCGTTCTGGCTGGGCATCACGCTGATCATCATCTCGGTATTGATCCAGACCTGGCGTGTGCGGAAGGCCGCTGACGTCTGACGGCAGTTTATTCAGCGGGAAATCATTATAT
>Ga0310696_10007862_pt1 | contig 12476 bp, 11 predicted proteins | sample AusTroGonzalo_MG_4_FD_203885 | JGI IMG/M metagenome (GOLD analysis project Ga0310696, IMG submission 203885) | Bovine rumen microbial communities from tropical cattle in Woodstock, Queensland, Australia - Gonzalo_02 (v2) (version 2) | ecosystem: Host-associated > Mammals > Digestive system >... | reverse complement strand
GGAAGTCCTCAGCGGTCTTCTTCATCTTTTGCAGCACCATGGCAGAGATTTCCTGCGGGGTGTATTGCTTGCCGTCGATGTCGATACGAGGCGTGTTGTTGGGGCCTTGGATGACCTTGTAAGGCACACGCTTCATTTCTGCGCCGACCTTGTCGTAGGTCTCGCCCATGAAACGCTTGATTGAGTAAACGGTACGCAGCGGGTTGGTGATGGCCTGACGTTTGGCAGGCTCGCCGACCTTACGCTCGCCGTTGTCGGTGAATGCGACCACTGAAGGGGTGGTGCGGTGGCCTTCGCTATTGGCGATGACGACAGGCTCGTTGCCTTCCATCACGGCCACGCATGAGTTGGTTGTACCTAAATCGATACCAATGATCTTTGACATTTTTCTGTTCTCCTATTTTTTATTTGTTACTTGTTTTGTTTTCCTTGTTTTGTTGCATATCAGAGCGCAACGGCCTGCTTTTGTCAATCTTTGTGCCAAAGGAAAAAACTGACAAAATGGCAAGATTGAAGCTTTTTTTGGACTATTTTAACCGCAAAAAACAATAATCTTGACATAATCTCGTTCTCACGAATGGTTTTTTCCATAATTTTGCCCCCTTTTTAAACCCAAAATCAACCGCGATGAAGAAATTTCTTGCTTTTGTAATATTTCTCATACTTTCTGTCACTTCCTTCGCTCAGGAGAAAGGCACCTTTTTCCAAAAAATTAGGGATATTTTTATCATCCGCGACACCGTATTTGTCTACGCTGACTCGCTGGCTATGCCCCACGACACTATTGCGGATTTCGATGAGATGGAGCCTTCAGATGACGAAGATGTGGAAGGCGATGAGGAGGATGACCACGAAAGCTTTTCAGGCGGCATTCCCATGCCTATCGACACTATTGACACGGACGACAAGTTCCGCAAGGTGGTGCTGTTCGACGATAATACCTGGCTCTATTACAACATCGAGAAACCAGTGATTCCCGATTCCATGGACATGACCCATTGGAATCCCGACATCATCCATGTCACCGACGTGAGCCTGAACGACTTGCCCGAAGAAATTGAGATTCGGTTGATCGACTCGGTTCACGGCTATTGCATCCCACACCCTGGGCCGGTGCATTCCACGTTTAAATACCGCAAAAAACGTCCCCACAAGGGCGTCGACATCAGCCTCACCACGGGCGACGCCATCTATTCCGCTTTCGATGGCATTGTGCGTGCGGTCATGCCTACGCGCATGTCGGGTGGCTATGGTAATGTGGTCGTCATCAGACACGTCAACGGTTTGGAGACCTATTACGGCCACCTTTCGCAATACATCGTTGAAAGCGGCGATATCGTCCGCGCTGGCGAGTTGATAGGTTACGGTGGCTCCACAGGACGCTCCACGGGACCGCATCTGCATTTCGAGACCCGCTACATGGGTCAGGCCTTCGACCCTGAGCGTGTCTTCGACTTTCAAAGCGGCATCATACGCGACTCGGTGCTTGTGCTGAAGAAGCATTATTTCAACTGCAACTCGCACTACGGCCAATCCGATGCACAGTCGTATGCGGCCTCGAAGAAGGCTCCGACGAGTTCGGGAAGTTCAGGCAGTTCTGGTAAGGTATATTATAAGGTGAAGTCGGGCGACACGCTAAGCAAGATTGCCAAGCGTCACGGCACCACGGTCTCGAAGCTTTGTCAACTGAACGGCATCAAGCAGACCAAAACGCTGCAAATCGGGCAAAAGCTCAGAGTGAAATGACACAAAAAAAGCGAGGTTTGAGCCTCGCTTTTTTTCGTTTAAGCTTACATCCAAGCCTCAACATCCTTCAATTGCAATGCGGGAATGTCGAGTTTGTTCTTTTTTCTTAAGCCGTTCAGTTTCTCGCGCAAGGTGGAAGGTTTCTCGGCCTGCAGCTGCTCGATGGTGTTGTAGCCATTGGTGAGCAACAACGTCGCCCAGGTCTCGGCCATGCCCAAGGCCATGAAGTCTTCCTTGGTGGCGTTCTTCACGACCTTTTCGGGACGCATCATCGGGAACAGCAGCACCTCTTGGATGGTGGTTTGACCCGTTAGCAACATCACGAAGCGGTCGATACCGATGCCCATACCCGAAGTCGGAGGCATGCCGTATTCCAAGGCGCGGAGGAAGTCGTTGTCGATGACCATGGCTTCATCGTCGCCGCGACCAGCCAACTTCATTTGTTCCTCGAAACGGTTGCGCTGGTCAATGGGGTCGTTGAGTTCGGTGTAGGCGTTGGCCAATTCCTTGCCGTTGACCATCAGTTCGAAACGTTCGGTCAGTTCGGGGTTGTTGCGGTGACGCTTGCAGAGCGGCGACATCTCGACGGGATAGTCGGTGATGAAAGTCGGCTGGATGTATGTGCCTTCGCATTTCTCGCCAAAGATTTCGTCAATCAGCTTGCCCTTGCCCATCGAAGCATCCACCTCGATGCCGAGTTGATTGCACACGTCGCGCAGTTGGGCTTCGTCCATGCCCGTGATGTCGATGCCGGTCTTCTCCTTGATGGAGTCAATCATCGTGATGCGCTTGAAGGGACGCTTGAAGCAGATTTCGTTGTCGCCAACTTTCACGGTATCAGTGCCGAGCACTTCCGTGACAGCGCGCTCAATCATGGCTTCGGTGTAGTCCATCATCCAGAGGTAGTCTTTGTAGGCCACATAGATTTCAAGACCCGTGAACTCGGGGTTATGGGTGCGGTCCATGCCCTCGTTGCGGAAGTTGCGCGAGAACTCATAAACGCCCTCGAAGCCGCCCACGATGAGGCGCTTCAGATACAACTCATCGGCGATGCGCAAGTACATAGGAATGTCCAAGGCATTGTGGTGCGTAATGAAAGGACGCGCCGTGGCACCGCCGGGAATGGCTTGCAGCACAGGCGTTTCCACTTCGAGGTAGCCGCTCTCGTTGAAGAAACGGCGGATGCTGTCGATGATACGGGTACGGGTGATGAAGATGTCCTTCACGCGGTCGTTCACCACGAGGTCGACGTAACGCATACGGTAGCGCAACTCAGGGTCGTTGAATTCGTCGTATTTCACGCCGTCCTTCTCCTTGACGATAGGCAGCGGCCGGAGGGACTTGCTCAGCACCGTCATCTCCTTGACATGCACCGAAATCTCTCCCATCTGTGTGCGGAAGGCGAAGCCTTTCACGCCGATGAAGTCGCCGATGTCGAGCAGGCGTTTGAACACCGTGTTATATAAGGTCTTGTCCTCACTGGGGCAGATCTCGTCGCGCTTCACATAAAGTTGGATGCGGCCTTTCGAGTCCTGCAGTTCGCAGAACGAGGCGGCGCCCATGATGCGGCGGCTCATGATGCGGCCCGCGAGGGTGACTTCCTGGAATTGGTCTGGATTGTTGTCGTCAAATTGTTCGAGGATGTCCGTGGTGAACACGTTCACGGGGAACGCGGCCTGTGGATACGGGTTGATGCCGAGCTTATAAAGTTCGGCCAACGAATTTCTTCTGATTTGTTCCTGTTCGCTAAGCATAGTGTGATGCGTTTGTTTTGGGATGCAAAAGTACAAAATAAGAATGGTGTATTTTAAAAAAGTTGCTCTTTTTACAAAGAATGTAGTATTTTTGCCATCGGAAAAAATAATAGGGACAATGAATATTAAAAGATTATTGTTGGTATGTCTATATGTGTTATCCGTTTTTGTTATGGAAGCACAAGACCTAATTGTAAAGCAGGATGGTGAAACTATCAAAGCCTATCGGACAGATATTGGTAATACTACAGTGTATTATAGATTGGAAGATAATGAGAATTCGCCACTCTTGACTATTCCAAAGTCTGATATCCTGATAATCAAGATGCAAAATGGGACGAAAATTGTCATTGACGAAGCTGAATCTATGACAAAGATAAATCAAACAGCCCCAAACAATGAAATCACTGATTACATTCCTATATATCCATCAGAACCTGTTGCTGACCCCGAAATGATTGCCAAAGCTGAGATTGGTTCACTTATTGAGTTTTATGATGGAACCAAAGGTATTGTTTTTTATTTGGATGGTAATGGACATGGATTAGCTGTGAATCTTTATTCACCTAAAAGTTTAATGCTGTGGCAAAATGTTTCAAATTGGTATAATTGTGTTGATATTGAAGCTATTCCAAATGAAAGAAAAACTGAAATGCAAATGGGCCTCGGGGCTGTTTATTGTGATGCAGCAATAAAACAACTTGGGTTAGAAGAACTTCCTGCTATAAAATGGTGTCATTCCATTGGTCCTGACTGGTATTTGCCGAGTTTGGGAGAATTGTATCAACTAATTGTTGTCGCCAACTTATCAAAGGCAACTGGGGGACCCATTAGCAAAGCAATAATCAATGCAGGAGGCAATAGAATTGCTAATTCGATATTCTACTTTTCGAGTTCTGAGGATGATAACACTAATGTTTTTTCAGTTGGTCCAACTGTCGGTGTTGTAATATCCAAAAAGTATGATCGTCATTCCTGTCGTGCAGTGAGGATGTTTTGATTATTTTTCAGTCATGCAGTTCAAAGACGTCATAGGTCAAGAAGCGGTCAAACAGCGACTGGTAGCGAGTGTGCAGAAAAACCATGTGCCTCATGCCCAGCTCTTTTTGGGACCTGCGGGATGCGGCAAACTGCCGTTGGCTTTGGCATACGCCCAATATATCCTTTGCCCCAACCGTACTGAGACCGACAGCTGTGGCGTGTGCCCCACCTGCCAGAAGATGCAAAAGCTGGTACATCCTGACCTGCATTTTGTCGTGCCGACTGCTACTACGAAGAAAATCAAGGGCAACCCTGAATCCGACCTTTTTATGGAGGAGTGGCGTGAGTATGTCATTCAAAACCAAGGCTATGTCGACACTTCGAGTTGGTATACCTTCCTTGATGTGGAGAACAAGCAGGGCTATATGTCGGTGCGCGATGCGGCCTCGCTGCTGCGCAAACTGAGCATGAAGTCCTATGAAGGCGAATACAAAATCGCCATCATCTGGATGGCTGAGAAGATGCGCGTCGAAACGGCTAACAAACTGCTGAAACTGCTTGAGGAACCGCCTGAGAAAACCGTTTTCTTGCTCATCGCTGAAGACCAAGAGGAACTGTTGGCTACCATCAAGTCGAGGACGGCTTTGGTCAAAATCCAGGCTCTCGACACGGCTTCCATTGAAATGGCCTTGCAACAACGCTTTGGCTGCGACCCACAGCAGGCCCATGATGCGGCCATGGTTTCTGAAGGCAACTGGATGGTGGCCAGTCAATCGTTCAAGGACTTTGAAGACCATAAGTTTTTCTTCACGACTTTCCAGCAATGGATGCGCCTCTGTTTCCGTGCTGCCTATTCCGAACTGATTGATTTCTCCAGTAACATCAAGACAATCGGTCGCGAAAAGCAGAAGGAATTGTTGGATTACGGCTTACGCATTATTCGCAACTCGCTGTTGTTCAACAACAACCTTGCAGAAATTGTCATGCTTCCCGATGACGAAAAGACTTTCAACTCGAAGTTTGCGCCTTTCGTCAATCCGGCTAATTTAGTGCAGATCGCCGAGCTTTTCGACGAGGCCATCCGCCACATTGAGCGCAACGGCAATGCACAAATCGTTTTCACGGATGTGGGGTTCAAGATGGTGGCTCTGTTGAAAAAGAAATGAATTCCTATTGGAAAAAACCTTATTTTTGCCCCAATCAAATTAGAACATCATGATTCGATCGATGACTGGCTACGGCATTGCCGAGCAAACTTATAACGCAAAGAAAATTGTTATTGAGGTCAAGACGCTGAACAGCAAGCAGATAGACCTCTCCTTGAAAATTCCGAACGAGCTTCGTTTCGCCGAATTGGACTTTCGCAACCGCATTGGTGCCAAGCTGCAACGTGGCAAAATCGACACGGTGATTACCATCACTGACACCGATTTGGCGCAGACTTACCACATAGACCCTGATATTGTGAAGGCCTACAAGTTGCAAATCGAGGCGATTTCAGCCCAACTCGGCATCGCGCCCGCCATTGACGAAGCCAACATCCTGTTCAGGATGCCGGGCATTTTCAATGTTGCGGCGGAGAACTACGATGAGGCTTTCGTGGCTAAGGTCGGCGAGACGCTCGACCAAGCCCTTGACATGGTGGACGGCTTCCGCATCCAAGAAGGCCAGACCTTAAAGAAAGACTTGCTGCATCGTGTCGAGCTGATTCTCAATCTCTTGGGACAAGTGGAGCCTTACGAAAAGAGCCGCCATGAGGTCATCAAGCAGCGCCTGACGAAGAACCTCGCCGAACTAACTACAGCAGGCCAATATGACGAGAACCGTTTCGAGCAGGAGCTGATTTATTATCTTGAGAAACTGGACATTACCGAAGAAAAAGTGCGCCTGCGCCAGCATTGCAACTACTTCAATGAAAGCTGCGACGACGACCAAGCCGGCAAGAAACTCGGCTTCATCGCGCAAGAGATGGGCCGCGAAATCAACACCTTAGGCTCGAAGGCTAACGAGGTGAGCATCCAGAAACTGGTCGTGCAGATGAAGGATGAATTGGAGAAGATTAAGGAACAAGTGTGTAATATTTTGTAATGGCTTCTGGCCTTTAGCCTTTGGCTTCTGGCAGCTTCACGAAAAAGATGAACTTCAAAACATAGTCTAAGCTGCCAGAATCCAAGAGCAAGGGGCCAGTAGCAAAAGAAAACAACTATGAAAAAAGGTAAACTTCTGATTTTCAGTGCCCCGTCGGGTTCGGGAAAGACCACATTATTGAACCACGTCATGGCCAACATCCCTGAGATGGCGTTTTCCGTTTCGGCCACCACACGTCCGCCGCGCGGCGAGGAGGTAAACGGCCGTGAATATTATTTCCTCAGCATGGAAGAGTTCAAACAGCGCGTCGAGAACGGCGAGTTCCTCGAATGGGAGGAGGTCTATCCAGGCCGCTGCTACGGCACTTTGCTTTCCGTTGTGGAGCAAATGCAGGAAGACGGCAAGCACGTGGCCTTCGACGTGGACGTGTGCGGCGGCGTGAACATCAAAAACCATTACGGTGAACAAGCCTTGTCCGTCTTCATCCAAGCGCCGTCCATCGAGGTGCTGAGGGAAAGGTTAGTCAAGCGTGGCACCGACGCGATGGAAGAAATCGAGAGCCGCCTCGCCAAGGCTGCATGGGAGACCGAGTTCGCACAAGGCAAGTTCGACCGTACCATCATCAATGACGACCTCGAGACCGCCAAGCGCGAAATCCTCGAAGTCGTGCAAGCCTTCATTGAAGATAACACTTCGCAAGTCGCTGAGCCTGCCGAAGCGCCCATAGTCCCGTAGTCAAAAGAATCATGAGAAAAGTCGGCATTTATTCCGGTTCGTTCAATCCCATCCATCACGGCCATGTGATGTTGGCGAATTATTTGGTCGAGTTTTCCGACTTGGACGAACTGTGGTTTGTGGTCACACCGCAAAATCCACTAAAACAAAAGGCCGAGCTTTTGGACGATGCCGAGCGCCTGAAAATGGTGCAATTGGCTGTCGATGGCGACACGCGTTTCCATGTCAGCGACATCGAAATGCACCTGCCCCGACCTTCCTACACCATCAACACCTTGACGGCCTTGTCAGAACAACATCCTGACTGTCAGTTTGTTTTCATCTGCGGTATGGACAGCCTGCAAAACCTGACCCGTTGGTACCAATACCAAAACATTCTCGACAATTACAAGCTGCTCGTGTTTCCCCGCGAAGGCTATGATGGGGGAGAATTGGCAAATCATCCCTCCGTCACCATCTTGAAAACGCCCATTTTGGAGATTTCGTCCACCTTCATTCGCCAATGCATCAAGGAAGGCCGCGATGTACGGCATTTTGTGCCGGAGAAGGTGTTTTGTTATTTGCAACAAAGGGATTTCTACAAGTAGTATTGGTTACTCCTTCACTAGCTTGATAGTGCTTGTGCCAGCCTCGCTTGAGATGCGGGCCATGTAGATTCCCTTGGCAAAACTGCTGAGGTCGAGTTCGGCATGGCCTTCGCGCAAGGATGCCACGGCCATTTGCTTGCCCAGCATGTCAAAAACCGTGATTTCACCGTCGGCGACATTGGCCTCAATCGTAACCTTGCCATGAGTGGGATTGGGGCTGACCACGGCCTCAACCGACGGGGCTTCGCCAATGCCAACACTGTCATCGTTGCCCACCCATACATCATCGACATACACGCCATCGGCATCATTCGATTTGCCCATGAAAGCGATGAGATAAGCGGCTGAGGCTTCGGGCAGGGCAAGGGTGACGGTCTCCCAGTCCTCGCAAGCATAGGTGTAGTTTCCGAGGAGATGCCAATAATCGTCAATCGAAGTGGCATACCATACCGAAAGTTCATCGACCCACTGTCCCAGTGAGCGTTGTCTGTGCTTGAAAGTAAGAATCGGGTCGGTTACGGAGGTGATGTCTAATGGAGCCGAAACGAGCATGGCCTCCTCACCCAACCAGATGAAGAAAGCCGTGTTGTTGAGGATAAGATAGCCAGGGTCAACCACCCAACCGTCATTGCCGGAGAGGATTTCGCTTTGCCAGCACACAAATTCCTCCGAGGCCTCGAAGTCATCGAAATAAGGCGCTTCGTCCGTCACGGTGATCACGTCGCACAGCGTCTTGAACGTCGTTGGCTGCGACCATTCAGACTCCACTCCACCGCCACAGTTGGCCTTGATGCGGAAAGTGTAGTCGGTCTGAGGCTCCAGTCCCTCCATGAGATAAGGCTGGGCATCGACAGTCCTTGTGTTGCCGTTCAATTCCATCGTCCAGCTCTCCTCGTCGCCCGTTGTCGACCATCCAAGTAGGGCCGAAAACGCCGTGATTTCCGTGGCTTGCAAGTTCACTGGACGGGCACAACCGCCTGCAGTGGCAATCTCAATATCGTCGATGAAGATGTAGAATCCGCCGTTGCTGTGGCCCAAAAACGAGACCTGGAAAGTGGCCGACAGGTCATCCAAGGTGAAAAGCTCATCATAGGTATTCGTCCAGTCACTGAAACTATAACTGCCGAGTTGATGCCATGTGTCAGTCGGCGAGGTGCGGTAACTCACCACGAGTTCGTCGGCATCATAAAGACCCATCATAGCGTAACTGAAACTGAAAGTGGCGCTGCTGCTTCCTGTGAGGTCGAAAGTGGGTGAGACCAATCGCGCCTCGTCACCAGCGGAAGCGTTTTGGAAGGCCACCAAAGTGGTTCCAGAGCCACCCATCACCGCCCAAGTTGCAGAACTTGTCGTCTCCACCGTCCAACATTCCATCTGCCCCGATTCAAAGTCCTCAATATAGGATTGGCCTGGGGCGATGGGGATGACACATTGTGCGGTTGCAGTAGCCGCGATAGAGAAGATAGCCACTACCATGGCAAATAGCGTTTTTGAAAAGTTGTGTTTGTTTTTCATGGTATTTTTATTTTGATAATGAATAATTTACGGTGCAAAGATAAATAATTCTTTTAATGCAACTTTTTTCCAAAGTAATACTGCCCCTTCCCGACGGTAGCCTTGCCATATTGTATGGCATTCACGGGACAATGGTGGTAGCAGGCCATGCACATCGTGCAGTGGCCATTCCATTTCGGGCGGTCATTTTCGAGGATGATATTCTTTAAAGGGCAGATTTCCACGCATTTACCGCAATGGATACAAGCTTCGGTGGAATGGTATTTTGTGTCATCGGTGGCAAATCGGTTGAATCCAGGATTGATCAAATGGCTCTTCAGCCAAGCACCGCCGCCCATCTCGATTTTGGAAAAACATTCCTTGTTTTGCAGACGCGGAATATACTCCCTCAGAGAAGTTTCAGCACGGGCGGTTTTTTGTTGTGCTTTCTCGTCGCTGTCTAGTTTGAAACCAGCCATGCCGATGTAAGTCTCAGGCATTTGCACACTGAAACAGGCCGATAGTTGCCAACCTTTTGTTTCCATGGCTTTGCGAAAGACCTTCTCAGTGTCGCCGCAATTGTCGCCGCAGGTGCAGGCAAAATAAGTATAAGGCAAGGTCCCTGAGCCTGTCGAAGGGCCGACTTTTATATTGAGTTTTTCAATAAAATCAAACACCAATTTCGGCGGTGCCCAAGAATAGATGGGGAACACAAAGCCTAAGCTTTCGCCTTCGGTCAATTCGTATTCGTAATGGTTCTCACGCGCCGCCTCGGGGATGAAAACCAATGTGTCGTTTAGACCCGCAGCAAGGGTCTCGGCGACAAAACGGCTGTTGCCGCAACCAGAAAAGTAAAATATCATGTCAATTGAATTTGATGCCGCAAAAATAGGTAGAATGTCGTACTTTTGCAAACCAAAATAAAACTATGTCCAAAGATTCCATCAACCGTTCGATACTGAAACTGGCCGTCCCGAACATCATCAGCAACATCACCGTGCCGCTGTTGGGCTTGGTCGATATGGTATTAATGGGGCATCAGGACAGCATCGCCTACATTGGGGCCATTGGCTTGGGCGGCACCATCTTCAGCGTGATGTACTCCATTTTCAGTTTCATGCGGGCGGGTACAACGGGCTTCACGGCTCAGGCTTACGGTGCCAACGACCGCGCCGAGATGGCCTATTCGCTGTATCGTTCGCTTTGCATCGCGTTGATAGCCACCGTTTTGGTGCTTTCACTGCAAGACGCAGTGGAATGGCTGAGCATGAAGCTGTTGCATGGTAGTGAAGAAGTGTTGGCGCATACTGTCACCTATTTCCGCGTGCGCATTTGGGCGGCTCCGGCGGTACTTTGCCTTTATGCCTTCAACGGTTGGTATATTGGGATGCAAAACACCACTATCCCCATGACCATTGCCATCCTCACCAATGTGGTCAATATCGGACTTAGTGTGTTGTTTGTCAATGGAATGGGTATGGGTGTCGCGGGTGTGGCTTTGGGTACGGTCATCGCGCAGTATTGTGGACTGGTTACGGCCATCATCTTCTTGTTCGCCAAGTTCCGGCATAATCTCATCCCCATCCGGCGGGTGATTCTGTTGCAAAGCGACAAACTGAAGCGTTTCTTCCAAGTCAATGCCGACTTCATGATTCGCAGCATCCTCTTGGTGTTGAGCATCGCCTATTTCAACAACCAGTCGGCCAAGCTCGGCGACGACATGCTGGCGGTGAATATGATTTTGATGCAGTTTTTCTATATCTTTTCCTATTTTACCGACGGTTTCGCCTACGCGGGCGAGGCCTTGGTGGGCCGTTTCACGGGCGCCCACGACCAAAAACAATTGCACCGCACCGTAAAACTCTTGCTGATATGGGGCTTCGTCATCGCCTTGCCATTCACCCTTTTGTATGCCCTTTTCCCCGACTGGTTCATCGGCCTCATCTCCGACCAGCCCGAAATCGCGGTGCAAGCCAAGCCGTATCACATTTATATGATTCTCATCCCACTCATCACCTTTGCGGCTTTCCTTTGGGACGGCATTTACATCGGTGCCACAGCTGCCCGCGCCATCCGCAACACCATGATTATATCGGCTTTGTGCGTGTTCTTGCCTGCCTCGTTGTTATTAATGCCGCATTTTGGCAACCACGGGTTGTGGATTGCTTTTCTATTGTTCATGGTGGCACGCGGTCTTAGCATGACCTTGATGGCGAAGCGGGCGGTGTATAACATGGCATAAAAAAGCCCCGTTGCAAGAACGAGGCTTTTCGTTTTCATTTTATTGTGATTTATTTCCTATACCGTGCCTCCAATTCAGCGCGATACTTGTCCGCAATGGCCTTGGCCAAGGCGATGCCATCACCTTGAGGCTCAGGGCTGAAGGTGCCAAGGCGTTCGCGCCACCATTGGCCTTCGTACTTGCAGATGCGGTCGTGGTAGGTCTTCTCGTCGAAGGGCTGTCCTGCCTCAATGGCGGCATCCACATCTTTGAAGAATTCCTTCCAGCGGTAGGCGTAATAGGTGGCCGTGAGGCCTGCCCAGGCGCGGCTGGCGTATTCGTTCAGCAAGGCATCCTCCTCGCCCCAGGTGGTGATGATGTTGCGGGCGTTGCTCTCGAAATAGTCCTTGTCCTCTTCCGTCGTGCCGATGGCGCGCGCGTCGCGAATCCAACGACCGACTAAGAAAGCGCTTTCGGTGGCCAAAATCGCGTCCGTGTCATCAAGGATGGAAGTCATCGTTTGCTCAATTTGGTGCAGTTTTTCGTAATTGCCTTCTGTATAGGCTTTCACGTAATCAGCGTATAGGTCGCTAAAGTAGTTGCCCAACAATTGCCTTGTGATGTTAACAACATCAAAATGGCGTGTGCGGGTGTTGCAGTCGGCGGCAAGCAGCTCGTCCAAGGCATCCAACAAAGTGATATTGCTGTATTTGTAGGTCGGCGCGACATAATACTGGCGATATTCCTTAATGTCACCCATCGTCGGCCTCTGGTTGATGCGGACGGTCTGGCCTGGCGACGACACCTTATTGTATACACTGTCGGCCAACAGTTTCCACGCGGCGCGCATATTGGGATCTTCCTTGCCCG
>Ga0310696_10007861_pt1 | contig 12477 bp, 8 predicted proteins | sample AusTroGonzalo_MG_4_FD_203885 | JGI IMG/M metagenome (GOLD analysis project Ga0310696, IMG submission 203885) | Bovine rumen microbial communities from tropical cattle in Woodstock, Queensland, Australia - Gonzalo_02 (v2) (version 2) | ecosystem: Host-associated > Mammals > Digestive system >... | reverse complement strand
GGTCCTCAACGTGGGATTCAACGTCTATGAGGACGCCCGCGGCATCCTGGCCCGCAACCCCGCCGTCAAGCCCGCCGAGGGCTTCGCCGAAGTGAACCAGGCCTGGATAGAACAGTTCTTCCGCTAGGGCGGCTAAAGGTTAAAACTAAGGATCATTGAAACAGAGTACGGCTTCCGCTGCTCTGTTTTTTCGTAGATATTGCCACCCAGCCAGGAGAAGGAGACGCCCAGGGTGATGTCTGTGGAAAGGAAGAGAATCTGTCCCATATCGGCCACCAGGTCGGCCCCGGCGCTCCACAGGTTGTCTTTCCCCAGTCCCAGGAAGTCTGCGTGGGGAGTAAGCACGAATTTGCGGATATATCCCAGCGGGATGGAAAGGTCTCCCACGAAGATGGGGATGGCATAGTCGGCCGTCACCTTCCATTGGGTACGGTAGTAGGCGGCCAGATAAGAATTGATGGCCGAGTCGAAGCCGCGCGGAAGCACCGCCACGCTAAGGTCTCCGAACGGGGCGTTCCCCAGCTGCTGCTGGAGGATGCCGGTGAGCTTGAGCCCCTGCGTGCGCCACAGGCCGGGCAGATAGGCATAAGCATAACCGAATACCACCGGGCGGAAGTGCGAGGCGCTCCCGGGATGCAGGCTCATGCCGCCTTCCAGGCCTATGCCACAGCGGGGATAGATCATGGACGGGGCGGTGGGCAGCATCACATATCCGCGGGCCGATGCCGAAAGATTCTGTGCATACACATCGCGGGCCTCCCGCCTGATTCCGGAGACGGAAAGGATGGAAGGAAGCTTCGAAACCTTCGAGGAGGTGGTAAACTGGACGGGCTCCAGTCCATAGACATTATTGGAGAAAGAATATTTGAGCTGCGGGATAAAGCCGTACAGAATGCCGCCCTTCCGGGAAGCCAGCGGAACATACACCCTCACGTGACCGCTCACCAGGGGAGCGTCCCTCAGGGCGGCGGAATGGGTGAGGCTTTTATAGCCCGGCAAAAGAATCTCCGTGTACGTGTACTGGCGGGCCCGGCGGTCGCCCAGGTCCAGCTGGGCCTCGATGGCCGGGAAAAGCCCGGTATAAGTAGCCTTGACGTGGAAAGCGGTCCGCCATCCGCGATCCTGGTCCGGATTGGGATGGAAGGCCAGTCCTGCCTGTGCGGAGAAGGTCCCCAGGGTGTTCTGGAAAAAACCGGTGAGGCCGGGGGAGAGGTTCTCGTAGGTCAGGTCAAAGGAACGGTTCATGATGGCGTCCGCATTCACATAAGCGGGCAGCCAGGAATGGAGCTGCAGCGGGTGCGCCAGTTTATAATAGCGCCTGGGGGCCGATAAGGACACCTCCTGCGTAAAATCGGGCCCAGGGCCCAGCTCTTGCTCCTGCTTGGTGATAGCATCCTCGATAGTATAGGTATGAACTTCCGCAAAGTTCACTTCCCGGGGCTGCAGGGAGCCGACGGGCGTAGAGAAGATCAGCTGGCCGTCCAGGGTCTGGGAGATGCAGTACAGCAGGTCGCCGGCCCAGCAGAAGTCGGTGGCTCCGTAACGGGTGCTGGTGAGCTGGGTGAGCCGGCCGTCGGCCAGGGAATAGCGGTACAGTTCATTCACGCCCGTACGGTCGGAGACCCATTCCAAATAGCCGTTTTCGCCGTCCAGGTTCACCACTTTTTGGTGGGAAGGCGCCAGTACTTCTTCCCAATTCCCGGAAGGAAGGGCCTTGTAAAGGCCATATCCGCCCAGGGAGATACCGGCGCAGTAAACGTCCTCTCCCTGCCAGGCGCTCTCTGTGAGCTGCACGCCTTCCGGGGCTTCCTGGCGGCGGATGACTGAGCCGTCAAAGGCCGACAGAATCACCAGGTAAGTCTCCCCGGTGGTAGCATATTCCGCTACCGCCAGCCAGTTGCCGTCGGACGACGGCTGGGGGTTGAAATACCGCTTGCCCCTGGCCAGGTCCTGGACATCGCGTGTCCGGGTCTCCATATAGCGGATGACGGAGGTTCCGGAAAGTTCCCAGCGGGCGTCGGGAACGGTTTCGCTCCAATAGAGCCGGCCCCGTACCGGATCGTAAGTAAGGCTGGAAGAAGAGGATGAGAAGCGGCGCAGCGCCTTGACCCGGCCGTCCCGGATACTCACCAGTTCGCTGGTGCGCAGATATCCCTCGCGCAGGGCATACAGCGTGCCGTCGATCCAGCGCGGAGAGTTATAGGTGAGCGGAAAGCTTTCCGCCGGTGTCACCTGCTTCAAATCCAGGAAAGGGGCGCGGGCGGCGGCATCGGCCTGCCAGACGTCGTTGAAGGCATGCATCACGTCCCGGAAACTCTCGCGATCCTTTTTGCCCGAATAGTTCTTGATAATCTTTTTGAAATTGTAGGGTGCAAACAGCCAGGGCTTCTTAACCTGGATATCCATGCCTTCCTGTGTAAATAAAGGCTGGTTATACAGGTAGCGGGTGCCGGCCATGAGCATATAGCCCGACTTGTAATAATCGGGTGCGTAGTACTTGTAGGAGCCTTTGCTCCAGCGGGTGAGGTCTCTCCAGTCTCCCTGGTCAAAGGCTACGCGCATGTATTGCAGGAAATCGGCCGTACGGGCCCGCGTACCATAGGTCAGCCCCGTTTCGGCGGCCACGGCGTCGCCTTCTCCTCGCACGCTGGCCAGATAAATCATCCAGGACACCGGGGCGGCCCCCTGCCCAATCAGATAGGAAACCGCTTTGGTCAGACCGGAGCTTTCCAGTTTCTCCAGCTGGGCCTGGTGGCGGGGCTCATGGGCGGCCAGCTGGACCGGCCAGGAGACGGGATCTGCGCCCAGGGATTCGGGTGTGGTGAAAAAGTCCATCCGGACGGGGGCATAGCCCACGGAACCATTGGTCGAGAGATGATGCGTATGCAGCACGACGGGCATCTTCCGGCCCCATTTCCCGCTTTGGGGAACGTAGCCTATGCTGCGGCTCATGGGTACGCGGAACTGCTCCAGCAGGCGGGCGTAACTGCGGGCCAGGGAATCGGCCCCTTCGGGATAGATAATCCGGTAATACGGACTCTCCACAGAATACCAGTGCAGGTAGCCGGGGTCGGAACCCCAATTGAAGAATTGGCCCCGGGCGCTGAAGGAAACGGCCAGCAGCGAGACCAGGAGCAGCAGTACCTTTTTCATATTGGGTGCAAAAATAGCGAAAAAACCGTAAATTTGCGTAGTATGAAAAGACGATTAGGCATAGGACTGATTATGGTTCTGGCGCTTAGTTGCGGCCAGCCCCCCAAAAAGGCGCCCCAGGCGCCCGCCACGCGGGAGTTCCCCATGGCAGAGATTCCCATGATGATTACCCAGCCCGACCAGCGGGCGGAATGGCTGGCCCAGCATTTCTGGGATTCGTTCACCCAGCCCGACAAACTCTATCCTTGTGATTCCGTCACGGTGAACGGAGTTCCGGCCGAGAAACTGGAGCAGCAGGTAGGCCTTTTCGCCTCCATCCTCCAGCAGATTTCCATTCCCGCAGGCCAGGAGGCCATGAAGGCCGCTTTCCAGCGCCTGGAAGCCTTCCAGAAAGCCCGGCCGGAGGGAAACACCTTCTCGCAGACATCGGCCCTTATCAGCCGCTATTTTTACGACCCCAACTCCCCCGTGCGCAGCGAGGACCTTTATCTTCCCTATGTGTCGCTTCTGGCCTCTTCCGACCTGGTGAGCGAGGACGAAAGGGGGCGGTATGCCTGGGACGCCAAGACATGTGCGCTCAACCAGACGGGGACTCCGGCGGCCGATTTCACCTTCGTGGACACCGAGGGCCGCCGCCGCACGCTCTACGGCATCCAGGCGGCCTATACCCTCCTTATCTTCGGCAACCCCGACTGCCAGGCCTGCCGGGAATTGATGGAGCAGATGTCCGCCTCGCCGGAAATATCGGCCCTCATCAGCAGCGGACGGCTCAAGGTGGCCGATGTCTATATTGACGAGGATCTGGATCTGTGGAAAGCCAGGAAAGAGGCTTATCCCAAGGAGTGGATCAACGGTTACGACCCCGGTTTCGTCATCCGTACCGACCGTCTGTATGCCGTCCGTGCCGTGCCCTCCCTCTATCTGCTGGACGAAAAAAAGAACGTCCTCATGAAGGACGCTCTTCCGGAACAGGTTCTCCAGGCCCTGACTATGCTTTAGCCGCCCGGAAATCTTCTACAGGAACAGATTGGTCAGGAAAATGACCACCAGCCCCACCGGCGCCACATACCGCATCAGGAAGTACACAAGGCCGAAGATGCGCACGTTCCGCGTGCCTCCGTTGGTGAACTCGTCGCGGACATCGGCCTTGGACATCTTCCAGCCCACGAAGAGGGTGAAGATGAGGCCGCCCAGCGGCAGCAGCCAGTCGGAGCATAGATGGTCCAGGAAGTCGAAGAAGCTCAGTCCCAGCACCTTGATGTCGGACAGGGAGCCGAAGGAAAGGCTGCACAGGATGCCCACCACCCAGCACAGGAAGGCCAGCAGCAGGGTCGCGGGACGGCGTTTCATCCCCCGCTCGTCCGTAAGGAAAGCCACGCCCACTTCCAGCATGGAGATGGCCGATGTGAGCGCTGCCGCCAGGATGGCCGTAAAGAAGACGGAGGAGACCAGGGTGCTCACCAGCGGCATCCCCTCTCCCATCTTGTTGAAGATATAGGGAAGCGTCTCAAACACCAGGCCGGGGCCCGCGCCGGGCTGAAGCCCCGCGGCAAATACGGCCGGCATCACGGCGAAGGCGGCAATAACGGCAAAGACCAGGTCGCTGGCGGCCGTTCCCAGGCCGGAGACCAGCAGGTTCTCCTCCTTCTTCACATAAGAGGAGTAAGTCAGGATGGTGCCTACGCCCAGCGACAGTGAGAAAAAGGCCTGGCCCACCGCCGCGGCGTAAGCCTGGGCGGTCAGGCGGGAGAAGTCCGGTTTAAGCAGATATTCCACGCCCTTCATGGCTCCGGGCAGAGTGAGGGAATAGCCTACGATGAGGAGGATCAGCGCCAGCAGGGCCGGCATGGCCAGCTTGGAAAAGAGTTCGATGCCATTGGAAACGCCCGCCAGCACAATGGCTGCTACGGCCACCATAAAGGCCGTATGGGCAAAGATGGGCTGCCAGGACGAAGAGATGAATCGGCCGAAGAAATGCGGAATCTCTTCTGCCGGAACATCGGTGAAGCTGAAGGAAAGGGACTTGAACAGGTATTCCACGCTCCATCCGCCCACGACTGAATAATAACTGAGGATGAGCAGCGGAGACACGATGGTCAGCAGGCCCGCCCAGCGCCACGCTGTTCCGGGAGCCAGTTTCTTCATGGCCCCGAAGGTGTCGCAGCGGGAACGCCGGCCTATGATGGACTCTGCGTAAAAGATGGGCAGGGCCAGGACCAGGCAGGCCGCCACATATACCAGGATGAAGGCTCCGCCGCCGTATTCACCCAGAATGAAGGGGAAGCGCCAGATGTTTCCCAGACCCACGGCGCTGCCGGCCATGGCGGCGATGACCGCAAAACGGCTGCCGAAGTGTTCTCTCTGTTTGATCATAATACAGTGGACAGGATAAGGATCAGGATGCCGAAGGGTGCCACATAGCGCAGCAGGAAGCGGACGAGGGGGAAGAGGTGGGCGTTGCGGCGGAGAACGCCTCCGTTCGTGAGTTCGCGGAAGAGCACGCTGCGGGGCATCACCCAGCCGACCAGGATCACGGACAACAGGCTGCCAATCACCATAAACACATTGGAGGCGGTACTGTCGGCAAAGTCAAACAGGTTCAGGCCCAGGATCTTGATCTGGGAAAGCGGGCCGAAGGACAGGCTGCAGAGGGCGCCGAAGGCTCCGCAGAGCAAGAACAGCAACACGCAGGCCCAGCCTCTCTTCATCCCGCGTTCTTCCGTCAGGTAAGCCACGCCCACCTCCAGAAGGGAAATGGACGAAGTGAGGGCGGCGATGAAAATGGCCAGGAAGAACAGGATGGCCGCAATGGCGCTGAGGATGGGAGCGTGCTGTGCCAGGGAGGAGAAAATATAGGGAAGGGTGTCGAAAATGAGGGTGGGACCGGCCCCGGGCTCAATTCCGGCCGAGAATACCGCCGGAATAATGGCGAAGCCCGCCAGGAGGGCGAAGGTAAGGTCGCTGATCGCGGTGCCCACGCCGGCCACCATCAGGTTCTCGCTCTTTTTCACATAAGAGGAATAGGTGATGATGATACCCGTTCCCAGGGACAGGGAGAAGAAGGACTGCCCCAAAGCGTCAATGAAAGTATGGGTCGTCACCTTGGAGAAATCGGGTTTCAGCAGGTACTCCACGCCTTTGAACGAACCGGGAAGCGTAAGGGAATAAACTACCAGGAACACGATGAGCACAAACAGGGTGGGAATGCTCCATTTGCAGAACCGCTCGATGCCGCTTTTGACTCCGAAGGCCACCACCGCCACCGTTGCGCCCAGGAAAACCAGGTGGAAGAACAGGGGAAGCCAGGGCTGGGCGATGAAGCGTTCAAAGTTTCCGTTGAACTGTTCCGGGGCGGAACGGACAAAATCCAGATGGCAGGCCTGCACCAGATAATCCACAGACCATCCGCCCACCACCGAGTAGTAGGAAACCAGCCAAAGCGGCGTAAACACCATCAGGATGCCGAAGAGCTGGCCGGCCCGGCCGGGTACCAGGAAACCGATGGCCGCCCTGCAATTGGCCTGGCTGCTGCGGCCGATGGCCGATTCGGCCAGAAAGATGGGCAGGGACAGGACCAGCGTGAACGCGATATAGATAAGGATGAAGGCGGCACCTCCGTTCTGCCCTACCAGGTAGGGAAAACGCCAGATATTGCCCAGGCCGATGGCGCTGCCGGCAAATGCGGCGATGACGGCCATACGGCCGCCGAAACTTTCGCGTTTGGGTTTCATAAACGTCGTTATTTGGGGGTTCCTAAATACGCTACCGTTTGCAAAGATAATGATTTCTGCGTATTTTTGCATATATGCAACAGTATCTGGACCTCCTGAGACATATCCGCGCCAACGGCGCCATGAAGGAAGACCGCACCGGTACCGGTACGCAAAGCGTGTTCGGTTACCAGATGCGTTTCAACCTGGCCGATGGCTTCCCCCTTCTCACCACCAAGAAGGTGCACCTGAAATCCATCATTTACGAGCTTCTGTGGTTTATCTCCGGCAATACCAATGTCCGGTACCTCCAGGAGCACGGGGTCACCATCTGGGATGAATGGGCCGATGAAAACGGAGAACTGGGGCCGGTTTATGGCCACCAGTGGCGCTCCTGGCCCGCGCCGGACGGCCGCAGCATAGACCAGTTGGGCCAGGTGGTGGAAATGATTAAGGACAACCCGGACTCCCGCCGCATGCTGGTGTGCGCCTGGAATCCCGGAGAGGTGGACAAGATGGCCCTGCCGCCCTGCCACTGCCTCTTCCAGTTCTATGTGGCCGACGGCAAACTCTCCTGCCAGCTGTATCAGCGCAGTGCCGATGTATTTTTGGGGGTGCCGTTCAATATAGCGTCCTACGCCCTTCTGACCATGATGATAGCCCAGGTTTGCGGCCTGGAGCCCGGCGAGTTCATTCATACCACCGGAGATACTCACATCTACCGCAACCATTTCGAGCAGGTGGCCCTGCAGCTCTCCCGCGAACCCCGCCCGCTGCCCACCATGCGCCTGAATCCGGAAGTCAAGTCCCTCTTCGACTTCCAATATGAAGATTTCACCCTGGAAGGCTACGATCCCTGGCCTGCCATCAAAGCACCTGTTGCAGTATAAGTATGGAAAAATGTTTAATCGTCGCCGTGGCCGATAACTGGGGCATCGGCATCAAGAACCAGCTACCCTGGCACATTGCGGAAGATCTCAAGTATTTCAAGGCCCAAACAAAAGGCTATCCCGTCATCATGGGCCGCACCACGTACTTCTCCCTGCCCTTCCGCCCGCTTCCGGGCCGGAAGAACATCGTCCTCAACCTGGGCGGGGAAGACATTCCGGAAGTGACGTGCGTCTATTCTTTCGAAGAGGCTTACGAAGAGGCCCGGCTGGCCGGAAAAGACAAGTGCTTCGTCATGGGCGGAGCCTCCGTTTACCGGGCCGCCATGCCGGAGATGGACAAGCTGTACATCACCCATGTCCACACCGTGCTCCCGGATGCGGACGTGTTCTTCCCGGAGATTGATCCGGAGGTCTGGGAACGGGAAAGCACCTCCGAAACCCACACGGACCCGGAGACCGGCTTCCAGTTTGAATTCGTCATTTACAAGAAGAAATAATGATTACCAAAGAACTCTGGGGCACAGCGCCCGACGGGAAGGAAATCTTCCTCTACACCCTTAAGAATGCCTCCGGTGCCTACGTTCAGCTAAGCAGCATGGGAGCGGGCATCGTTTCCATCGTAGTACCGGACAAGGCCGGCCAGCTGGCCGACGTTGTCATCGGCTACAAAAATGCCCTGGATTATTATGCCGACGGTCCCTGCTCCGGCAAGATTCCCGGCCGCTACGCCAACCGCATCGCCAAGGGCAAGTTCACCCTGGACGGCGTGGAGTACACGCTGCCCATTAACAACGGCCCCAACCACCTGCACGGCGGCCCCCAGGGCTTCCAGAACCAGGTTTGGGAAAGCCGTATAGACGGTGATTCCGTAGAATTCATGTACTTCTCCGAAGACGGCGAGGCCGGTTATCCCGGCAACCTGAAGGCCGTGGCCCATTATACCTGGGGAGAGGACAATTCCCTCAAACTCATCCTCACGGCCGAGGCCGACAAGCCCACGGTGGTGAATCTCACCAACCACGTGTACATCAACCTGGACGGAGAAGACTCCGGCTCCGTGCTCAACCACAAGCTGGAACTCAATGCCTCCCAGTATCTTCCCACGAACGAAACCCTGATTCCGCTGGGCGAACCCGCCGACGTAGCCGGCACCCCCATGGACTTCGTGGAGGCCAAGCCCATCGGCCAGGATATCAATGCCGATTTCCCCGCCCTCAAATACGGCAAGGGCTACGACAACTGCTATCTCATCGACGGCGCCATGCCCGGCCAGCTTTCCGAAGCGGCGCAGCTGTGGGGACCTAAGAGCGGCCGCCACCTGGAGGTTTTCACCACCCAGCCCGCCGTCCAGATCTATACCGGCAACTGGCTCAAAGGCTGCCCCGAGGGTAAAACCGGCCGTGCCTACCAGGACTACGACGCCGTGGCCATCGAGTGCCAGCACTGCCCGGACGCCCCCAACCAGCCCGCCTTCGCCTCGGCGGTCCTGCGTCCCGGCGAGGTGATGGAAGAAGCCATCATATGGGCGTTTGATTAATCCTGTTGCAGATTCTTTCGGCGCAGATAATCCCAGATAAACCAAACCGTGATTCCCAGACCGATGACGACGGAAATGACAGAAGCCTCGGCCCCGAATTCTCCGCCGGTGAGCCAGTCCGGGCCGGAAACCGTTGAGTTCAGAAGGCTGCCGCCGGCATCGGTTCCCGACACGGCGAAACCGAAAATGTTGCCCTGCACAAAGTTCCAGGACCAGTGGATGCCGATGGGGAACCACAGCGTTCCGGCCCACTTGTAGGCCATTCCCAGCATGAGGCCGGACTCCAGCGCAATGGCTATGGAAGACCACAGTGTAGCGTTGCCGTTGGTAATATGCGCCAGGCCGAAAACCAGTCCGGAAACAACAAGGGCCGGGATAAGGCCCCACTTTTCATCTATCCAGCGGAACAGGACGCCGCGGAAGACGATTTCTTCGCCAACCGCCACAATGAGGAACATGGCGAAGGCTTCGGACAGGAGCCTCCAGTCACAAGTCGGGCATTTCGCCACCCGGCAAAGGCCGAAGAGCATCATGGCCCCCACCACCAGCACGAAGTTGCCCACGCCTACAGCCAGGCCCAGGCCCGTGTGGCCGGCACACTTTTTCATGGGCAGATCCTTGGGCCATGAGCCCTCGAACAAATGCACGAAAACGGCATACAGGCCCAGCATGGCCGTGGCCGTAAAAATGGTCATGAGCCAGCCCAGCCAGCCATCGTAACGCTCTGGCACAAGGCTGCCAAGGCCATACAGGATAAGACTCAGAAAGAGGGAAGCGATCACCAGCAGGATCCACTTCCAGACGGGCATTGATTTGATGGACATTTGTTAAGAGGTTTTAGATACCTAGTTCTTCCTTCATGGCGCGCAGAAGGTCAAAGGCCTGGAGCGGGGTCATGTTGTTAAGATCCGCCCCTTTGAGGCGGTCCCTTAACGATTCCAGCAGAGGGTCGTCGAGTTGGAACATGGACAGTTGCAGCGAGCCGTCTTTTTCGATGCGGCCCTCCTTCACATTGTGGGGCTTCACGGGCGTGAGGGCGCCTATAGCATCCAGTTTCTGGCTGTTTTCCAGGGCCTTCAAAGTCCTTTCCGCGCTTTCCAGCACCTGTGCCGGCATGCCGGCCATGCGGGCCACGTGGATACCGAAGCTGTGGGCCGTACCGCCTTCCTTGATCTTGCGCAGGAACAGCACCTCCTTGCCCACTTCCTTCACGGTTACGTGGTAGTTCTTCACCCGGGGGAACAGGCCCTCCAGGTCGTTCAGCTCATGATAATGGGTGGCAAAGAGCGTCTTGGCGCCCTTGCCGTACTCGTGGATGTATTCTACGATCCCCCGGGCGATGGACATGCCGTCGTAAGTGGATGTTCCGCGGCCAATCTCGTCCAGCAGCACCAGGGAGCGGGCCGATAAATTATTCAGGATCATGGCCGTCTCCAGCATCTCTACCATGAAGGTGGACTCTCCCCGGGAGATGTTGTCCGTAGCGCCCACGCGGGTGAAGAGTTTGTCGAACCAGCCGATGTGGGCCTCGCGCGCCGGCACAAAGGAACCGGCCTGGGCCATGAGCACGATAAGGGCCGTCTGGCGCAACAGGGCGCTCTTACCGGCCATGTTGGGACCGGTGAGGATGATGATCTGCTGCTTTTCCGTGTCCAGGTAAATGTCGTTGGGAACGTATTCCTCGCCCACCGGCATGAGGGTCTCAATCACGGGATGACGGCCGTCCTTGATGTCCAGGGCCTTGCCTTCGTTCATATCCGGGCGGCAATAACGCCGCTCCGTGGCCTGCTCTGCAAACCCGGCCAGAACGTCCAGTTTGGCCAGGATGCGGCTGTTGGTCTGGATGTCCGGGATCTGCTGCTGGATGCGGCCGATGAGTTCCCCGTACAGGCGGGTTTCTATGGCGTAGATGCGGTCTTCGGCCGTGAGAATCTTTTCCTCGTACTCCTTGAGCTCTTCGGTGATATAGCGCTCTGCGTTGACCAGGGTCTGCTTGCGGATCCACTCCGGCGGCACCTGGTCCCTGTAGGCGTTGCGCACCTCGATATAGTAGCCGAAAACGTTGTTGTAAGCTATTTTGAGCGAGGAGATGCCGGTCCTTTCGGCCTCTCGCTGCTGCATCTGCAGAAGGTAATCCTTGCCTCCGGAAGAGAGGGCGCGAAGCTCGTCCAGCTGGGCGTCCACGCCTTTGCCGATGACGGGGCCCTTGCCAATCTGGATGGCGGGTTCCGGATCCATCACGCGCTGGATTTCCTTCAGGAGCTTTTCGCAGTTGCGGAGACCCTTCATCAGTTTCTCCAGGGCTTCGCAGCCGGTGAGGCGGGCTTTGATGGGCCCGGTAAGGGCGAGTCCCCGGCCCAGTTGCATCACCTCGCGGGGATTGGCCTTGCCGGTGGCAATGCGGCCCAGGATGCGCTCCATGTCTCCCAGTTTGCCCAGGTCAATCTGGGTTTCCTGCAGGATTTCAGGGCTCTGGAGGAAGTAATCAACAATATCGTAGCGGGCATTCAGCTCCTTCAGGTCCATGATGGGCATGGCCAGCCACTGGCGCAGCATGCGGGCTCCCATGGGGCTGGAGCTCTTGTCCAGCGTCTGCACCAGGGAGACGCCATCGGCCCCGGATGCACTTTGGAAAACTTCCAGATTACGCAGGGTAAACTTATCCATCCACACGAACTTGGCCTCATCGATGCGGCCAATGGTGCAGATGTTTTTTAGGCCGACATGCTGGGTCTGCTCCAGATACACCAGCAGGGCGCCGGCGCTGCAGATTCCCAGCGGATACGGCTCCACGGCAAAGCCCTTGAGGCTGTCCACCCCCAGCTGGCGCTTGAGGCGCTCCACGGCCGCATCGTACACGAAGGCCCATTCATCTATGGACGTGGTGAAGATGTCTCCCAGCCGCTCCCGGAGGCCTTTTTCGTAACCGCGCTGCACCACCAGCTCCTTGGGCTTCAGGGAGCCGACGAGGGTGGCCATGTAATCCAGAGAGCCCTGCGCCACCTGGAACTGGCCGGTGGAAACATCCAGAAATGCGGCGCCGCAAAGGTCTTTTTCAAGGGTGAGGCCGCAGAGATAGTTATTCTCCTTGGTATCCAGCATGTTCTCCCCGAAGGAGATGCCGGGGGTAACGATTTCCGTTACGCCGCGCTTGACCAGCTTTTTGGCAAATTTCGGGTCTTCCAGC
>Ga0310696_10007857_pt1 | contig 12480 bp, 6 predicted proteins | sample AusTroGonzalo_MG_4_FD_203885 | JGI IMG/M metagenome (GOLD analysis project Ga0310696, IMG submission 203885) | Bovine rumen microbial communities from tropical cattle in Woodstock, Queensland, Australia - Gonzalo_02 (v2) (version 2) | ecosystem: Host-associated > Mammals > Digestive system >... | reverse complement strand
AGCAGCTGTTGTAGCAGCCGTTGCTTCGGGTTCAACACGCTTGAACGGTGAATAGCTGTTAGGATCTGCTGCAGGACGCGTAAGTGTCTTAGGCATCATGCTGCCAAGTGCATTATCCAAAGTCTTGCCCTTAGGACCGGCTTCTTTGTTGAACTTGGATGTCTTGAAGATGTCTGCGCTCTGCTTTTTCTCTTCAGGTCTGACCGGAGCGATAACCTCGCCGTTCTCATCCGTAAGCGGCTTAAACGGAGAAGGTCCTTCAGGCTTCTTAGGCTGGACGCCCGGTCTGTACGGAGTACTCATGAATCCCTCATATTTGTTCTCAGTTGAAGATGAGAGTGTATCCGCATCAGGTCTGTTACCGGCATTATTCTTAGCCTGGTTGATCGAGAACTCGGCAGGTCTCTTTATCGGAGCTCTCGGTTCATTCTTTTTATCTGTTTCAGTATTTTCAGCTCTCTTAAACGGAGAATACTGATTGGGATCAGCTGCAGGAAGCGCACCGGTCTGTGCCTTGGTTGCTGCTAAAACTGAAGCTTTATTTGCGGTGTGATTTGAATGCTTAATAGGAGCCCTCTGTTCTGCAGCATCAGCATTAGCAGAACCTTCATCAGGTCTCTTGAACGGAGAAAAATCTTCAGCTGTGTTGTTACGGCCTCTTAAGAAATCCATTTGTGACTCCGCCTTTTTATTTAGTGTATCACTTGAACCCTTTTCGTTGAAACCTGCTTTATTATTTTGCGCATTCTTCTTTCTTATTTCTTCTACGCGCTTAGCCTGAGCAGCTTTTCTTTCTTCGAGAAGTCTCTTTGCTTCTTCTCTTTGCTTCTGCTGTTCGGGAGTAAGTTCCGCCTTGGCACGAGGAGCTGCTGCCTTCTTTGCTGCAACGCTTCCTGCTACTGCAGCACCTGCTGATCCAACAGCCTTAGTACCGGTTGCGCTAATAGCCTTAGCAGCTGTTGTTCCGGCAGCCTTACTGTCAGCAACTGCCTTAGCATGGTTAACTGAAAGTTCTGTAGGACGCTTGATGGGTGCTTTCTGCTGAACGGGCTTTGTCTGTCCGCCGGAAGGATATGAAGGCTTGAATGCTCCCTTCGGTGCAGGTCCCTTAGGACTGTTACCCTTTGCAGGTGATTCCATGGCCTTGAGTTCCTTCATGGCAGTAGCCGTGTTGAAACTCTTATCAGGAGTTGTCGAAGAAGTATTGAGATCCTTAACAGGTCCCAAATAACCGAATTTCTCCGCAATAAAAGGAACGCCGGGAACGAACGCTATAGCAAGATCCTTGCCGTCCAATCCCTTGTTCTTCTTGAGATATCTGTATCTGAGATAGAGAAGTCCTGCGACTACGAAAACAAATATTATCCAGATCCAAGCAAAGGGCGATACCTTCTTAGGACCATTCTTATTTCCCGTCGTCGAAAGAGCTGATGCCACAGGTGTCGGTGTAGGAGTACCGTCTCCTGCTTCGCCTTCTCCGCCTTCTGTTGTCGTTCCGTCAATTACCGGAACGATCACTGCACCAGTCTCAGAAGACTCAGCGCTTGTCTCACCGGATTCACTCTCTCCGGTTGCTTCTGCAGTTTCAGTCGTGGTTGTATCCGCATCTGATTCATCGACTGATGCAGTTGTATCACCGGCACTGGTATCTGCGGTAGTTCCTGCAGTAGTACCTGCTGTTGTGCCCGCAGTTGTACCTGCGGTTGTTCCCTGAGTAGACTGAGTCTGTGTAGGAGCTGTTGTCGGCTTAGGCACAGGTGTATTTGTAGGCGTTGCCGGCTTCGGGGTGTTTGTTGGAGTCGACGGTTTAGGAGTAGGTGTTGCCGTCGGTTTAGGTGTAGGTGTAGCCGTCGGAGCCGTAGGTTTGGGAGTAGCTGTAGGCTTCGGTGTATTCGTTGGAGTGGGAGATGGGGAAGGAGTAGGCGTTGGATTTCTTGACACAGAAATGTCTCTTACTTCGGGATCTAATGCTGAAAGTGATGTTCCCGAAAGAGCTAAATAAAAACCATTTTCAGGTGAGTTAGGTGAACCATCATCTCCATCCCAGCCTATAATTCGAAGACGAAGATAGTCGCCATCACCAAGTACTTGAATGGCTCCAGTACTAGAGGCATAGATGTCCGTCTCAAAATCAATAGTTACATCAACATTCTGACCAGCAGAAAAACCTGAAACATAAATGTACAAATTAGCGTCGTCACCGCCCCAGCTCTCAGCCCTGGCAGTTACAGTTCCATCGGCACTTACGTCATGATATTCAAACGCATTAATTGCAAAGGAAAAGCCGATAACGGCACACAAAAATAAAGAAAGCAGTTTGAGCGGAGAGCGCCCCGAATAGCTACCCGACATCAATAATTCCTCCAAAGTAAAGCACACACCTTCTAATAAAAGTATTAGAAGATAATTAAATTATACAGTGCATACCTTGTTTTTCAAGTAACAAAGGGTCTCGCAAATGCTTATAACACAATGGGAAAGCGGTTATTAAGTGTCACCGTTTTCGGGCAGATCAGAGCTCGGAGCAAAGCCTTCAACGGGCTGCTCTGCTGCAGGAATGATCGCCTCTTCACCGGTCTTCATGATGTCCGGTTTCTCTTCCTGGACCTCTGCAACAAAATCGACCTCAGCGTTGGAAACCTCCGAACCGACTACGGGTCTCATGGCAGAACTGTATGTGGTATCCGGTTCTTCGGGTACCTGGGGACCGTCAACTCTGGCAGCCGTGGGCGGTTTTAATTCCGTAGGCTTAACCTTCTTGTTTTTGAAGGGTGAATTAGTGATCTTAACTTTGGAAGGAGCAGCGGAATCCATGACGAGTGCAGGCGTTTCTGCTTCTGCGCCGTATGTGTCGGATTCGAGTTCTTTTCTCTGCTGCTGGCGTGCGGCAGCAGTATTCGAATAAACGGGTCTGATGGGTGCGGTATTGGACTTCTGGAGATAGCCGTTGATGATTATCTGCTCCTGTTCCTTCTCCTTCTGCTTTACTTTTCTGGAGTTGACACCCAGTGCGCCAAAGACCTGGGAAGCATCTTTTTTCTCTAACTGGGCTTCGCTCTTTCCTCCGAGAAGCATATTCTTTTCAGCAGCTTCTTCTTCGGCCTTCTTCTTGGGGTCTCTGGTCTCACGCTTAACCTGATTTATCTTCTTTTCTTCAGGCTTATGCTCTCTGGCTTCAACGTTATGGATGATCTGCTCGCTTTTTTTCCTCTTCTCGAGTTTCTCGTCGAGCTTTTCTCTTGCCCTGTCCTTGGCATTGGAAATGTTGAGAACCAGGACCGTAATAACGAATGCGACTACAGCAAAGCCGACCATGATAAAACCGATCTGGCGGTTATTTTCTAAGAAAGCAGGTAAAGCACCGTAAATCATATTATTCATCCCCTCGTGTATTGTCCGGTAAGTATTTTGAGTTATCGGAATCACCGACAGAATTTATATCATTTGTCTCTTTATCGTCAATCAGAGAATCATCCTTCTTATCAAGAATTATCTCTTCTTCTGACTTTCTTTTTTCTCTGCTCTTATATACTGCTATTCTGACAGCCGCGACGACGATAATCAAGAGCACGATTACTATAGCGGCAATAATTAACTCTTTGGTCAATTTCTCGATCATCTCGAAGCCGGGATTTGAATTGGACTTCTCGTTCTCAACTGTCTCAGAAACTTCAGTTGTTGACATATCAGTTGACTCAACTGCTGTTGTTGCATCTGTTGCTTCTTCAGATGTCTCCGGAACAGGTGTAACAGGCGCAGGAGTGATCGTAACGCCAGTGTATTCTGACAGCGCAATTCCGTTGCTTCCGAGCGGAACTGCGTGATCTAATCCGATGAACTTACCGTCTTCTGTCTGCCAGAGAACTTCCTTGACGAACTCGTATTTCTCCTCGTCCCATGTCTGGAAATCGTCCTTAACAAGACCGCCCGTATCACCGGAATTTGCGTTGTAGCACCAGAATGTGTGATGCAGATGTTTCTCTGCGATGAGCTGTCTGAAGTATTCCATCCATAAGAGATTGTCGCCTTCCATGAAGCCGCCCCACTCGCCTACAAATATGGGAGCGATGCCTTCTTCCTGGATGTAGAGCCAGTAGTCGTACCACGCGTCTTCCATAAGAGAATCGTATGTGAAGCCGCCTTCGAACCACGGCTGCTCGTAAACTCTCGGGCCGTAATCGTGAGGCGAATAAACTATCTGGGCATTTCTCTCAGGAGAACCGAAGTCGATCGGATAATCCTTAACTGCCATGAGGTTTGCGCCCCACCATGTGTTGTAGTAATCCTCGTCATTTGTCGACGTGAAGTTGTTACTGCTGATGTCCGTAGGATAGATCTGGATTCCTTCGATAATTATCAAGGCATGCGGATTGGCATCGAGGACTGCGTTGCCTGCACGCTCTGCTACTGCCTTCCAGTTATTCTCATCGTCAGAGTCATTCCATATTGCATGGGGTGTCTCGGATGCTTTGCCGTGCGGCTCGTTTTTAAGGTCGTAACCGATGATGGTATCGTTGTTCTTGTATCTGTCAGCGATCCATGAGAGCGATTCGATGAAATCATCAACTGTGATATCGTCTCTGTACCATACCGGGTGATTGTGTCCCGAAGCATCGGTTTTCGCAGTATGGATATCGATGATGACCTTCATGCCGTTCTGCTCGCAGAGAGTAAGAACGTAATCGAAGATCTCGAGTGAATTCATTGAATTAAGAGCTTCGTTATAAGCCTGGTTATAGTTGGCTCTCGGGTACTCACCGTTCTTCCACTGGAGAAGGAGTTCCGCACTCATGGGAACGCGGAGAACGTTGAATCCGTGATCTGCGATAGATTCGATTGAGTCTTCCAGATTGCAGTTCCATACGCCGTCGAAAATATTGGTTCCCGTGTTATATCCGAACCAGTTGCATCCCGTGAGCCAGACTTCCGTACCGTTCATGTCAACGATGTGGGAATCAACTGTCGTGAGCCAGTCGTCGCCTTCAACGCCTTCCACATTTTTAGCAGGAGCCGTAGTTGCGGCAGGAGCAGTACTCTCGGTTGTTGCAGCGGTTGTTGAAGCCGTTGTGGATGTTGTCTCTTCGCTTACGCTTCCTGAAGTGCCGTCGCCTGATACCGATATGAGCGTTGCGGAATCGACATCACTTCCCGTAACCTGGATTCCAACGCGGCTGTCAAAGCCCCAGCTGTTCGGACCGTCTGCTGAACAGGTAGCAGTTACCTGATTGCCGCTGATATCGTATGAATCGAATCCCCAGCCTGAAGCTGAATCGATCTTGCCGGAAAATTCCGCAACAACAGTGATTGTCTTATATCCGCTGCAGCCTGACAGCTGGATCTCGAGCTGGCCGCCGCTGCCCCAGCAGTTAGCAGTAGCCGTACCTGAAGGTGCGGCAAATGAAGTAATCCTGAATACGGATAGGATAAATAAGACTGACAGAAACAGCGGAATTATCTTCCGCTCAAAAACGCGACGCATATTACGCCTCCATTAGAGTTCGATTTCTGCTTTGCGGCCTGAGGACTTGTACTGCTCGTAAACGATGCCGGCAGCGTCAAGCATCTTGCGTGCTGCCTTCGTTGTGTCTGTATCGTGATACTTGTCGTCAAAATAAACGACTCTGCCTACACGCTTCTGGATCAATGCCTTGGTGCATTCATTGCAAGGGAAAAGCGTAACGTAAACTGTCGAGCCTGAGAGGTCGCCTTCCTTCGAATTAAGGATCGCATTAAGTTCTGCGTGAGCGACAAAAGCGTACTTAGTATCGAGAACTCCGCCTTCTCTTGCCCAGGGGAACTCCTCGTCATCACAGCCCAGAGGGAATCCGTTATAACCGACAGATAAGATGTAGTTATCCTTATCAACGATGCATGCACCAACCTGAGTGCTGGGGTCCTTACTTCTCATGGAAGCAAGCTTTGCAACGCCCATAAAGTATTCATCCCAACTGATGTAATCTGTTCTCTTGTCGCTCATAAGGGACCTCCGAAGATTAAAGTAAAGCACCCTTAATTTTATCTAAACTAAGGGCGCCTCGCAATAAAATAATTAATATATTAGAACTATTAGGCTGGTTTCCTCATCTGCCGCAGTTCATTACAAGGCTCTCGCAGAGGTCCTCGTAAGCTGTTCCTGCAACCTTTGCAGCCTCAGGCAGAAGTGATGTGTTTGTCATGCCCGGGAGGTTATTTGCCTCGATAAACCAGAACTCGTGGTTAACATCGTCGTACATCATGTCGACTCTGCCGTACTGTGTCATTCTGAGGAGCTTGAAGATCTTAAGAGCGATCTTCTGTCCTTTCTTATAATCCTCTTCTTCGATATTTGCAGGACATACGTGTGTGGTAAGACCGTCCTGGTACTTGTTCTTGTAATCGTAGAAGCCCTCATGAGGAATGATCTCAGTGATGGGGAGAGCCTCGTCATTTACGATGGAGATCGTGATCTCACGGGCCTTGATGAACTTCTCGATAAGGATCTTCTGATGGTAAGAAGCCGCATAGTTGATGGCTGCTTCGAATTCATCCTGTGACTTAACGATGGATACGCCGCATGAAGAACCGTTGCCGATAGGCTTAACAACACAAGGGAGTCCCAGTTCTTTGTTAACGCGCTCGAAAGTAAGCTGCTCGGGAACGTCTACGATCCAGTCAGCTGTAAGGTAACCTGCTGCTCTTGCCAGAGACTTGGACAGATCCTTATCCATGGCGATGGCGCATCCCATGTAGTCGCAGCCTGTGTACTTGATATCAAATGCATCAAGAAGTGCCTGAACCTGGCCGTTCTCACCGTGGCTGCCGTGAAGTCCCAAAAAGACTCTGTCAGCGAATTTGCACATCTCGATGACGCGGGGTCCTACCCAGCTCTTCCTGCCGCCGTGCTGTCTGATGATCTCATCCAAGTCAGGTTCGGTCTCGGGAATCGTATAGGAGAACGGGTTAACTGTGCCCCTCCTGAAGAAATACTCACAGGGTTCGTTAGTCTCGATTCCGTCATATAGGTCAACCAAAGCAACCTCGTGTCCCTTGGACAGAAGGGCATTGGCAATAAGGCTTGCCGATTTGAGCGATACATCTCTTTCCGGCGACAGGCCGCCGCCAAGAACAGTAATTTTCATACATTTTCCCCTTTTAACGCAAGATAGACAGATTATACTCTTTTTCGGGCGGGCTTCTCATTAATCCGCACAAATTGCCACATGTTTGTAAAAACGGAAGTAATGTTAAAATAGCACTATATTTAAAATAAGGGGATCTATATGCTCGCAATTTTATATCTGGCTTTATGTGCCGCATTCGGTATGTCATTTGTGGGGTTGGCAGTACCGGACGTAAGAAGACTTTTTATTGCATGCAGTACTTCAGCCAAGTCGATCACACATATTCCGAATACTCTTTTCACTGTTCCGGCAGGTCTCGTAACAGGTTTGATGTGTGTGCCTTTTTTCAATTACTACGTCACATTAGGACTCTCATATATCATCGATAACGGCGAACTGTGCAAGAGACTCGGCGTTCTCATCACATTCGCTTTCTTCCTCTGGATGATCCTCACATGCCTCATCCTCATCAACCGTAAGAGAGTTAAGCGCGAAGCATCCAGAGCAGCAGGCGCTACTGCCATCGAAGAATATAAATTCAATATCGTTGATTCCATCTTCTACGGAATCGTTATCCTCGGAATCACAATCGCTGCCACATTCCTTATGTTCTACACATACAGGATCAACGGCAACGAACTTCTGAACGGCTACTCTACATTCTCAGACCTCTCGCCTCATACGGCCATGGTCTCTTCATTCGGCAAGGGCTTTAACTTCCCTACCCAGTACATGCACTACTCAGGCGACGGCATCAAGTATCACTTCCTGTTCTACTTCCTCGCCGGCACATTGGAATATCTGGGACTTCCCATTGACTATGCGCTCAACCTTCCTTCCATCATCACCATGGTATGCGCACTCACCCTCTTGGGACTCCTTGCAGTGCTTCTCAGTTCAAGACGCGCAGCTTTCCTTATTGCTCCCATCCTCGTTCTGTTCAGAAGCTCACTTAACGTTTTCTATCACATCGGTGATTATCTCAAGCTCGGTGTCTCACTTCCCCAGGCTATAAACGAGATCAAGAATTCCACCTCATGGTATGCGGTAACCGATTACGATAACTGGGGCATCTGGGCTATCAACGTATATCCCAACCAGCGTCACCTGATGCTCGGAATTGCAGTTATCCTCATAATGGTTATCCTCTTCCTGCCCTTCGTAAGAAGACTCGGAATCTCCATTTCCCGTGCAGATGGTTTCGGCGAAGGCATCAAGGCTTTCGCTTTCTCCAAGAATGCATGGCTCGCAAGATCAGAAGATCCTCTCTATCCTATGTCGATCGCTATCTTTGCATGCATCCTCGTCATCGTAATGCCTTACTTCCACGGCTCATGCCTCATTGCGCTCATGCTTCTCATGTTCTGCATGGCGATCTTCTCCGAGAGCAGACTTATCTATCTCGCAGTTGCAGTATGTGCCGTTGCATCTTCATATATCCAGACACTGGTATTCTCCGGCGGATATGAGAACGTCGTATCTCTTGAATACCAGCCCGGATTCATTCTTGAAGATCTCTCATTAATCTCTATTGCAAACTATATCGTTATCGTTACGGGATTAACTCTTATACTCGGCATCATCTTTGCAGTCGTATCTCTTATCGTTGATATCGTTCGCAAGAAGCCCGTTTACCGATTCCTTATGTTCCTCTGCGCTCTGAGCCCGATGGTTTTCGCATTCCTCTACAAGGTATCCCTTGAGATGCTCGCAAACCATAAGTTCATCCAGATAACATTGATCCTGGTTGATGCATTCGTAGCAGCGCTTATCGGTAACCTTCTTTACATCCCGATCAAGAGAAGAAAGAAGAACGATACCGAAGAGGCAGCAGCTGAAGATGACATTATCGATGCTGAATCTGATGACGGCGAAGTAGCTCTTGCTGTTGCTTCAACAACTGCAGGCATCAGAACACCTGAGATCCCTCAGACCAGTGCATTCGGCGAAGCCATAGAAGATACGGAAGAAACTCCCAAGATCGAAGTAATCGAAGCTCACACCGGAATTGATGCAGATATCTCAGTCCTTAACGGAGAAGATCCTGAAAAGCCTGCTGAAGATACCAAGGAAGCTGAAGAAGAGATCCAGGAAGAAGCACTTCCGGCTGAGCTCTTATTCGGTGACGACAACAAAGAATCTGATTCCGATAAGGAAGATGAAGAAGATGAAGAGGCTAAGGCAGGAGTTGCCGCTCTCGCATCACTTTTCGGAGACATTAACGAAGATAAAGAACCCGAAGAAAATAAGGAAGAAACATCTGAAGAGTCTGAGACCGAGGAAGAATCCGCCGAGACTTCTGAAGAAACTTCTGACGAAGAAGCAAAAACAGAAGAAGCAGAGAAGGCAGAAGAGTCTGCTGATTCCGAGGAGAAGACGGAAGAAGAGAACGCTGAATCTTCTGATGACGCAGATGATTCCGACGATGCTCTGATGGCTGCAGCACCTGCTCCCGCACACGTCGCTATGCGTCCGGGTTCCGTTGCTCTCAGCGTTAACTTCGGTGAAGACGAAGCTGACGATGCAGAAGATGCTAACGTAGCTATCGAATCTGCTGACGAGGCATCTGAAGAAGCTTCCGATGAAACAGTTAACAGCGAAGAAGAGATTGACGAAGAATCTCTGAAGCATGAGCCTATCAAGCCCAAGAAGTCTAAGGGACTTGCATTCCCTGCATGGCTCGCACTTGAGATGGCAGGCGTTATCCTCGCTATTGCTCTTATGGTTCCTCTTACGGCTACAGGTGTTTCTGAGTGGGCAGTATATGTCAACTACAACTCAACACCTCTGTCCGTTAATACTGAGTCACCCGTAACCAAGTGGGTAATTGAGAATACGGATCCTTCCGATGTATTCCTCACGCCTGAATGGTCAATGAACCGCTTCATACTGGCAGGCCGTCCGATGTACTACGGCTGGGCATACTATGCATGGTCTGCAGGTCACGATACATACACGAGAGATACCATCTACCTGTGGCTCATCACAGGCTGCGGCGGAGATATTAATGAATTCACGAGATACTGCAAAGAGCGTGGAATCAGATACCTCATTGCCGATCCTGAATTCGAACACACAGACTACGGCAACGGAATCTATTTCAATAAGCGTTTCTTCGAGGAGAATCTTACTCAGGCAGCGTACTTCGCAGAGGAGAATACAACGATCTACAGGATCTATTAATTACCTGTCCATCGGGTGGTTCTTGTGGTATTCGTTCTTGATCTCGTACATCAGTCTGTCGGCTTCATCAACGTAATCGTTTACGGATCTGTTTGAAGACGGGTCCGTAAGTACAAAGCCGACACTGATTGTGAACTTAAAAGGATTAATTCCGCGCTTATTCTCTCTGTCTATATAAGAGCTTATGCTGCGCTTCAATTCTTCGGCATATTTCTCGCTGGCATTACCGGCTATCACGAGGAACTCGTCACCGCCGTAGCGGATGCCGATCGCTTTGTCATCGCCTATGCCGAGCTTGATCGCATCAGATACCATCGTTATCGCCCTGTCGCCGAAAACATGTCCGTAGAGGTCATTGATTCTCTTCATGTAGTTGATGTCGATGAACATGATCATGGCCTGCCGGCCGTTCTCTTTGCTCTCTTCAACGATCGGTACGGCGTGGCTGACGAAGCAGAATCTGTTATAAAGGCCTGTCATGGGATCCTTGTCGTAGAGGAATCTGAGCTCCTTGTTGACCTGCTCCAAGCGCATGTTGATCCTGAATTCCATGAAGGAATGTTCCATCTTCTCGAGATATTCGTAGATGCGGAAAGCCTCATCGATGATGTATGTTCCGTCTCTGAATACTACATAACCGTAGTTATACTGCTCGTTATGGAGCGGATAGAAGAAGTAGATATGCTGCTCTCCGGGTGTCTTCTTGAAGCCCGGGATCTTAAGACGCTTATCTATTCCCTTCTCTGTTATCTCGCCGTCTACAAGTGCTACGGTGGTGTCGAAAACCGTGTCATAACACTTCGCGAGGATATCACGGTCCTCAGCTAAGACATCTTCAAAATAGTACTTATTGAGCATTATGAAGTAGTTCTCGCCGATATAATCGTGGCTCTCAGAATAGAAATCTCTGAGACGCTCCTTCATGTTTTCGTAGTCAGCAGATTCTAAGATCGTTGTTCTCTCAGAACGCATGAACCTGTTGAAGAAGTCTGCCTGCTTACTCTTTGCGTGGATATTTCTGCAGTAGTTACGTCTGCCGATATCGTAAGGGCTGTCGACTTCACTGTTACAGCCGCAGCTCTCGCCGATGACGAGCTTGGAAGATACTGTTGAATATGTCTCAATAGTGTTACCTTCTACGAAGTCATAGAGGAGCTTACAGCTATTGTAGCCTATCGTGACGTAGTCCTGATCTACCGTTGTGAGCGCAGGATATGAGACTGAACCTTCGCCGATGTGGTCAAAGCCTGTAACTATCGTATCCTGAGGAAGCTCGTATCCGAGATCTCTGAGTTCGCATGCGACGGCCAGAGCCATGATGTCATTTGCGCAGATTATCGCATCAGGAAGACCATTCGGATCCTGGGCAAGTTTATCGGTAATGGCAATTGCAGTCTCGTTGACCCAGTTGCCGTAATAGATATTCTCTTCGGGAAGCTTAAGACCGTGCTTCTCCATTACTTCGGTAACGACTCTCTGTCTTTCTATCGTATCCACGTGACCTTCAGAGCCGCCGATATAAACAACATTCTTAACGTTATGCTCAACTATCAGGTGCTCGGCTAAGTCTCTCATGCCGTCTTCATTGTTGATTCCGACATATGGGATCCCGTCGAACTTCATGCCGATGCTGATTACGGGAATTCCCCTCTCCTTAGCCTGCCTGCAGCATTCTTCGGCAAGCGCGGGATTATTCAAAAGGCCTGAGAAAACAATGAGTCCGTCATATTCTTCAAGCTTTGCGAGCTGATAGATATTGAACTGTCCGACATTGAATGTAGGCTTCTCATTACTTGCGGCAAAGCCGATATAGAAATGGGTATCGAAGTCCTTGATCTCGGCATAACGCTTGATGCCCTCAATTGCCTTGAGAGTAATACTGCCGTTGTATCCGTTTGAGAAGATTGCGATCCTGTTCTTCATTTTCGATACCTTTTGAATATTAAATACCTACTTGTTTGATATTATATAACCCTTTTTTGAGCATTTATATGTAATTGTGAGTATTTTTTGTGAATTTCGGTCAAATACATTTTATATTTTACCAAACAAAAGAGGCTGCCCAAAGGACAGCCTCTAAATTGATTAATTTGGTTACGAGATATTACTTCTTTACTTCGTTGAAGCCTTCTCTTGCAGCATATGTTGTGTGCAGGAGCTCGTGAGCCTTGTGTGAGTTAGGCTCGCCAAGATACTT
>Ga0310696_10007855_pt1 | contig 12481 bp, 11 predicted proteins | sample AusTroGonzalo_MG_4_FD_203885 | JGI IMG/M metagenome (GOLD analysis project Ga0310696, IMG submission 203885) | Bovine rumen microbial communities from tropical cattle in Woodstock, Queensland, Australia - Gonzalo_02 (v2) (version 2) | ecosystem: Host-associated > Mammals > Digestive system >... | reverse complement strand
TTATGGAGAACCTGGAGGTGGCCAAGCGTGAGAATGCCGTAATCTTTCTGGAGAAGGACTACAAGCAGACCTATCACGGCTATGACCCCAATTCCCCTGAAAGCAATATCATGTTTGAGTTCATCCAGGACAAGAACATGGAGAATTCCGTGGAGCTGGCGAAGTATATGCAGCGTTATGTCTGTCAGGCTACCGGCCGTCAGGACCAGGGTGCCCAGCAGGACAATCTCGCCGTGCTGCGCCTGACCTCGATGCCCGGCTGTCTCATTGAGTTGGGCTTTATCTCCACACCTGATGAAGAGCGCTATATGAACTCCAGTGCGGCGACGAGTGCCTACGCCCGTGGCATCTATAACGCCTTCGCCGCCTATAAGAAGAAGCACTCGGGCAACATCACCGTGCCCTATCTCCCTGAGCCACAGGAGGAGAAGAAGGTGGAACTGCCTCAGATTGTTCCACAGACAGCCAAGGAAGAGGAGGCCAAGCCCATTGAGACGCCGGAGCCGGCACCTGCCCCAGAGCCTGCAACTGTCCCAGAGCCAGCCAAAGCGACGGGGGAACTTGCCGACGTCGATCTATCGGTGGTGCCTGAGAGTAAGCCTGCAGCATCAGCCGAGACGCCAAAGGCAACTGACAGCAGACCGGTATTCAAGGTCCAGATCCTGGCCAGCTCGTCGAAGCTGAAACCGGGCGACAGCCGTTTCAAGGGCATGACGGGTCTTGACAGCTACAACGAGGGTGGGATGGTGAAATACACCGTCGGAGCCTCTACTGACTATAACGAGATCTACCGTCTGCGGAAGAGCATCGTCGATAAGTTCCCCCAGGCATTTATCATCGCCTTCAAGAACGGTAGCAAGATGAATGTGCAGGAGGCCATCAGAGAGTTCAAGAGCAGAAAGAAATGAATTTGTAAATCGTCAAATAGTAAATGTCATGATGAAGTATTTTACGAAAGAGGTACAGATAGCGCTGGTGGCCATTGCTGGCATCGTGGTGCTGTTCTTCGGTATGAAGTTCCTCAAGGGACTGACCCTGTTCTCCAACGACGACAGCTATTATGTGAAGTTCGATGATATCATGGGCCTCTCCGCCTCCAGTCCGATCTATGCCAACGGCTACCGTGTGGGTGTCGTCGAGCGTATCATCTATGACTACGAGAACCAGAAGGAGATCGTTGCCGTGATAGGTCTCAACAACGAGATGCGTCTGCCCAAGGGCTCTACGGCAGAGATCTCAAAGGACCTGATGGGTAATATCCAGCTCGACCTGCTGCTGGGGCCGAATCCGGCTGACCTGCTGGCACCTGGCGACACGCTCACAGGCTCGGAGCATAAGGGCGCCCTCGGCCAGGCCGCCGACATGATTCCGCAGATCGAGCAGATGCTGCCCAAGCTCGACTCCATCCTCGGCAGTATCAATACCCTGCTGGCCGATCCGGCACTGGGTAACTCGCTGCACAACATCGACGACATCACGTCGAACCTGACCTCCACCACGAATGAGCTCCACCGTCTTTCCGCCAGCCTGAACACCCAGGTGCCCGGACTGATGCAGAAGGCCGACGGGGTGCTCGACAATACCAATACGCTGACGCGGAACCTCAGCGACCTCGACATTGCCATGACGATGGCGAAGGTCAATGCCACCCTTCAGAACGTGGAACAGATGACTGCCAAGCTCAACAGCAATGAGGGCACCCTGGGACTGCTGATGCGCGACCCGCAGCTCTATCGGAATCTGAACGCCACGATGGGCCATGCCGACTCGCTGATGATAGACCTGAAGGCCCATCCAAAACGCTATGTACACTTCTCAGTTTTCGGCAAGAAAGACAAGTAATTTAAATTATGTCTAAATAAGCATCGGGCCGTTCGGCTCAATTGCTTTCGTTGGCAGAAGCCTATATTTCAGAGCGTTTTAAATCGTTTCTTTATCTCTTGCTGAAGCGTGGCCCGACAAGGTGGCGGCATCATGTATCTCGCTGAAAATCAGTGTCTTTCAATTGTGCAAGAGGCGTTTTCCAACATTATGGTCGTGAAACGGGCTAAGTTCCCATAAGATAGAGAGTTAGGGAGATTGTAAACACGTTGTAAAGAAAACTGAGGGCAAAAAAAATTTGTTTATCTCAAAAAAAATTGCGAACTTTGCACCGCTAAAGTTAAACAAACAAGACCTAATCTTGTAAATTAAGTAAAAAGGTAATTTAAAGCAATCGCCGATGTCGAATAGTCACAAGGCGCTCTGGGCTGACTGCCTCCAACTGATTAAGGCCAACGTTACAGAGCAGCAGTTTAAAACGTGGTTCGCACCAATAGTCTTTGAGTCCTACTCGGAGTCAGAGAGAACCCTCCTGGTGCAGGTTCCAAGTGAGTACGTTTACGAGTACTTGGAACAGTACTACGTGGGACTATTAAGTAAGGTACTCGCGCGAGTGTTCGGAACCAATGTGGTGCTGCGCTACCGTATCGTCAAGGTGGCTGCCGACAGCGACAACAAGCGTAAGGTCTATACCGAGGTGGATGGCGAACAGCCGTCGGAGATTGAGGCTCCTAACGCCACCGACCGTGGCAACCGCTCACCTGGTGTGCTCGATGCCGCCTTACCTCAGGGCCTCAATCCCCAACTCGATCCTAAGAAGACCTTCCAGAACTTCATCGAGGGCGACAGCAACAAGCTGCCTCGTACCGTCGGCCTCTCCATCGGCGAGCATCCGGGAAAGTCGGCCTTCAACCCGTTCTTCGTCTTCGGCCCCTCGGGCTGTGGCAAGACCCATCTCATCAATGCCATCGGCGTGAAGGCCAAGGAGACTTATCCTCAGAAGCGTGTGCTCTACGTCTCGGCGCGTCTCTTCCAGGTGCAGTTCACGGACGCCGTCCGCCGAAACATCACCAACGACTTCATCAACTTCTACCAGAGCATCGACATGCTGATTGTCGACGATATCCAGGAGTGGGCCACTTCGCCGAGGACACTCGACACCTTCTTCCATATCTTCGACCATCTGTTCCGCATGGGCAAGCAGATTATTCTGGCCAGCGACAGGCCTCCTGTTGACCTGCAGGGCGTGAAAGACCGTCTGCTGACGCGTTTCTCCTGTGGCCTCATCGCCGAGTTGGAGAAGCCCAACGTGCAGTTGTGCATCGATATCCTCAACGCGAAATGCCGTCGCGACGGCCTGAAGATCTCTGCCGAGGTCATTCAGTATATTGCCGAGACCGCCAATGGCAGCGTGCGCGACCTCGAGGGTGTGCTCAACTCGCTGATGGCCTATTCCATCGTCTATAACACCAGTGTGGACATGCGTCTGGCCGAGCGCATCATCAAGCGTGCCGTCAAGGTCGATAACCATCCGTTGACCATCGACGATATCCTGGAGAAGGTGTGCCAGCACTACAAGGTCACCCAGCAGCACATCTTCAGCAAGAGCCGCAAGCGCGACTTGGTGCAGGTGCGCCAGATATCGATGTACCTCGCTTCGAAGTACACCAAGATGCCCGCCTCGCGCATCGGACAGCTCATCGGCAATCGCGACCACTCGACGGTCATCCACAGCTGCTCCACCATCGAGAAGCGCCTGAAAGTCGATAAGGCCTTCTCCGCCGAGCTCACCAGCATCGAGAATTCCTTTAAGCTCAAGAAATAAGAAAGCGCACCTGACGCACCTCGTGCACCTAATATTTATGCATTTTTGGTAAAGGGTGACTTTTTCCCTCCGAAAGGAGCCTCTTTTGGGAAATTTAGAGCCTCCGGATGAAAATTTAGAGCCTCCGTACAAAAATTTGGAGCCTCCAAATTTTCATCCGGAGGCTCCAATTAAGTGAGGTGAACTTTTATTTTTCGAAAATGTCGATTTTCCAGCTTTTTTCAGGGGTTGGAGCACCTACAGGAGGGGTCGTTCTGCATAAATATACGGTGTTGCATATTTATTCAGGTGAGCCAGGTGCCTCAGGTGCACGCCTTTTTTGTAGCCTATATAGTGGGCTATCGAAACCCTAATCGTCGTCGTCGAGGGCAATGCCGAGGAGTGCCCACTGTATCCACTCGTCCTCGCGGGTGAGGGCTCCCCCGCCGGCATCGCCTTCCATGCCACCGTTAACGTCACTGGAGCACAGCATCCCCCCCCATGCCCTCCATCTCAATAGCCTCCATCAGAGGCTCCATATATCTCTTCTTCATATTTTCTCTTTAGTAATCGTTAAAAAATAACTTGGTACAATTTCCGCTCAGTTAAAGCGGTATGTGATCCACGAAATTCAGACTTCAAAATATCCATCATATTGCATACGTATTTGTATTATAACTTATTGATTATTAACATATTATATTCTTAAATCTGCTGAAAAATTCGTGCCTTTATAGCTGAATTCCAAGCAGTTATGCAGGTCACGAATAATCCAGCAGATATAGTAACAGACAAGGAAATGGATTACCTCAGAGACGCAAACGAGAGACAGACGAGGAGAGCCTCGAACGAGAAGTACTGGTCGTCCATTATCATCCACTCCTCGCGCTGCTTGCGGCTGAGGTGCTTGATGTCGGGGAACATAGAGACTGGGACGATAATCTCGCGACCATCCGTCAGATAAGCCGCCATCGCGCCGCGCTTCACATTGAAGTCGAGCTTCTTGATGCCCCGGCGCACCACATGGATGTGCCGCCGGTTCTCCGTCGCGTCGGCATTCGTTATTACGGCTGCAAAGATACAAAGAAAATCTGAATTATGGTGTGACAATGGCGTTAAAAGTACGAAAAGCGGTTCCTTAACGGCCTAAAGAGCCAACTGGTATCCTCTTCGGCGTATGACTGGCCATGGATCACAAGGCTTCATAAAAAACCCGTCTTCCATCGGCCAGACACTCCAATCGAAATCAAGAAGTTCGGGCCGTCTCATCAGCGATACGTAGTCAGCCTTCAAAAAATCGGATATATACATTGTATCAGTGGGTTCTTTCGAACAGTATGCTATTGTGATACTAGTTACGTTTATCCGCTCGCACTGGCCATCTCCAGGATGACCGAATACTGCATCGGCACCCTCTCCGGCATATCCAATGACCTCACCATATGATTCATCATATCCCCAGATATGGCTTATTTCCTTACAGTAGCCCTTGCTTCCGCAGCCAAAGGCCACAGCATTCTTTCCGCCTCTGCCCTCTATATAGCAACAATGGATGAATTGGATAGTGCCACACCTGCCGCCTTTGTAACTGCCGACGGCGGGGGCATCATCGCCACCCTGAGCATAAACCTCACAATTATTGAAGATGATATTGCCGCAGTCTGGCAATTGCTTGCCGCCACCGATGCCTGCACCATTGCCTGAGTTTTCGACATACAACTTGCCGTCGGCATCCAGAATGGTGAGCGTGTTACCCTCAGGCACATAGATACAGGGGCATTCAGACCAGTAGCCTGACAGATTATTGGTGCCTTTTATGGTAATGGTGGCATCGCCGTTACAATGGATAGCGGGGTTAATAGGAGAAAACTTACGGTTGGCATTTTTATCACCCCAGATGGTGACATTGTCAAGGGTGACGTGGGCACCATCGGGTATCACGATAAGATACTTGGGAATGCCGTAATCGTTTACAGGCATCTTGCCCGTCAGCACGTCGCCATCCATAGCTTCATAGTTACCTGGCAGTGTGGACAGATCTATAATGCGAACAGGATCATCAAGTCCTATAGGCTCTTCGCTATAACCAAGTCCTAATTGACGCAACCAAACCTTAACCTGCTCAAGCTGCTCGTCGGTGAGGGGCGACATCACGCAACTGACATCATCGCGAACCTTGCCCACTAACTGGCCGTTGCGATAGTCCATCGTCCAACTGGGATGGAGCGTCACTGCGCCGCTGGAACCCGTCAATACGATATCAACTTTACCATCCTGAGAGACCGTGTATTTACAGCCTGCACCGAGGAAAGTATCTTCCAGGTCAATCGCATTTCCGTCGGCATCGATCAATAGGCATATCCAGAAACCTGCGCCTTCATCAAGGAGTGTACCGTAGAGCACCACCTTGGAGAACGCCTTGGCATGCTCGCCCTCGCCTGCTACACCTTCATGGTCATACTCGGCATACCAGTAGCCAACGACATCGGCGGGTTTTACGCTGTTATTCACTGGGTAGTCTTCTTTGCTACAGGCGCTGAGTCCTGCGGCGATTGTCACAGTCAGTAGCAGGGCCGCTGCGGCCTTCATGCTACAATGAAATAGTTGTTTTACTTTCATATTGATGCTTGTTTTAATAGTTGTTGTCAGCAAAATGTCGTGTTCCTAAGAACGACGCTACGATAAAATCTTTGTGTGAGTAAAAATGTCAGACAGCAACACCAGTGCGCATTACTTCGCGATAGAGAGGCGAATCTTCTTCGTCCTCCATAAGAACAGGCTCGATGAGGGTGTTCACCTTGCGGACATCACCACAGATGTCTGCCCACTGGTGCCATTTGTCTACAATAATTCCTGCAGGGACAATGACTGCCACGTCGATGTCGCTGTCAGGGGTGGCATAGCCCTTGGCATACGAGCCGTACATATATACCTTCGGCTCAGTCTTGTAGCGAGATGTTACTACTCGCTTATAGCGTCGAACTATGTCGAGAACCTCGTCTAAGGTAAGCGTTCTTCTATCCATTGTGTCAATTCTTTAGTTGTCTTGATGATATGCTGGCAGGCCTCTTGGTTGAGCATGCGGGCAGCAGCATCCTTCTGTTCGGGGTAGCGAGCCTTTACGATATCTTCTTTAGCCATAATTCTCGTTGTTTATTCGTTTCGGCTGCAAATTTACGAAAACTTTCCGAATAATAGTGCGATTATCCGATATTTCTTCGATTTATCCGTCTGTCTCAGTATGTCAAATACGCTGATTTCTGATGTTGTCATAACTTTTGCTTTCATTTCATAAGCTGATGCTGAAACCCGCGATGAGCCAGCGGCCTGGCTGGGTGACGAGGCCGTAGTCGTGGTAGCGGGTGTCGAGGAGGTTGGTGGCCTCGAGGTAGAGCTTCCATGTGGGTTGCTGCCACGTCAGACGGCTGTCGAGCAGGAAGTAGGGGCGGTAGTCTTGTATTGTGCCGTCGAAGTCGGTATAGGAGCCGACGCGATCCTGCCAACGGCCTGAAAGACTGAAACTGAGCCTGTCCGTCAACGGCATCAGGGCATTGGCCACGAGTTTGTGGCGCAGGTATTCGAGGGCGTATTGCGACACGATGCCGGGCTGTTGGCCTTTGTCCTGATGGATGTAGCTATAGGAAACTTTGAACTTTGAACTTTGAACTTTGAACTGTAGATCAGCCTCCAGGCCGAGGCTGTTGATGGTGGTGTGGTTGACGCTCTGCCAGACGGCTGCGTCGCCCTGGGAGGTGTCCATGATCCAGTCGATCATGTTCCGCCCGTGGTGATGCCAGAGGGTGAAGTGAGAAGTGAGGAGTGAAGAGTGAAAAGTGGTGCCGAGCTCGAAGGCACGCATCTCCTCGGGCTGGAGGTGAGGATCGGCGGCATAGCCCTGCAGCTTGTAGTACATCTCCGTGAATGACGGCATACGGAGCGAGGTGTTGTAGGAGGCGTGGAGCTTCCAGTGTGGGGTGGGGCGGTAGCTGATGTCGATGCCAGGATAGACGGTCATGTTCATATTGCTCCAGGTGTTCTTTACGGCGACGAGGCCTGCTGAGACGGTGATGTCGTGCAGCAGGAGGTTATGCTCTACATAGCCGCTGATGTTGGTGCGGTTCACGCCGAGGGTGTAGTCACGGTCAGTACCGCCGATATGATGCGTCTGCGAGAGTGGTTCGCCAAGGTTGCCGCTGACGAGGTCCTCGTTGCGCAGCTCGGCTCCGAAGGCCGTGCGCCCAGCCTTCCAGTCGAAATAGCTGCTGAGGTTCACGCCATAGACATCCGTGCGGTTGTAGTTGTATTTCATAATCTCCGGCTGTCCGCGATAGCCCTCGTAGCGGTCGCGGTTCTGGTTCCAGTAGATGCTGGGTGCCAGATGCAGCCGTCCGCAACGGGTCTCGCCCTGGATGGCGGAGTAGAGTTTCGTGGTGTGCTCGTACTGGTTGTCGGCCTGCCATTTCGGTGAGGCCCAGAAGGTGGAGGAGCCCCAGCCCTTGTCGGCGATGCCGAGGTGCCACCTCAACTTGATATCCTCGTCCTCGTACTGTCCCTGATAGAAGCCCTTCGATCCGCTGAAGTCGGTATTGAGCGTACCTGCCTTCGAGCGGCTCCACCCGTCGCTACGGGAGTAGTTGGCGGAAAGGGAGTGCTTGGTGGAAGGTTGAAGGTGGAGGGTGGAAGGAGAATACTTAAAGCCGGAATGGAAGTAGCCGTATGAGCCACCTTCCAAATGCAAATTCAGCTGCAGGTCATTTCTCCCTCCACCCTCCGCCTTCCACCTTCCACCAACCTCGGTCACAATGTTGATCGCCCCCACGAGCGACGATGTGCCATAGATGCGGCCTGCAGGGCCTTCGAGCACCTCGATGCGCACGATGTCGTTGATATCGACGGGCAGGTCCATCGCATTGTGGCCCGTCTGTGGGTCACAGATGTTGATGCCGTTGAGCAGAAGGATGATCTGGTCTTGTGTGCCGCCTCGGATGGAGATGTCGGTCTGGGCACCAATGGGGCCTCGCTGGCGGACATCCACGCCGACGGCGTATTTCAGGAGATCGTTAATACTTTGTACGGGAGCCTGCTGAATGTCGGCACGATCCAGTACAGTGACCCTTCTTGCAGCCTGACTCTTCGTCAGGGGCGCCCTGGAGCCGGTCACGCTCACCTCTTCGAGCATCATCTCGCGGGCCGTGGTGGTGGCAGTGGAGTCGGTCACGACGGGATGCGTCGAAACACTCTCCGCCGAGGCATAGGTCAGCGTGGCTACGGAAAGCACGCTGCACACCACCTCGCGTCCGAGACAGCTGAAAAGCGAATAGCCCTTGTTTCCGAATTGTCGGAAAACAAGGACTGGACGCTTGAAGTTGAATAATTGTCTGTACATTAATAGGCGTGGTCGTTCGTGAGTTCTTCCTTGTCGAGCTTCTTGCTGTCGATGGCGCGCCAGGCATAGACGATATAGGCCAGCACGAAGGGCACAAGCAGTGAGACATAGAACATCGTGGTCAGCGTGAACTCACTCGAACAGGAATTCTGGAGTGTCAGCGACGACTGGAGGTCGGCTGTTGAGGGGTAGTAGGCCGTATTGTTCCAGGCGCTGCAGAGCAGCAGGGCCAATACGGTGAGCACGGTGCCGATGCCTGCAGGCCAGATGCCGCCGATGTAATCCTTCGAGAAGATGGTCTTGCCGATGCCGAAGAGCACCAGCACTACACCTATTAATAATATAATAAGGAGATACCACATCTCGATGAAATTGTTGAAGTATTTGTAGGGTTCCATGAAGATGACGCCCGTTGCTGGGTCGTAGGCGAAGCCGTCCTTCAGCAGCAGGTGGACGAGATAGGCCACGAAGAGCAGCAGGAAGGGCACGGCAGCCCCGATGAGACGGGCGCTGCCACGCGAGCGGATGTCCTCATCGTTGACATTATTCATCACATAGAGGATGCCCAGGACACGTGCCAGGAACACCACGGCGAAACCGAAGACGAGCACCCAGGGATTGAGCAGGGCGTCGAGTCCGTGGGAGGCATTGGCCCAACGGCTGATAATTGGCGTGAGGGCATTCACATCGACGAGGTTGTTCTTCTCGATGATGAAGTTCGAACCCTCGAAGAAGGTAGCCACGGCACCACCCAGCAGCAATGGACCTACGATGCCGTTCAGCGTCAGGAAGAACTGGAAGGTCTTGGGGCCGAGGAAATTGCCGATCTTGTTCTGGAACTCATAGCTGACGGCCTGTAGCACGAAGGTAAAGAGGATGATCATCCACAACCAATAGGCACCGCCGAAGCTGGTGGAGTAGAACAGGGGGAAGGAGGCGAAGAAGGCTCCTCCGAAGGTGACGAGGGTGGTGAAGGTGAACTCCCACTTGCGACCTGTGGAGTTATAGACGAGTCGCTTTCCCTCTTCTGTCCAGCCCAAGCTGCTGGCGACGGAGTTGGCACCCTGTACAAACAGTAAAAACACTAATATTGCACCAAGGAGTGATACGATGAAACACCAGTAGTGCTGTAAGAATTCGTATGACATATTCCTTAAACTTTAATTTATTTTTCTTTTACTACGAATTTCACGAATTACACTAATTTTACTGCGCACAGATTAATTCGTATAATTCGTTTAATTCGTAGTTGTTAATTCTATTCGTGATCCGGTCCTTTCTTGATCTGCTTGAACAGGATGCTGATTTCGACGGCGAGCATCGTGCTGAAGAGGATGAGGAAGAGGATGAACGTGAAGGCGACGCTGCTGGCGTGGAGGTCGGAGACGGCAGCCCAGGTGGGCAGCATGTCCTGAATGGTCCACGGCTGACGGCCGAACTCTGCCACAAGCCATCCGCACTCAGAGGCGATATAGGCCAGCGGCACAAGGGCAATGGCTGTCCAGTAGTGCCACGATGGCAGTCCTGTGAGCTGACGAGGCGCATCGGCCATCGTCTCAGGCAGCAGGCCGACGGAGGCCAGCAGACGGCGTGTGAGGACGGAGAAAAACGGAATGTCGTAGATGAGCAGCAGTAATACGATGAAGTAGAGGATGAAGACGCAGCCCAGTCCTACCATGATGCGGAAGGCCCAGAAATTGACGGGGATGAAGGGCACGATGTCGTTCTTGTCCTTGATATAGCCATAGCCGAAGTACTTCATGTTGGCTTTGATGATTGACAATTGATCATTGACCATTGAGTCGCTGGCACCTTCGGCCTTCGCCTGACGATAGGCGGCAAGGGCCTCGATGGCTTTCTTGCCTCGTGCGATCTTCTCATCGACAGAGGGCTCTACCGTGCCGTCGGGCTTCGTATAGCCGTTGAGGATGTCGTTGATGCCAGGCACATAGCCGTTGAAGTCGTTAGTGGCCATGAATGAGAGGGCGTAAGGTATCTCAATCTTCAGTGGCGCAGACTCCTCATTGGCGTAGTCAGGCTGGCAGAAGGGATTCACCCACGCGATGGCCGTCAGGCCCTGATCCGTGCCGCCGTTATAGAGTGCCTCCATGGCAGCAAGCTTCATCGGCTGTACCTCACCCACGCTCTGGGCCGACTTGTGACCTGTGGCACCAGCCAGCAGGGCGGCGATCAGACCTACCCATACTCCGATCTTCATGCTCTCGGTGGCGAGCTTCGTCTCGCGCTTCTTCATCAGATACCAGCAGCAGACGGCTACGCAGAAGATGGCACCGATGATCCACGATGAGATCACTGTGTGACAGAACTTGTCGATGGCGAACGGCGAGAGGGCTACCTCTGCGAAGCTCACCATCTCGTTGCGCATGGTGTCAGGGTTGAACTCGCAGCCCACGGGATACTGCATCCAGGCATTGGCCACGAGGATCCACCAGGCGGAGATGGTAGCGCCTAAGCCCGTCAGCCATGTCGAGGCGAGGTGGAAGCCTGGCGACACCTTTTTCCAACCAAAGAACATGACAGCGACGAAGGTACTCTCCATGAAGAAGGCTACGATGCCCTCGACGGCCAGCGGCGCGCCGAAGATGTCGCCTACGAACCAGGAATAGTTCGACCAGTTGGTGCCGAACTCGAACTCGAGGATGATGCCCGTGGCGACACCCATGGCGAAGTTGACGCCGAAGAGCTTCTGCCAGAATTTGGCGGCTTCCTTCCAGAATTCGTCTTTCGTACGGTAGTACTTGGTCTCTGCGATTCCCATGATGACGGCCAGTCCCAGCGTCAGTGGGACGAAGAGCCAGTGATAGATTGCCGTGAGAGCGAACTGCGCCCTCGACCAGTCGATGGTTCCGGCATCAATGTCTAAGAATAGGTGATTGAACATAATTTATTTGGTTTTTGAGTTATTTTGCACGTTCCGTGAGTTCCGTCGCCACGTAGCCTGCCTCGTCGCCCTTGGCGTTCTGTTTCAGGAAGTCGGGGAAGAAGAACAGCTTCAGCACCACGAAGATGATGACCAGCTTGATGAGTATGATAGCCCACAGCGTCCGTCCGAGGCGCATGGAGCGGAAACCGTCGTAATAAAGGTCGAAGACCTTATAAAGGAAACTGTCCTTTTGCATAGGCAGTAGTCATTTGATGTTGCAAATATAGTTTTTTTTCGTGAAACGACCAAATTTTTTCTTAAAATTATATTATATTGTTTTGTCATTTCAGAGGAAATACGTAATTTTGCACTGATTTTATCGATAAAGACTCATTATGAAGAAAATATTAATACCGTTGCTGGTCGTGGTCATTCTCGCCCTTATCGGTGGGGGTGTGTGGCTCTGGCTGAACCTGCAGGAACAGAAACAGGTGAATCAGGATATGCGTGAACTGGCCGAACTCGACAAGCAGGAGATGGAGAACGAGTATGAGCGTTTCGCCCTGCAGTACAGCGAGATGAAGAC
>Ga0310696_10007854_pt1 | contig 12483 bp, 9 predicted proteins | sample AusTroGonzalo_MG_4_FD_203885 | JGI IMG/M metagenome (GOLD analysis project Ga0310696, IMG submission 203885) | Bovine rumen microbial communities from tropical cattle in Woodstock, Queensland, Australia - Gonzalo_02 (v2) (version 2) | ecosystem: Host-associated > Mammals > Digestive system >... | reverse complement strand
AATATGAAGGAGACTTCTGCCAGGGGCAGGCTCGGGTCGTTGTCCACGATGACGTCGATCTTGCCGCCGATCTTTTCCCTCTGGACTTTCGGGGGCTCGAGTTTCGGGAGCGGGCCTTCCGCGGGGATCTTGGAGCGGTCGAAGGAGGAAGGCAGGTCCTTGACGGCCTGGTAGCCCTCGCCGGGCTGCCCGAAGCCGCTTTCGTCCACGGCGGGCTCCTTTATTTCCGGCCATTTCACGGAGCCGGCCATCACCAGGTTCTCCTTGTCGGGAGGCAGGGTGGTGAAGACCAGGCAGGGCTTGCCCTTGACGTACTTCTCGTAGACCTCGAAGACGTCGTCCAGGGTCACGCTCTCCATCTGGTCGGCCATTTCGTTCAGCCTGTTCCAGCTGCCGGCGTACTCGTCGCTGTAGGCCAGGAGGAAGGCTTTGTCGATAGATTTCTCAAGCCTGGTGTAGAATTCCCTCAGGCATTTGGCTTTGTAGCGGTCCAGCTCCTTCTGGAGCGTGTCGCGGGAATTCTCGAAGTCGCGGTAGGCTTCCCCCACGGCCTTGTAGGCGTCCTCCACCTTCACACCGGGCAGCAGGCGGGCGGAGACGGTGAATTCCCCGGCCAGGTCGCAGCCGTCGGCGTAAACGTCCACGGAGGGCGCGAGCTTGGCTTCCACCAGGCGGCGGTACATGGACGCTTCCTTGCCGGCGCCCAGAAGGAATGACAGCGCCTTCAGGGGCACGCTCTCCTTGGAGAATTCGTTCACCGCCGGATAGACGAAGGAAAGGTCCGGGGCGGTGGCCAGCTTATCCAGGTAGTAATAGTTCAGCTCTTTGGGAAGGGCGACCGGGGCTTCCTTGGGATCGCTTATGGGGGCGCCCGCCGGGATGTCTCCGAAATACTTTTCGACCAGCTTCATGGTCTCCTCGCGGTCGAATTTGCCGCAGATGACCAGGGTGGCGTTGTTGGGGATGTAGTATTTCTCGTGGAAGGCCTGGACGTCCGCCAGCTTGGCGTTGGCGATGTCCAGGGTCTTGCCGATGACGGTGTGCCCGCAGGGATGGTCCTCGCCGTAGATGAGCTTGTTCTTTATTTCCCATTCGTAGCCGTAGGGCACGTTGCCTTCCGTCTGGCGCTTCTCGTTGATGACCACGCCCTGCTGGACAGCCAGGGCCTGGGGCGTCATGGTGGGCAGAAGATAGCCCATGCGGTCGGATTCCATCCAGAGCGCGGCTTCCAGGCCGGAGATCGGCACGGTCTCATGGTAGAAGGTGTGGTCCGTGCTGGTCCAGCCGTTCATGGTTCCGCCCAGGCCCTGTATAAGCTTCCAGGCCACCTTGGGCGGCACGTGCTGCGATTCGGAGAACATCAGGTGCTCGAAAAGATGGGCGAAGCCGGTCTTCCCCTTCTCCTCGCGGTTGCAGCCCACGTGGTACATCACGCCCACGGTGACCACGGGAGCCTGTCCCGACTGGCACAGCAGAACCGTTAATCCATTTTCCAAAGTGACCTTCTCGCAATCCAAACGCATTTTTTTGTCCTCGCACCCGACCAGTAAGGTAACGGCCGTCAAAATAGGCAGGCAGTATCTTGAAAGCTTCATTGTTAAGTTTTTCCTTAGAAAGTTTTGTTAAGGTATTTCAAAGTTATATTGTTGTCATTTCTTGCTTGCTTTTTTATATTTGCCCGACCGGCGGCAGATCATCGTGCGGACGCCGCCTATTTCCACGTCGAAGATTGTGGCGTCGGCTTTCCTGTCCCAGTACTGCGCGAGCCTGACGGGATAAGGCGAAGCGAACTCAGGCAGATCGGTAATACGGAAGTTGCCGGCAAGATGCGCGGCCTCAAGTTTGGCGTCCGCCGCGTCGTCCGTGAAAGCGGCTGTGCGCGCCGCCGGATCGATGGTGAACGTAAGCGGAACGCCGTTTTCACTCTCAGGCGCGGCAACCAGGCGGAACGTCTCACCAGGCTTCGCCGTGAACGTTTCAGGCGGAACCGGAGGCGCGATCTCCGGCACCCATTTCGTACCGAGCGTTCCATCGGGATTCTGGATCAGTTCGCGGAATACGAGCCAGCCGCCCCAGCCGTAGAGGTGGTTGAGCCAGCCGGCCATGACGCGGCGGTTTTCGCCGAAGGGCGCGACCATCGGCACGGAAAGACCCTCGTAGGGCGCGAGACCCGTGTCCGTCCAGTTTACGAAAGTGCCCGGTTCCCCCGTGGGGCTGTAGGCGAACTTCGTGAAGCCCTGGAACAGGTAATGGCGGCCGTTCCACTCGAAAAGGCAGGGGCAGTCCCCGCCTATGGGTATCTTGTCATCGTAAAGCGTCCAATCCCCGATATGGTCGCTCTTCCAGATCGTTCCCTCCATGCCGTAGCCCGTCACCAGCCCGAGGAGTCCGTCCCCGCGGTTGTAGATGGTGGGGTTCTGAGTTTCGTGGACGATCCGACGCGACTTTACGAAGTGGATGCCGTCCTCGGACACCGCGTAGGTGGCGCCCATCGGGTAGGCGGGATCTTGGGTTAGGCGGCTCGTGTGCAGCCCGTACGCGAGATGAAGCTTGCCCTCGTAAAGAAACGGCGTGCCGGTGCCCTCCGTGGTCCACCATTCGTCCAGCGGCACGGCGGCCGGATGTTCTTCCCAGTTGACAAGGTCGGCGGAGGAAAGATGCGCGAAATAGTGCCGCCCCACGCCGCCGCCCGAGCCGTGATGGCGCCGGTCGAAGAGGTAGAAAACGTGGAAGCGTCCCTTATAGTTTCCCACGGCCACGTCCCCCACCCAGGCGTTGTGGTCGTCGGGCGTCCAATACTGGATCGACCGCGCGACGGGACGGGAATCAGGCGCCTTGGGCAGGGCGTCCGCGAGCGCGGGCGTTGAGAACGAAGCCGTCCTCACGCGGGGCGAAAGAATTTTCCCTTTGGCGTCGGCGGGCCAGGCGACGGCGTCCGGGGAGGGCGGCATGTCGTCGTCCCGCAGGCCGTCAATGAGGATCGTCCAGCGCGCCTGCGCGAAGTTGAGCGTCACGTCATGGGCGCCCTCCGCGCACTGGAGCGCGCCGAGCGGAATTCCCACGCGCCCGCCGACCCCGGGGATCGTCGCCTCGATAACGGGGCACGAGCCGTCGGGCATCGGAAAGTTTAGGTAGTTCCCCTGCCGGTTGTCATACGACTCCAGGTCTTTGTTTTGCCCGGCCATGCGAAGCGCCAGTTTTGCGCAGCCGACCTCGTAAAGCGCTTCGTCGGCCCTAACGTCGGAGAGGTCTACCCTGAGTTTCACGGTGAAACAAGGCGCGGCGGCCTGCGCTGCAAGGGTAGTGCAGATTGCCAGCGCGGCGGCGAGCGGACGATGTTTCACGATCATGGCCTATTTTTCGGGGGTTAACCGTTAACGGTAAAACTGGGTAATCATTAATTCTTATTAATTAAATTATACCACATAAAAGCGCGCGAAAAATCCGCTCTTTTACGCCTCACCTTTGCTATAATTAAGGAAAAGAACCATAGAAAAAAAGCAATGAGCATACCGACCCCTTTAGTCGACCTTCACACCCACACCATCGCCAGCGACCACGCGGAGGGCTCCTGGGAAGAGATGGCGCAGGCCGCCTATGAGAAAGGCCTCCAGGCCTTCGCGGTGACCGAGCACGGGCCTTCCATAGCCCGCGCCCCGCACATAGGCTATTTCGCCAACCTTGCCAAGATCGCGCCCAAGGATCTGCCCGTCATGATGCTCTACGGCATCGAGGACGACCTTGTGAACGCCGAGGGCCGCACCGCCCTGCCGGACGAGGTGAAGGAGCGGCTGGACATCGTGCTGCTGGGCACCCACTGCTTCGGCTGGGCCAGAAACGCCCTGCTGAAGGACGTGGAGACGGGCCTTCTGAAAGCCATGGAGAACCCCCATATCGACGTGATCTCCCATCCCGTGAATCCCTGGTATCCCCTGGATTTCCGGGCTCTGGCGAAGCAGGCCCTGGCGACGAACACCGTGCTGGAGTTCAACCTTTCCAAGCTGGATTTCCAGGTCAAAGAATGGCGGAATTTCCTGGACATCGCCGCGGAGTTCGAGCTGCCCTTGATCATCAGCTCCGATTCCCACAGCACGGACCTTATCGGCTTCGACCGCCTGCCCTACGAGTGGCTGGCAAACATCAAGCCCGAGCAGATAATCAACCGGGATCTTCCCACGGTGGTGGACCATTTCAAAATTAAGCGTCCCGAGGTGGTAGCGTACGCCAACAAATTGAGGAAGCAGTGAAATGAAAAGATTTTTTCTCCTGACTATTTTCGCCCTGGGCGCCCTGGGTCTTGCGGCCGCGGAGAATGCCCCCGAGGCCAAGCCCGCGGGCTCCCCTTCCGGCAACGGCAAGCGCGACGACGTCAAACTTGAGACCGCCGCGCCCGCCGCCGCCGAGGCAGCCGTGAGCGAAGTAAAAAAAGACGCCCCGGCTGTCCCCAAGAAGGAGGAGGCCGATCCCAAAGTCGAGAAAGCCTTGCTGGAGCTGGGCGCGAAGATGAAGGATCTCAGGACCTTCACCGCGGATTTCACCCAGCTGGACAAGGATCCGCTTTTCATGGACGAAAGCACCCACAAGGGCAAGCTGAGCTTCCTGAGGACCGCCCTGGAAGGCCAGACCAACTGTTTCCTGCGCTTCGACTACGAGGAGCCGGAAAGATCAGTGACTATCCTGACTCCCAAAGGCATCCTTATTTACACCGACGACATGACGGAGCCCCAGGTCTCCCCAGCCCGGGACGGCAACAGCGCCGACATTATTTTCTCCACCTTCGTCTCCCCCGCCGCCCTGAAGCGGCACTACGAAGTCCGGCCGCTGGACGGCGGCAAGGCTTATTCTTTCAAGCTCACGCCCAAAAGCGCCTTCGCCAAAAGTTTCTTTTCCGAGGCGGAAGTTGATTTCTCCGAGGCCACCGGCCTGCCGGAAAGGCTGCGCCAGCTGAAGCTGAACGGCCAGGACATAACCTTACGCTTTTCCAACGCGCAGCTGAACGCTTCCCTGCCCGCTGACCATTTCGATGCCGCTTCGCTTAAAAAGAAACCTTGAGCTGCTTCTGCTGCTGGCCTGCTCCCTGGTCTTCGCGGCCGAGGAAGAGAGCTTCGTGGAAAAAGACGAGGACCTTCCCGATCCCACCAACATTGTGGTCAGGATCGAGGATAAGCATCTGAACGAAGTGATCGCCCAGATCGAGAACTCCGCCAAGCACACCCGCACCTACTGCGCCTACTTCCACCAGTGCGAGTACAACAAATACGACGTGCCCGGCTCGGAGACCATGGGCCGCTTCTACCTTGAGCGCCAGCGCTATTTGAAAGAGGAGGACGAGCGGCCCCGGCTTTATTTCAGGATGCGCTTCGAGTATTACGCCCCCAAGGCCGCGGTCACCATCCTGGACGGCGCCAACCTCCATTCCCTGAAGCAGGACCGCAAGGAATCCCAGACTCTCCTGGTGGACAACCGCAAGCTGGAGGTGGCCTTCGCGGGCTTCCTTTCGATAAAGGAGCTCCTGGAGCATTTCAGCATCAGCATCGCCAGCGAGAACGCCCGGGAAGTTGCCCTGGACCTTACTCCTTCCAGCGACACCGCCCGCAAGCACTTCACCTCCGTCAGGCTCACCTTCGACAAAATAAGCTTCCTGCCCACCTCGGTGACCCAGAACCGTCTGGACGGCGCCCGCAACCTCTTCATCCTGGCCAAGCCGCAAAGGAACGTGGTCTTTGAGAGCAGGACCTTCGACCCGGAGCACATGCAGGATTTCATAAAGCTGCACTATGTCAAGCCGCCCAAAATGGAAAGCGTCACCAACATCGTCCAGTGCGTCCTCACGAACAACGTCTACTACATGGTGACCAACAAGCTTCTCACGGCCCAGGGGGAAAAAGAGGACGTCTGCCAGGCGGTAAAAACGGTGATAAGGGACGCCGTGGTGACCAACATCACGAAAGTGCCCGTGAAAAAACAGGACGCGCGCTTCCTGCCGCTCTGAGAAAAGCCTTACTTGTGGCAGGGCGGCTTGCTGTCCGCGTAACTGATCTGGCTGGAAAGGATGCCTTTTATGCTGGCCAGTTTTTCCGCCGCCAAAGAAACGTCCTTCGCCTTGCCGTGCAGAATGGTCAGATCAAGGAAGTAATCGCTTTCCTCGTGGGCGGTCTGGGAGCCTTTCGTAAGATAGGCCAGTTTCTTTTTAAGCCTGGCCAGCTCCGCCATGGTTTCCGGGCAGGCTCTGATCATCAGCGTGACGACGGCGAAGACCTGGTCGTCAGGCGCGGCGGAGGTTTTGGCGTTGAGAAATTTCCTGACCAGATCGCGCAAAGCCGCGGAGCGGTTCCTGTAGCCCGCCTCGCCGATCTTTTTGTCGAAATTTTTCAGGAGCCCCTCCTCGAGGGAGACTCCGAACCTGGTCATCTTCGCCATATCACCACTCTTTGAAGGATTCCTCCTCGTACTCCCTTTCCTTCTCCTCCATGCGCCTGTGCATCTCGTAGCGGATGTTGGCCTGCGCTTCCTTCTTTTCCGTTTGCTTCTCGTCGTTCAGCACGGCCATGCAGCTTTTCGTCATGGGATAGAGCTCGTCGGGGGCCAGGGCGCCGAAGGGCCAGAGGATGTAGCCGGGAATATAGTAGACCCAGGCCGTGTAGGCCGCCAGGTCGCCGTAGGTGGTGTTCCTGGTCTCCTCGTAGACTTTCATCTGATGGTCGTCGCCCAGCTCGATAAGCTTGTCGGAACACCATTCTATGCCGTTCAGGGGGCAGACCAGGGTGTCGCCGATGGCGGCGAAGGGCAGGGCGCAGCCGGCTCCCACCTTGCAGCCGCTGACAAAAAGGACGCCGAGAACGGCCAATATAAGCAGACTATTTTTCATGGGAATCAATGGATCGGGGTGCCGGGATCCACTTCCGGGCTGTCGGTGGTTAAGAGCGTCACTTTGTCGTCGGTGCAGGCGCAGAGCAGCATGCCCTGGGATTCCAAGCCTCTCAGTTTGCGGTAAGGCAGGTTGCAGACCGCCACCACGTTCTTGCCGACGACTTCCTCGGGCTTGTAGTAGAGCGCGATGCCCGCCAGGATCTGCCTGGTCTCGCTTCCGAAGGAGACCTGGAGTTTCAGCAGCTTGTCGGCCTTGGGCACGTTTTCCGCTTCCAGGATCTTGCCGACCCTAAGGTCGACCTTTTCCAGATCCTCGATGGAGATCTTCTCCAGGGAGATCGTTCCTTCCGGCGCTTCGCCCGCGGCCTTGCTTTCCTCAGCCTGCTTGGCGTAGGCGTCGGCGGCCTTTCTCTCGGCCTCCTCTTCCTTTTCCATGCGCTCCACCGCCTTGGCCAGGCGCTGCAGCTCGGGCTCGATATCCTTGTCCTCCAGCTTGCTGAAGAGGATCTTCGGTTCGCCGATCTTCAAGCCCGCCACTTCGCACTGCCAGGCCTCGTCCCAGGGCGTGTCTTCCAGTTTGCCGGTAAATCCCATCATGGAGTAGAGCGTTTCCATGGAGAACGGGATGAAGGGGAAGAAGGCCGTGTTCAGGGCCCTTATTATCCTGGCACAGGTGTACAATACGGCGCCGCAGCGCTCCATGTCCTCTTTCCTGAGTTTCCAGGGTTCCATGGCGTCGTAGTAGCGGTTGGCGGCCCTGGCCATGTCCATGGCCCGGTTGACGGCCTGGCGGTTCTTGTAATGGTCGATGAGCTCGCCGGTCTCCAGCAGGCCCTTCCTCATCTCGTCCAGCACGGCATTGTCCTCGGCTGAAAGCTTGACGTTCTCCGGGACTTTGCTGTCGAAATATTTCTGCAGGAAGGTCACGGTGCGGTTGATGAAGTTGCCCAGAATGTTGGCCAGTTCGTCGTTGTTGCAGCGCTGCAGCGTCTTCCAGGAGAAGTCCGCGTCCTTGTTTTCCGGCAGGTTGGCCGCCAGGGTGTAACGCAGGATGTCCGGGGCGAAGCTCTTCAGGTAATCGGGCACCCACACCGCGTAGTCGCGGCTGGTGCTGAGCTTCCTGCCCTCCAGGTTCAAAAATTCGTTGGCGGGGATCTGGCTAGGCAGATTGTAGCCTTCCTGGGCCATCAGCACCGCCGGGAAGAAGATGGCGTGGAAAACGATGTTGTCCTTGCCGATGAAGTGGATCAGCTCGCACTCGGGATTCTTCCAGTAGTCTTTCCAGCGTTCCGGCTCCCCTATTTTCTCCGCCCATTCCTTGGTGGCGGAAATGTAGCCGATGGGCGCGTCGAACCAGACGTACAGAACCTTGCCCTCGCTGTCGGGCAGCGGCACGGGAATGCCCCATTCCAGGTCTCTCGTGATGGCGCGGTCGCCCAGTCCTTCCTTGAACCAGCCGCCGCAGTAGTTCATGACGTTGTCCTTCCAGTCCTTCTTGGTGGCCAGCCAGTCCTCCAGGTCTTTCTGGAAGCGGGCCATGGGCAGATACCAGTGGGTCGTCGACTTGACCACCGGGACCGTGCCGGAAATGACGCTTCTGGGATTGATGAGGCTCATGGGATCCAGCCAGCTGCCGCACTTCTCGCACTGGTCTCCCCTGGCGTTGGTGTTGCCGCAGTGCGGGCAGGTGCCCTGCACGTAGCGGTCCGCCAGGAACATCTTGTGCTCCTCATCGTAGAACTGCTTGGATTCCTTGCTGACCAGCTTCCCGTCCCGGTGCATCTTCAGGAAGAACTCCTGGCTGGTGGCGTGGTGGATGGGCAGCGAGGTCCTGGAGAAATTGTCGAACTTGATGCCCAGGCCGGCGAAGCTGTCCCTGTTCAGCACGTAGTATTCGTCCACCAGCTGCTGGGGCGTGATGCCGCGCTTCCTGGCCGCGATGGTGATGGGCACGCCGTGCTCGTCGGCGCCGCAGATGAAGACCACGTCGTCGCCCGTGAGGCGGTGGTAGCGTACGAAGATGTCGGCCGGCAGGTAGGCGCCCGCGATGTGGCCGATGTGGATGGGGCCGTTGGAGTATGGCAGCGCGCTGGTAACAAGGATCTTGCGTTTCTTAGTCATGAGCTTTTTCCCGTTCTTAAGATTTAGCTTAATTTTGCTTATTAATTTATTTATTATAGCAAATCTTCACAGTCTGGCGTCGGGAAGAAATAGATCCCAAGCCGCGGCCCGCCGAAAGCGCGTTTTCACGGGCCTTGGCGGAGCGTCATTTTAATATATATATATTTATATATAAGTCCGAGCGTAAAAAAAATACCCGCGCTTGCGCGCGGGTATTTTTGCTTAAGCCTTTAAAGTAATTTAATTACTTCTTGGGGCAGTCGCTGGTTTCGCAGTCGTCCCAGATGGCGGGGAGCTTCGGCCAGCAGTCTTCTTCCCAAACCGGGGTCAGGCTGACGGCTTCATAGAAGCTGTTTTCAGCGAAGCCAAAGAGCAGGCAATCGGAAAGGCCGCAGAGGAAGCGGGCGGTGCCGATGAAGACGCCTTCAGCGGCGCCAAGAACGAAACCGAAGATCGGAACAGCGGCGCTGCCCATGAAAGCGGTTTCGGTCACTTCGGCGGGGCTGGCGACCATGTTGTCGATGCCACGGGCCCAAGCTTTGTTGATCTTGAACCAGATGTTCTCGGTGGTCTTTTCAGCGCAGGGCGGCGGGCAGGGCTGGCAGCAGTTCACGAAAGTGAAACCACAGCAGGGCTTGCAGGCGGGCTTGCAAGCGGGCTTGCAAGAGCCGGGGCAGCTGACCACGTTCAGGTTAGAGGTCTGGCAGGGGGCCTTTTCGACGCACTTGTAGTTGACAGCGACCTGCTGACCACAAGAACCGTCGTTGCACTGCATTTCGACTTCAGCGAAAGCGGCGCCGGCAAAAGCAACCAGAACGGCGAGAGTAAGAACTTTCTTCATAGTTTTCCTTCCTACTTGTTTTGGATTTGGTTAGTTTTCCCATCGGCTCGGAGAGCCGGTGGCGTTAGTTAAAAAGAATTCTATTTTGCTTTATTTTATCAGATGTGCCCCTGTAAGTCAATACGGGGTCACTCGTCGACCATGTCAAGCCTCACCCGCAGGTGGAGGGTCTGGCTCCTGGTCATTTTGAGCTTCTCCCCGTACTGGGTCACCATGACGCCGTTGGGAGAGTTGTACACGCTCAGCCTGAGCCCGTCGTAGGGGTAATAACCGTTGTCCGGGGTCTGGGCCTCGGACTGGAAATAGCCTTTCTTCCTTATGAGAAGATAGTCCCCGCTCTTCTTCTGAAGAAGCTTCTGGGGGCCTTTCAGGGGGTACCAGGACTCCAGCTGATTGATGAGCACCACGCCCTCCTTGGCCACGATGCCCTCGTCGGAGCCCTTGACCAGGGAGTAGCCCGGGCGCTCCTTCTCCGCCTCGATGGCCACCGGGGCCCCCTTGGGGAACCTAGTCACGAGGGAGAGGCAGGACATGACGTCGTGGGAGGTGATGTTCTTGGACATGACGTCGATCATGATCTCACCGCTGCGGGGGTTCAGGCGGTAGACGATCATGCGCCTGACGCCGTTCAGAAGATCCGGGGCCGCCAGGACCCTGATGGCGCCGTCCTCCTCCACCCGCCATTTCCATTTCTTGGGGTCGGCCACCAGGGCCTTGTAATTCCTGGTGGGGATTATCTCCTCCTCCGGCTGCAGGAAGGACTGCATGGTGCCGCCGAAGGTGTGGCCGCTGTCAGGACCGTAGTGCACCAGCATGCCGTGGTGCTCCGGGGCGATCATGACGCAGGCGTAGGCGTTGCTGGCGCCCACCAAAGGACCGTATTCGCTGCTGGCGCGGCAGAAGACTGTCACGCCTTTCCTGGTCTCCGCCGGGAAGGCCTGGAAAGCGTCGCTCTTGCACTGCGAAATGTAGTTGGTGCGGCCGAAGATCATGGTCTCCCTGAGCCTTACGCTGCCTTCCAGGGTGGGTTCCAGGAAGTCCACCACCGCCTCGCTGTCCCCTTCCACGGATATGGTCAGGTCCTCCGTTCCCTTGAAGGTCTGCTCCACTTCCTCGAAGGAGCCTTTCCGGATGTTCGCTTCCCAGATGACCTTCTTGTTGCCGCTGATGGTGACCTTGGCCTTGGCGTCCTTGGGGGAAGTCTCGTCCATGCACACGTAGGTCTTGAAGGTGGTCTTCTCGCCGTCCAGGGCGTAGACCAAGATGGCGCTGCCCCTGACGCTCAGGCCTTTCTCGAAGACCGCGCCGCCGTTTTTAAGGGGCTTGCCGTCGTAGGTGGCGTCGCGGCTGACTTTCGGGACCGCGCCGCTCTGGCCGTAGCATTCCACCCCCACGGGTTCCGAGAGGGTCACGTGGGAGCGCTCATAGACTCTCTGGTCCACGGAGGCGCAGGCCGCCAGAAGCAGCGCGGCCGCCGATGCGAAGAAAAAGCTTTTCACTTTTTATCCTGTCTGATTTTTGTTTAGCGCTTGGGATACATGCCGCTGCAATTCTTGTAGAAGGAGCCCTTCTCCCCCACGTCCTTGAGCCACATGCATTCGCAGAATCCGTTGCCGCTGATGAAGAAATTGCTCAGGACGTAAGCCTTCCCGTCGATGATGACGCGGGTAAGGGCTTTCTTCTGGAGGTTGATGACGAAGATCCAGTCCTGCCATTCCTCCTTGATCTTGGCCTTGAGGTAGCTGGTCTTCTCGCCGCTGTTCAGCTGCATCTTGCCCTCTTCCGTGATGAAGGCGTAGAAGAGCGATTCGCCGCTGATATCCTTGAAATCAAGGTAAGCGGTCCCGAAGCAGGGTTTCACGCGCACTCTGAACTCCAGGATCTTGGCGTCCTTCTCCTCCGGCTTCAGGGCCATGGGGGCCATGACGCCGCTGCCGCCGTGGTGGCTCCAGAGGACTCTCCCCTCCTGGGGATCGTCCACGATCTCGCCCTGAGTGTCGGAATCCAGGGGCATCAGCCCCTGCTGGTCCTTGACGTTGCCCAGTTCGAAATCGCTGAAATCATACTTTCTGCTGTTTACTTCGGGAATGGGCGCCGTCAGGTTGACGGTGGCGTAGTTGCCGAAGGAGTCGATGGCGTCTATCTGCACCATGCCCCTGTTGTAAAGCTTGAGCGCCTCGAAGATGTTTATCTTCGCCTCCTTCGTCTCGTAGGGGGCGGGATAGTAATGGGTCTGGTCCAAAGAAAGCACGAAGAAGGGGTCGGTTATGGTGTACCACACCAGGCCGTTCTTGGCTTCGATGTTGATGGTCTCGCGGTCCTCGCTCAGGGTGATGGTCGGGCCCTCCTCGCTCACTTCGCCCTTCCTCACCTCGTTGAAGAAGGGAGAAACGTTCAGCCAGGCCGTCTCGGGCTTGTTCCAGCAGTATTCCTCCTCCTCGCTGAAGTAATAGTTCGTCGGGCAGTAGGCGTGGGGAGTTTCGAAGAAGGTGAAGATCCTGTTGATGTGGTCGCCCGCGCGGGCCATGATGCCCGGGCCCTCGATGTGCGGCAGCCCGAAGCTGTGGCCCAGCTCATGCTGGTAGGCGCCCAGGGTCGTCGAGATATGGCCCCACTGCACGTTCCTGTCGATGGAGTCGTTGTTGGCGGAA
>Ga0310696_10007853_pt1 | contig 12484 bp, 10 predicted proteins | sample AusTroGonzalo_MG_4_FD_203885 | JGI IMG/M metagenome (GOLD analysis project Ga0310696, IMG submission 203885) | Bovine rumen microbial communities from tropical cattle in Woodstock, Queensland, Australia - Gonzalo_02 (v2) (version 2) | ecosystem: Host-associated > Mammals > Digestive system >... | reverse complement strand
TGAACGGTGTATAGCCATAGTGGTGTTGTCCCGCCTTCTGTCCGTTCACAAAGACCTCAGCCTTCTGATAGACGCCCTCGAAGTGGAGCTTCACCAGGGAATTATCAATTGTGAATTGTGAATTATGAATTGTGAATTGCTTCCGGTACTCGCCCTTGCCGGCCTCGAACCATCCGCCGCCAGTGCCCGTAGCTCCCTTACCAGAATTGGGACCCTCGTAAATATCCCAGTCGTGCGGCAGGTTAACGTTGATCACTTTACCATTATGTATAAAAGTCCAATTGTCATCGAACAACTGCCTTTTTTGCGCTGCAGCATTTAAGCCAACCCACAGCATCATAGAAAAAAGTAGGATTCGTTTCATTTTGTTTTGGGTGTAAGCTGTTTAGGTTTATTCGTGTGCAAAGATACGAAAAAAAAGCGACATACACAACACATACACACGATTTAATTTATCGATTGATATTCACGCGCAAACCTAACTGTAGATTCAACGTTGTGGGTTTATCCTTGAAATAGTTCTGCAAGCGGCTACCATTGTCAGGATAGTAGCTGAGGCCGGGTTCGACGTAGATGCCTATCTGTGGCACAACATCGTATTGTAGTCCCAGACTACCGTTGAGCGACCACTGTAGGCGGTCTTTGCCTAATTGCTGGTTCACTCCCTCGGTCACCAAGCGGGTACGCACGTTCCAGTAGGCGGCAGTGCCCGCCGAGAGGTATGTCTTGAAGCCGTGTGACGCCCAAATCCTATAGGTCAAGTTCAAGGGAACACCTACGTAGTGAAGGGTCTGTTCCCGTTGTATCTGCATACTCCGCATCACCTGAGTGAACTCAGAGAATAACTTTGTGTAGACAATACCCGTGTTCAACGACAGCTTCTCCGACAGCGGATAGCCTAAAGTCAGGCCGTAGGCGATGGGGCGATGGTGGTGCTGACGCTCTTCGAAGCCCGTCAGGTAGACAGGTTCACTGATTCTGGCTGCCTGTATATTGCTGTTTGCGTACAGATTTTCATACCGTTTGACCAAAGCATCGGCCATCTGGACGGGATTGCTGTTGGACTGACTGCCCAAGCCATTCATGGCATAGAGGCCAAAGGTGACGTGCTGCTTTTTCTCTCTCCTAATAGTTATATCCTGAGGTCGGCGATAAGAATCGTCTGCCGTGATGTGGCGTTCGGGCTTTTCTTCCGCAGGTGTCGCGGGAGTCACCTGTGGCTCCTCTTCGCTTACCTCGTCGGCAGGGGCGATTGACTCAGTAAGCGGCGTTTCCGTCACGGCTTTTGTTATCGTATTCGTCTTCGTCTTTTCTCTTGTCTCTAACTTTGCCAACAGTTTCGGTTGTTCCTCGACGACGGTTTCCTGCTTCGGCTTATCGGCCGTTTCCTCTATGTTGGCCGTTTCCTTGCTATTGGTTTGAAGAGCGGTTGTCGACTGCCTGAACCACAGGTAGCCGCCGCCGAGCAAGAGTGCCGCTACTGCTGCTGCCGCCGTCCACCGACGCAAGGCCACGAAACGGGACTTCTCACTATGAAGGGGACTGACGGGGACTTGCTCAAGGGCGGCCTCGATGTCTGCCCACAAGTCGTCGGGCGCAGCCATCTCGTGCTCCGCCAGCTTGTCGTGCAGTTGTTGTGTCCATTGATCCTGTTTCATGTCTCTTGGCTTTTTAAGTAATCCTTGATATTCTTGGCCAGCATCTTCTTGGCTCGGAAGAATAGCGATGACGAGGTGCTCTCCTTGATGCCTAACATCCGTGCTATCTCGCGGTGGGGCTGTTGCTCGAAGACGTAGAGATTGAGCACCGTGCGGTAGTTGGGCGGCAGTCGGCCTATCATCGCCGTCAGCACGTCGGGTGGTATGCCGCTAATGTCCGGCTCGTCAGCGATGTCGGGCTCTTCGGGTATCGTTTCGACGGTCATAAACCGCTGATGCTGGCGCAGGTAGTCGACTGCGCGGTTGCTGACAATCCTGCTCACCCACGATTTCAGCGACCCCTCGCCTCGGTAGTCGAACTGGCTGATGGTGGTGAGAATACGGACGAAGCTGTCCTGTATGACGTCGCGCACCTCGTCGCGTTCAGGCACATACCTCAGCCCGATGGCCATCGCGTAGCCCGAGTAGCGGTCGTAGAGCCGCCTGAGTGCCGCCCGTTCGCCGCCGCGTATCGCTTCCAACAGTTGCCGTTCCGTCTCCACGCTCGTTACTTCACCTGTCTTGTTTTATCGATTATAAGTTCTGTAGCGTTGTAATATAAGGTGATGGGCTCCGGCAGGGGACATCCGCGTTCCTCTTGGGTCTCCGTGTTGGTAACGAGGAGGATGCTGATGGGGATTCCTATCGACCACAACCCGTTATAGACAGCATAGCCCTGTTCTTGGGAGAGCAAGTCTATACGGTAGAGAACACCGCCGATGCTGATGACGAAAGAGGCGTGACAGAAATACAGCGTCCCGTTATAGCTTTTTTGCGTTGACTTGATGACGTTGAACATCGTCTCGTTCGTATAGCCTTGGTTGCTGGTCATAATCACTACGCGGTCCCCCTTGTACTCAGGGCTGTATGGCCATGTATTTGAAGTTAACTCTTCGCCAAAGCAACAGACGGTCAGATACCGTTCTGGCAGAATGATGATGAAAATTTGTTCTTTCTTTTCCTCTATTAACTGTACTGTATCTATCACTTCTCCATTGACCGACCATTCGCCGTTGTATAATTTGTATTCTCCTACTGATATTTGTGAACGTAAGTCCTTAATATCGTCATCGCTGCCATCCGAACACGCCGTCAGCATCAGCATGGCAGTGGCCAACACAGCCATAAGGATGCTCCATTCTCTTTTTTTCTTCATACGCGTACTTATTATCTTTTTCTTATTATAACGCAGAAACTACGAAATCTTGCACTCCGAGGTGAACTTTTTTTCGATTTCAGCAGATTAACACTTTTTTTACCTTCCAAGTGCAGGATTTCCCGTCGGTCGTCGTTATAGTGGCAAACAATATGAACAAAACAAGGTAAGTTATGAAAATTTTTCTTTCTGTGTTAGCAACAGCAGCCCTGAGTCTGATGATGGCAGGGTGTTCGACGGTTGGAAGTGATGACGGTGGCGAATTGCGTAGCATGAGACTTACAATGGATGGCTACGCCAGTAATGAGGTCTGTAAGCCGATTGTTCCTCAATCTGGCGACATGTTTCAGGAGTTTACCGACAATCCCTTTGTCGAGGCCTCGCAGGAGCCGACGTCCACCTTCTCCGTCGATGCCGACGGGGCGTCGTATGCCATCATGCGCCGCTACTTGGAAAGCGGCTATTGGGATATCAATCCATCGAGTGTGCGGATTGAGGAGTTCCTGAACTACTTCACCTTCGACTACCCCGCACCCACGGGCAACGACGCGGTGGCCATCAATGCCGAGGTGGGACGCTGTCCGTGGAACCAGGAGCACCTGCTGCTACGGCTGGGCCTCAAGGGCAAGGAGCTGAACGCCGACGAGATGCCCCGCGCCAATTTCGTGTTCCTGATAGACGTGTCAGGTTCGATGGATAGCAGCGACAAACTCGACTTGTTGAAGAAGGGGCTCACCGAACTGCTCTACCAGCTGAACCCCGACGACCGCATCTCAATCGTCACCTACTCGGGCGAGGTCAAAAAGCTGTTGGAATCGACGAGCGTCCGTCATGCCGATGAAATCAAAAGTGCCATCAGCAAGCTGAGAGCCGATGGCTGCACCGCCGGCGGTGAGGCCCTGAAAATGGCCTACGAGGAGGCCCTGCAGAACTATGACCCGAAGGCCAACAACCGCATCATCATGGGCACCGACGGCGACTTCAACGTAGGCGTCACCCGCACCGATGCTTTAGTCGAGATGGTAGAGAGCTACGCCCGCAAGGGTATCTACATGACCTGTCTCGGCTTCGGCATGGGCAACCTGAACGACAAAATGATGGAGAAGGTGAGCAACGCGGGCAACGGCACCTACCACTACATTGACTGCGAGAACGAGCTCATGAAGGTCTTCGTCCATGAGCGCAGCCAGTTTGTCAGCGTGGCCAACGACACGAAGTGCCAGGTGACGTTCGACCCTGAGTATGTGAGCCAGTACCGCCTCATCGGCTACGAAAACCGCGTCATGAGCAACGAGGACTTCGAGGACGACAAGAAGGACGCCGGCGAGATTGGTGCCGGACAGACCATCACCGCCCTCTACGAGATAGTACCCACCCTCGATATGTGGAACAAGAACGACGCCAATGAGCCGATCGTCACCTTCGACTGCCGTTATAAGAAGTCGCTCACGGACAGCAGCATCCCGCTGCAGACGAAGGTAGCCAGAAGCAGCATCTGGGAAAATCCCTCCAGCGAACTGTCCTTCGCCGCCGGCATTGCCGCCTACGGCATGATCCTGCGCGACTCTCCCTACAAAGGCGAAGCCACCATCAGCATGGCCAAGGAGCTGGCAGCACAGGGGCTCGGCTTCGACTCTCACGGCTACCGCGCCGAACTGCTGAAGCTGATGGACAAGGCCAAAGTAACAAACAACATGAACAAAACAAGGTAAGTTATGAAAAAGATTCTTTCTGTGTTAGCAGCTGCAGCCCTGAGTCTGATGACGGCAGGGTGCAGTTCTGACGATGACGTAAGCACAATTACCGTTGCTTCGGTACACCGTAGCTTTAATTATATGGGGACAACTTGGCCACATTATTTTATCAAGGAAAACGGTGTCGGGGCGTGGCAGCATGGAGCCATTGAAGGCAACTTCGGCTATGAGCTTGGTTATGAGTACAAGCTATTAGTTACGAAGGTCGTACCCGACCCGAGCTTGGAAGATGCTATTACATACTACCGGTATGAAAAGACGCTTTCAAAAGAGAAGAAAGACTCCAGGGATATTGACAGCAGCTTAGTCTTTAACGAGGATTTCGGAGGGCCTGTACCTTCTTCCGTTTATTATGGTATGGCAACGTTGGACACCATTACGGTGGCTTCCGTACTTGGTCCGGAAACGGGGACTTATTATATCAAGGAAAGCGGTAACGAAGACTGGACAATCGTCAAAAGAGATGACTATACAGAATTTGGATATGAAGAAGGCTATGAGTACATCGTTGTGGTGATGACGTTTAAACCAGAAGTTAATGTAAGAAATGAGCGTCACTCTGTGATTCAGATATTGTCCATAGAGCAGAAAGACTCACAAGGAATCCCGCAAACGGACGAATAATACACCCTGTCGCGTTACGCGTTACGCGTTACGTTAAGCATCAAAAATAAAGGTCAAATTCGTTGAAAATTCTGATATTATATTTTATATTTATATATTATATATATATAATATATAAATATAATGGTTGTACGACACCTTAAAGTAACGCGTAACGGCGTAACGGCGTAACGCAGGGAGTGCCTAAATAGAAATTTTGTTTTGTCTGCTATGATGCGGGGAAAGGGCACTAGCAAACGGCACTTTGGTCGGACTAAACCCGACCTTTATGCCGACCAAAAGGGGTGGTTTGGTCGGAGTAAACCTATGGAAAAACGTGTAGAATGAAACGTTGCTCCAAAATTATATGGGGTGTTTCTGTTGTGTTTGGAGATTTTTTTGTAATTTTGCACCCACAAAGCAAAAATGACAATGGAAAACTTGAAAAGGAGTATCCTCATGGCGGCGCTGGCTGCGATGCTTGCAGCCTGCCATCAAGTGGCAGTGCCGACGTCGTACAGCGACGCGGGCAAGGCTCCGCAGATATATCCCGACTACCAGGACGTGACGGTGCCGGTGAACATAGCACCGCTGACGTTCGAGATGGACGGTGGCTGCGACGAGATGGTGGCCCGCCTGAAGGCTGGCGATACGGAGGTGGTGTGCGGCGGTGAGCAGGTGCAGCCCGACATGGACGACTGGCGACAGCTGACGGCGAAGGCTGCCGGCGATGCCATCGACGTGGAGGTGTTTGCCAGCAAGGACGGACAATGGAGCCGTTACAAGCCTTTTAAGATTTATGTGTCGAAGGACAGCATCGACCCTTACATCAGTTACCGACTGATTTCGCCCAGCTACGTGACCTATGAGGAGCTGACGCTGAACCAGCGCTGCCTGGAGGACTATGACGAGGAGGTGATGGTGGACAACATGCTCTGCGGCACGGAGGTGAACGGGCAGTGCGTGAACTGCCACAACTACCAGCAGTATGATCCGCAGCGCATGCAGTTTCATGCCCGCCAGCATCACGGCGGTACGGTCATCAACTACAACGGCAAGCTGCGTAAGATTAACATGAAGAACGACTCCATCATCTCGGCGGGTGTCTACCCGGCCTGGCATCCGTGGCTGCCGCTCATCGTCTACAGCACGAACCACACGGGCCAGAGCTTCCATACGCGCAACCTGAACAAGATTGAGGTGTTTGACTCGGCCAGCGACCTCATAGCCTACGACGTGGAGAAGAATGAGGTGACGAACATCGAGAACGACACGACGGAGTTTGAGGTGTTCCCCTGCTGGGCTCCCGACGGGAAGACGCTCTACTACTGCAGCGCACACTTCGAGTTCCGGGACTCGGTCCTGGGGCATGAGGGTGAGGTCATCTTCCGCGCCAAGCAGATCAGGTATAATCTGTATAAGAAATCGTTCGACCCTGATACCTACACCTTCGGTCCCCGCGAACTGGTGTTCCGCGCCGACAGCTTGGAGAAGAGTGCCACCCTGCCCCGCGTGTCGCCCGACGGCCGCTTCCTGATGTTCACGTTAGGTAACTACGGCGTGTTCCACATCTGGCACCACGAGGCTGACCTGTGGATGATGGAAGTGAAAAGTGATGAAGTGAAAAGTGGTGAAGTGAAAAGTGGTGAAGCGAGACCGGTGGAAGGAATCAATTCCGACGATACCGAAAGCTACCACTCCTGGTCGTCGAACGGACGGTGGGTGATCTTCAGCAGTCGCCGCAACGATGCGGGCTATACGCGCCTCTTCATCGCCCATATCGATGCTGACGGCAAGGGCTCGAAGCCTTTCGAACTGCCGCAGGCTGATGCCGACTATCACCGTCAGTTTATGAAGAGCTACAACATTCCCGAGTTTATGCGCGGACGGGTAGAGGTGACACCTCAGGAATTTGCCCGCGTGCTGAAAGCCAGCGACGGCGAGGCGGTGAAATACGTGGGCGGGCTTCGCCCTAGTGAAAAGTGAAGAGTTATGGATCAATATAAGATACTGACGGACGGAGGAAAGGGGCTCTTTGCAGAGCGCCTCAACGATATGTACCTGCAGGTGAAGGACTACCTGGATGCGGAGTTGCGGGAGAACCGCAAGCTCTGCTACACCAAGGTGTTCCTCAGCGACATCTCGAATCAGGAAGAGGAACTGCGGCGCTCGCCGCTCATGACTTTGATAGAAAGAGGAGAGAGGAGAGAGGAGAGAGGAGAGAGTGCTGCCTGCACCATCATCCAGCAGTCGCCCATTGGCGGTGCCAAGATCGGGCTGCTGCTGAAGACCAGCGACGAGCCGGAGGCATTCACGATGCACAGTCTGCGACTGCAGGATGACGAGGTGATGAACTTCGGCTCCTACATGCAGACCATCATGCTCTTCGACAAGTATCTGGCCTTGCTGCAGCAGCAGGGACTGAACCTGAAGGAACATTGCGTGAGAACATGGATCTATGTGCGTGACATCGACACCAACTATGACGGTGTGGTGAAAGCCCGCAACGACGTGTTCCGTCAGCACGGCCTGACCATCGACACCCACTTCATTGCCAGTACCGGCATCGGTGGCCGCTCCATGGGCAAGAACGTCTGCGTGGCCATCGACTTCCTGACGGCTCCCAACGTGCAGCCCGACGACCTGCTCTACCTCAAGGCCCTCGACCACCTGAACCCCACCCATGAGTACGGCGTGGCCTTTGAGCGTGGTGTACGCGTCACCCTACCCCATAAGTACGAGTACTTCATCTCGGGTACGGCCAGCATCAACAATCACGGCGAGGTCATCAATGTGGGCAATGTCACGCTACAGGCCGAGCGACTTCTGGAAAACATCGGAGCGCTGCTGGCCGACGGCGGTGCCACGATGGCTGACATCCGGTACTTCATCATCTACCTGCGCGACCTGGCTGACGCTGCCGCCATTGATGAGTACATGCAACAGCAGTACCCCCAGGTGCCTTACATCATCACCCACGCCAAGGTCTGCCGTCCGGCATGGCTCGTTGAGATGGAGTGCGTGGCGACGTGCGGCCTGCGGCCGAGTGAGAAGTGAGGAAGTAAGGAAGTGAAAAGTGAAGAGTGAAGAGTGAAAAGTGCATTGTGCATTAAATAAAGAATGTTTTTCGAGTTTGGCATAAAAGATATCATTGACATCCTGCTGGTAGCGCTGATGTTGTACTACATCTACCGGCTGATGCGAGACTCACGTTCGCTGAACGTGTTTATAGGAATACTGGTGTTTGTGGTCACGTGGATTTTCGTGTCGCAAGTACTGGAGATGCGACTGTTGGGTACGATTCTCGACAAGCTGGTATCGGTGGGTGTCATTGCGCTGATTGTGCTGTTTCAAGACGATATCCGCAAGGTGCTCTACAACTTGGGAGCCCACCAGCGAATGCGCCGTTTGGCAAATCTGTTCACGTCGAAGAAGTCGCGTGAGCGGAAGAAGGAGGGTGTGAAGCAAGACATCATGCCTGTGGTGATGGCTTGTATGAACCTGAGTCGCAACAAGGTGGGGGCACTGATTGTCTTTGAGCGCAACATGCCGTTGGACGACATCGTGAGTACCGGCGACCGCATTGACGCCAGCATTAACCAGCGGCTGGTAGAGAATATTTTCTTCAAGAACTCACCGCTGCACGACGGTGCCATGATCATCTCGCAGCACCGCATCAAGGCGGCAGGATGCATTCTGCCGGTGAGTCACGACCTGGACATTCCGAAGGAATTGGGATTGCGTCACCGCTCGGCTATGGGCGTATCACAGGAAAGTGATGCGCTGGCCATTGTAGTGAGCGAGGAGACGGGTGCCATCTCGATAGCTTTCCACGGTGAGTTCCGTCTTCGCCTGTCGGCAGAGGAACTGGAAAGCATGCTGACAAAAGACTTAGGCTAATGCACAATGCATAATGCACAATGCATAATTCACAATTGGCCGCAGAGCGTAATACTTTCTTTGGCCTCGCGTACATCGTGGACGCGCAGGATATTGGCTCCTTTCATCAGGGCGATGGTGTTCAGTACCGTCGTACCGTTCAATGCCTCATCAGGCGTAATTCCCAGCACACGCCAAATCATGGATTTGCGTGAGACACCCACCAGCAGCGGCAAGTCCATCACCTGCAGTTTCTCCAGCTCCCGCAACACCGCGTAATTCTCTTCCACCGTCTTGCCGAAGCCAAAGCCGGGATCCAGTATGATGTCCTTCTGGCCCAGGTCGCGCAATGCCTGCACTTTCCCGGCAAAATCCAAGAGAATCCCACGCAACGTCGCTTCTACCGAAGTAAGAATATAAGGTACGCCAAGACGACTCACTACACGGAACATCTCTTCCGAACCGCCACTCACATCGTTGATGATGTCGGCACCGAACTCCTTGACGGCCATTGCAGCCACCTCGGGGCGAAACGTATCGACAGAGATGATGGCCTCCGGCAGTTCACGGCGCACGATGTCGAGTGCCAGCCTGAGGCGCTCTGTTTCCTCAGCCTCCGTTGCCGGCTGGCTGTCGGGACGCGTGGAACAGCCGCCGATGTCGATGATGGCGGCACCCTCCTCCACGATCTGTGCGGCACGACGCGCTATCTCCACCTTCGTCTGCTGACGGCTGGCGGCATAAAAAGAGTCGGGCGTCGCGTTCAGGATACCCATCACTATCGGCTTGCTGAGGTCCAGCAACCGGCCTCTGACATTGATTGTATAGTCCATTTCGCCCACAAAGATACGCATTATTTCTGTGTTCACAAAATTTTTCCGACTTTTCCTTTCCTTTTTACCGAAACACATCATTTTTTAGGGTTTTTCTTGCATCTTTCCAAATAAATGCTTATCTTTGCCGTCGTAGTGACAAAACGTTAAAACAATAATAGCTATGAAGCAAAGATTTTTACACATTCTTGCTGTGCTCTTCGCATTACTGATGCCAGAAGGAGTCTCGCAAGCTAAAGACATCATTGTGATAGACCCGATAGACGGTCTTTCGAGTGTGTCGTTTTCCGGAGATGAACCATCAGTGACCTACCAGAGGGTGAGTGATGTTGATGCTCAGTGGGGTATCCCCAACAATAACTATGTCTGCTTTGAGCCGACGAGCAGCACAATTAATGTCTATGCACTCTTCCACAGCGACAAAGTTGAGCCCGGCATGAGATACAGGCTTCAGGTAGTTTTTGCGCCTGAGACCAGAGAGGGCAAAGGCCTGCTCCCTTGCAAAGTAAATATTGATGTTCAGGATGGGAGTAATAATAGCATCAAATCCCTGACGGCGGGCTTCCCCGCCTCAGCCACAGAGGTCACCACCTTTGAAGCCGATACTGTGGAGATGTCCCAAAAGGACTTCTATTTGAAGATTGAGACATCTACCTCGAATTCTGAAATACGTGGTAAGAAATTTAACCGTGTGTTCCGTATAGCTGAGATACGGCTTATTCCGTTAGAGGCATACGCTGTGCTGAGTGACGACCACGCCACCCTTACCTTTTATTATGACGAGAACAAGGATAGTCGTAACGGTATGAGTGTCGGGCCGTTCAACAACGGGTCGGCATGGGGAGACTATGTCAAAGACATCACCACCGTTGTCTTCGACGATTCCTTCGCCAAATGCACGTCGATTACCAGCACCGCCTACTGGTTCTATCGCTTTGAGAACCTTATTACTATCGAGGGACTCAAGAACCTGAATACGGAAAACGTCACGAGTATGCTCCTGATGTTCTATCAATGTTCGAGTCTCGAGAGCCTTGACCTGAGCAGCTTCAAGACGAGCAACGTCACGAATATGGAACAGATGTTTGGTTATTGCTCTAAGCTGAAAAGCCTTAACGTAAGCAGTTTCGACACACGAAGCGTGAAATCGATGTTTCTGATGTTCTATGGACTTTCCAGCCTGACAAGTTTAGACGTTAGCAACTTCAACAACGACAACGTGACGAATATGCAATTGATGTTTGGTGGCTGTTCCAACTTAACAAGCTTGAATTTAAGTAACTTCACCACTGGTAAAGTGGAAGACATGGAGAAGATGTTCAGTAGCTGTACCAAGCTAACGAGCCTTGACCTGAGCAGCTTCAACACCAGCAACGTGACGAACGCAACATCAATGTTCTATGGCTGTTCCAGCCTGAAGACCCTTGACCTGAGCAGTTTCGATACCAGCAAGATGACCTCCCTGTTTTATTTATTCTACGAATGTACGGGCTTGGAGAGCGTTAACGTGAGTAGCTTCAATACCGCAGAAGTGACGGATATGCGTTGCGTATTCTATAACTGTGTGAATCTGAAAAACCTCGATGTGAGTAACTTCGACACCAGCAAGGCAGAGGATATAGGAGGAATGTTCTTTGGCTGTTCCAGCCTCACGAGCCTCGACGTCAGCAACTTCAACACCAGCAACGTGAAAAATATGTGGGGCTTGTTTGGTGACTGCGCTAATCTGGAAACCATTTATTGTGATGACACGTGGGATGCAACAATCCCCTCAAGGGCAATGTTCTTGGGATGTAACAAACTGAGCGGCTATAACAGCGACGAGGTGGATGCAACCAAGGCCAAGCCCATTGCCGACGGCGGATACTTCACCCTCAAGAACGACACACGGGTGAACAACCTTAGCGAGAAAGGCGACGCTGACCACCGTGTTTTCAACCTGCAGGGCCATCCTGTCAAGCAGCCAAGAAAGGGCGTCTACATCCGAGAAGGGAAAAAGTGGATGATGAAGTAACTACGTAATATCAGAATTATGACCATTAAGGAACTCTACAAGCTCTATCAGGAGCATCCATGTATAACCACCGACAGCCGTGACTGCCCTGAGGGGAGTATCTTCTTGGCACTCAAGGGCGAGAAGTTCAACGGCAACCTGTTTGCCCGAAAAGCCTTGGAGCAAGGCTGCGCCTACGCCATCATCGACGAAGACCCCTCCAGTCTCCCAGGTTCCAGCGTTGAGGACGAAGACCGCCTCATCCGCGTCGACGACTGCCTCCAGACCTTCAAGGACCTGGCCCGCGAGCATCGCCGCCAGTTCAGCATCCCCGTCATCGGCATCACCGGCACCAACGGCAAGACGACCACCAAGGAACTCATTGCCGCCGTCTTGCAGCAGAAGTACAACGTGCTCTACACCCAGGGCAATTTCAACAACGACGTCGGCGTCCCCAAGACGCTGTTCCGCCTGAGTGCCGAGCACGAGATAGCCGTCATCGAGATGGGAGCCAGCCATCCCGGCGACATCCGCACCCTGGCTGAGACCGCCGAGCCTACCTGCGGCCT
>Ga0310696_10007852_pt1 | contig 12488 bp, 9 predicted proteins | sample AusTroGonzalo_MG_4_FD_203885 | JGI IMG/M metagenome (GOLD analysis project Ga0310696, IMG submission 203885) | Bovine rumen microbial communities from tropical cattle in Woodstock, Queensland, Australia - Gonzalo_02 (v2) (version 2) | ecosystem: Host-associated > Mammals > Digestive system >... | reverse complement strand
TTAAATCCTCGTTTTTTAACGAGTTTCATGTTTGTTCGCTGTTCAGTTTTCAATGTCCGTAACGCCCCCGTTTTTGAGGCGCCCGACAATAATACCACCATTGAATTATCGTGTCAAGCACTTTTTTATGTTTTTCGGAAAAATTTTCAAGGGTGTTTCAAGGAGAGATATTTGCGGTAAATTAGGAAAATTTTTAGGAAACGGGGACGAAAAGCAAGGGAAAATCAAGAAAAAAAGAGGAAAAATATCGGCGGTTTCGGGAAAGATCGGTCTATCTTTTTGATAGATGCATTGGCGGCAGGGAGGCTGAGGCATGGGACGGGGATTTACGGGCATGTTTCATTGGCAATTTCCGCCCTGCTTTGGTATACTTTAGTGCGCGGCAGCTGCTCGTTTCGGAGGACCGGGAGGGGCAAATCATGTTGCCGGCAGCGGAGAGTATTTTGGAAAGCAAGTTGCCGAAAAGGAGCGAGGTCAGGGAGGAGTTCACCTGGAACCTCAGTGATATTTTTGAAAACGACAGTGCCTGGGAGAAGGCTCTTGAAATAACCAAGGGGTATCCGGAGAAGATTGCGGCTTTTGAGGGGAGACTTTCGGAGAGCGCGCAGACGCTTCTTGAGTTCTTTAAACTTAATGATGAGATATCTGTTCTTATTGAGATGGTTTACGGGTACGCGAGCCTTAAGAGCGACGAGGACACGGGTGACGGCAATGCCCAGATCATGAAAGGCAAGGCGGTCAACTCGTACGTTGCAATCGGCGGTGCGGGTGCTTTTGCGGGGCCTGAGATCATTCAGATTCCCGATGAGACGCTTGAGAAGTTTTACAAAGAGTGCGCGGAGCTTGAGGTTTACAGGAGGCCTATTGAGGTTTTCAGGCACAGCAAGGAACACGTTTTGAGCCCCGAGTGCGAGACGATTCTTGCGCAGGCGGGCGAGATGGCAGGCGGGCCGGATACCATTGGCGGTATTCTGAGGGACGCTGACATGAAGTTCGGCGAGGTTGAGGACTCAAACGGAGCCATGCACCCTCTTTCGGGAGGCACGTTCGTTCTGCTTGAGGAGAGCCCCGACAGAGTGCTCAGAAAGAATGCCTTTTTGCGCTGCTACGGGAAGTACGGGGAGCTTAAGAATACATTGGCGGCAATTCTCGACGCGCAGTTCAAGCAGCTCGTGTTTTTCATGAATGCGAGGAAGTACCGCTCGACGCTCGAGGCTTCGCTTGACAATACGGAGGTGCCGGCGGAGGTCTACCACAACCTGATTCAGGCGGTTCATGACAACCTTGACAAGATGTACAGGTACGTTGCGCTGAGGAAGAAGCTTCTCGGGGTTGACGAGCTTCACATGTACGACGTTTACACGCCGATTGTTGCCGATGCCGCCAAGGAGATCGATTTCGAAACCGCCAAGGCCACAGTGAAGGAGGCGCTCTCCGTTCTCGGGCCGGACTACATCGCGATTTTAGAGGAAGGCTTTAGCAACAGGTGGATTGACGTCTACGAAAACGAAGGCAAAAGAAGCGGCGCCTACTCGTCCGGCATGTCATCGCCCCACCCTTACGTACTTCTCAACCACAACAACAATCTTGATTCGATGTTCACGCTCGCGCACGAGATGGGTCACGCGCTCCACAGCTACCACAGCACGAAGCACCAGCCGGTCTGCACGCACGACTACGTGATTTTTGTTGCCGAGGTCGCGTCAACCGTCAACGAGGTGCTCCTCATGAAGCATCTTCTCGCCAAGACGACAGACAAAAAAGAGCGCGCCTATCTCATCAACCACTTCCTCGAGTCCTTCAAGGGAACGGTTTACAGGCAGACGATGTTTGCGGAGTTTGAGCTTGAGCTCGGGAGGATGGCAGAGAACGCAGAGACCCTGACGGCGGATGCGCTCTGCGAAAAGTACCTTGAACTCAACAGGAAATACTTCGGTCCCGACATGGTCTCCGACAATGAGATTGCGCTTGAATGGGCAAGGATTCCTCACTTTTTCTACAATTACTACGTTTTCCAGTACGCAACGGGCTTCTCGGCAGCTGTTGCAATCGCGGAAAAGATACTTGCGGAAGGCGAGCCTGCCGTAAAGGCTTACAAAGAGTTTCTCTCGTCGGGTTCCTCAAAAGATCCGATCTCGCTGCTTAAGATTGCGGGTGTTGACATGAGCACGCCCGAGCCGGTTTCGAGCGGCCTGAAACTTTTCGGTGAGCTTATTGAAGAGATGGAAAAAATTACGGGATAAAATGAAACGCGCGGCAGGTTCTTTTAACGGTCCTGCCGCGCACTTTATAAACTTATTTCAGGCGAAGGTTTCTTCGCTTATTTTTTTATCAGCCTTGCCCTTATAAGCTTGGAGCCGTGGGCGGGAACGCCTGTTACGAATATATCCTCAAACTCGCCGAGGCTCTTCATCTCCCAGAGGTCAAACAGCTTAAGCTTGACGCCCGTTGAGCGGTTGAGGCCGATGTCAGTGAAGCTTACGGGGAAGCCGACCTCGTTGTCCGACATATTGAAATAGCCAAGGACAATGTCGCCGTTCTCCATATGTCTCACCCAGACGTCTGCGTTGTCGGGTCTTCCGGTGAGGAGGTACGGCTGGCGGTATGCTGCGTCCTGGTTTACGGCAATGACAGCCTTGTTCTGCAGTATTGCCTTGGTTTCCGGAGTCTGGTTTCTGATGTCGCTGCCGATCATGAGAGGCGAGCCGAAGAATGCCCAGATTGAGAAGTGCGTGCGGTACTCTTCAAGCGTGCAGAAGTTCTCGCGGCCGACGTGTCCCTTGCCGCCCATGCCGACGATAAGCATATCCATGTCGTTGAAGCAGCCCTGGCCGTTGTACTCGTATATATTCTTCTGGATGTTGTAGATGTCGCGGATTGAGCTGAAGCAGTCCACGATGTCGCCCGTTGAACGCCAGAGGTGCGAGCCAGTTGATTTGATCCATCTGTGGGTTTCGTCTGCGCCCCAGCTGCAGGCTGAGAGGACGATGTCGCGGCCGCAATTGGCGAGTGCGAGACCCATTCTTCTGTAGAGCTTGGCGCCGTCCTCGGACTGAGGTTTGTAGCAGTAGTCAAGCTTGAGGTAGTCGATGCCCCACTCGGCAAACGTTTCGGCGTCAATGAATTCGTACTCAAAAGAAGCCGGGTAGCCTGCGCAGGTGTAGTTGCCGACACAGGAGTAGATGCCGAATTTGAGGCCCTTTGAGTGGACGTAGTCGGCAAGCGCTTTCATACCGTTCGGGAACTTGACGAGGTCGGGGACGAGGCGGCCTTTTTCGTCGCGCTTCAGTTCTGACCAGCAGTCGTCGATTACGAGATAATCGTAGCCGCAGTCAAGATAACCGTCGTCAACCATCCTGTCGGCAATCTCTTTGATGAGATTCTCGTCAATGTTATTGGCGAATGTGTTCCATGAGTTCCATCCCATTGGCGGTTTTGTTACTATCATACTGTTACCTCCATATTTAGTTTATATATAAATCACTTTTTATTTCCGAATAAACCACGCAGGATTTCGTTGATACCGGTCCTCATTGCGCCCGAAAGAGCGTTGGTGGCTGCCCTCTCGGCGATCTTGCCGGTCGAAATCTTTTTGCCGCCCGTGACGGAACGGACAATGTTTGTGCTGACGCTTCTTGAAACCGACGACGATGCGCTCCTCACGGCTGTATTGGCGGATTTGCTGAGCGTCTTTACGACCTTGTTTTGCGCTGCCGTGTTTGACTTTTTGGTATTGGCGGCAGTCTTTTTGGTCTCCTGAGCCTTTTTGGCTTTTTCTTCCTTAGCCTTTTCCTGCTGCTGAAGTTCCTCTTCCTGCTGACGCATGAGCTCCTCGCGCGCCGCCATTATGATCTCGTAAGCTGACTCGCGGTCAATCGGCTCCCTGTACTTTTCGTCCATCTCGTCATTTCTGATGCACTCCTCGACAAGCTCCTCGGGCGCCGTGCCCATGAAGCTCTGCGGAGGAAGAATGCGGACGATTTCAGCCATATCGGGCGCTCCTTTTGCATCAAGGAAGCTCACAACAGCCTCGCCAACGCCAAGGTTCATAATCGCCTCTTCGGTGTTGAATTTCGGGTTGGATCTGAACGCCCATGCCGCAGCTTTAATTGTCTTCTGCTCCGCGGGTGTGTATGCGCGAAGTCCGTGCTGAATCTTGTTCGAGAGCTGCGCAAGAACCTCGTCTGGAATGTCAGACGGGCTCTGTGTGACGAAGTACACGCCAACGCCTTTCGACCTAATAAGTTTAACGACCTGAACTATCTTTCTGACAAGAGCCTTGGGTGCGTCGCTGAAGAGAAGATGCGCCTCGTCAAAGAAGAAAACAATCTTCGGTTTTTCAAGGTCGCCGACCTCCGGGAGGCGCTCAAACAGCGTCGAAAGCATCCAGAGAAGGAACGTCGCGTAAACCTTCGGGCTGTTTATGAGCCTTGAGCTTGAAAGTATGTTCATGTAGCCGCGGCCGTCTTTGTCGGTCTTCAGCCAGTCGTTTATGTCAAGGTCAGCCTCTCCGAAAACGTGCTCTGCGCCCTCTTCAGAGAAGTTAAGAAGCGCTCTCTGGATGGCGCCGATGCTTGCCGTGGAAACGAGGCCGTACTCGTTTGAGAATTCTTTTCTGTTGTCGCCGACGTACTGGACCATCGCCTTGAGGTCCTTAAAATCAATGAGCTCAAGGCCCTGCTCGTCGGCAACCTTAAACACTACCGTAAGCACGCCCGCCTGCACGTCGTTAAGTTCGAGCAGTCTTGCAAGCAGCTGCGGTCCCATGTCTGTTACGGTCATTCTGACCGGAATGCCCTTTTCTCCGAAAATATCCCAGAATCTTACGGGGTAGGATTTGTATTCCCAGTTTTCGATTTCAAAACTTTTGATGCGGTTTTGCATCGATTCCGAATCCTTGCCGGGAACGATCATGCCGGAAAGGTCGCCCTTGACGTCGGCAAAGAAGACGGGCACGCCTGAGTCCGAGAACGACTCGGAAAGCACCTTGAGAGTGGTGGTCTTGCCGGTACCGGAAGCGCCGGAGATTATGCCGTGCCTGTTGGCCATCTTGGGAAGGAGGAAAACCCTTCTGTCCTCGGAAAGTCCGATCCAGTTCTTTTCGTAAATGTACATTCTGAAATCTCCCCTTAGTTAAGATTCAAAAAATTCTTCATAAACCGCCAATGCACCGGAAGCCGCCGAAACCTTCGGCGGCCGCCGATGCAAAAGACTCTTTATTTGCTCTTTAAAGCCGAAAGCATGTTGCCGAGAGCGATTCTCGTTTCCGTGAACAGCTCCGCATCGTGGTTCCAGTCTGTAAGAGATGTTGCGAGCGACCTGATGATGAGGTTCACCTTCTCCTCGCCGAGCTCGTTTTTCAGCATTGTCAGGTACTCAAAGTCCTCGATACCGTCTCTTACGATTTCAAGTCTCAGACAGCCGACAGGTCCGTCGATACCGTAAGGCTTGCCGCAGTATATGAGGACGCCGTTGCCGTATGACTTAACCGTGCCGTTTACGACCTCATATTTCGGGTCGATACCGTAGTTGTTCTCCTTGAACGCCCACTCGTTGCACATGTAGTAGAGGAAGCCGTCAATGTTAAAAAGCTTCTGCAGCCAGAAAAGCTCTCTTGAGCCCACGCCCTCGCAGTTGATGAGAACAGTTGCCTCGGGACCGTTCGGAACTCTCGTGACGTACCACCAGACCTCGTCTCCGCCCTTCTGCTCTTTCTTCATTCTCTCCGGGAATTCGCCAAGCTTTTTCTCTATGAGAGGCGTCATGTAGATGTACGTCTTCGGGTTGCTGAGGTAGTCCTTCCAGGTGCTGAAGAAGAAGTTATGCGGGCACCAGACGTTGACGTATTCCTTGACGTACTCAAAGTAGTCGACCGATCCGTCGCCGGCAAGGTCCTCTGTGTAATGCATCGGGATGATCATCTTGTATCCCGGGAAATTCTTTTTAAGTATCTCGCCGTTCCTGTTGACGGTGTCGAGCATGCCCGTGTTGAGAGGCTCGTCAACGGGATAGAAGTAAGACTTTTCGAGCCATTCGGCCTTCTGCGAAAGGTATGAGTAGGCGGCGGTCACATTGGCGTCATTGAGGTCTGTCTTCCAGCCGAGCGCCTGAAAAGCCGTGACTCTCGGATTGTTGAGGTAGGAGATAACCCTGTCGTCGCCGAACTGTCCGTCGTTTGTATTGTAAGGGATGTTGTACGAGCAGACTCTGTTTTCAAGCAGGTAGTCGTAGTACTTCTGATAGAGGATGCCGCCGTCGCCCTCGTAGAGCTCGTGGTAGGCGTAGACGTTGTACCAGGAAAGATCCATGAGCGTTTTGCAGGAAGTTGCCTCGGGAAGCTCGAAATTCCAAACGTACGTGAAAATCTCGGCTGTCTTTACGACATCGCCAAGGCCGTTCTTCACGTTAACCGTCGCCTTGTAAAGGCCCTCTTTCGAATCCGCCTTCGTGCCCGTTTTTATAACGAAAGATTTGCTCCTGTTCTTTGAGACGTTAAAACTTCCGGAAAGCGGGGGCAGCGGGTCAATGACGTTCTCGCCCTCGACCTCAAAATATGTGCCTTCAAAAACGTCCGCGGGAAGTTTTGCAGAGCCGTCCTCGCTCACAAACTCGGAGACCTCGAGCGTGAGACCTTCGCGGGTTTCCTTGGCGGTAAGTATGAGCTGGCATGCCTCGAGTTCGTTCTTGGCAAGGTACATGCAGTAAGTGTCGGTGCCTGAAGCGCTGATGTCCTCCTCCGCGGTGCGCGTGAAGGAGTGGTTGAACTTCATGATGAGCGAAGAATCCTCGTTCGGAGCCTTAACGGGTTTGTAAGAGGTGTAGGCTGCGGGAGCCGACGACCTGTAGTCCTTGAGGAGCTTGTCAAGTTCCTTCTGCTCGGCGGCGGTGAAATCCTTGCCGGAAGCAGTCTTCTTCATATAGGAGAGAGCGTCTTTTTCGGTCTTTAAGAAAATCATCTCGCCGACGCAGCACGCCTCGCCTTTTGTGGTTGCGGTCTTTTCAAAGTCGAACCTGAAAAAAGAGTAGTCGCCCTGGAGTTCAGAAGCGCTGAAGTCAAAGAGCACGTAGCACCAGTCGTCCGACGTGTTGTCGTAGTAGGAGCAGCGGTAGAGATTTGCGTCCGGGAAGAGGTTTCCGTTCACGTTGGCGAAAAGGTAGAACGAGTTGTCGTTGCAGTTTTTCGACTTCATCTTGAGAACGACGAACGGATATTCCGCGGAATTTATATTCTTCCGGCCGGTGAGCGTCAGGTACTGCTGAAAATTGAAGGCGCAGTAAGGGTCCGACGCGTATTCGACGTTGGTAGTAAACCAGGGTGAACTGCCGGTGCCGGAGCCGTTGTACGAGATTTCGCATTCATTGGCGAGGAAGAGTGTAGATTCAAGAGCACTTTTGTTGTTGAGACTGACTTTTATCGCGCCCGAAGCGTTGTTGCAGCCTGTGAAAAGGCAGATGGCCATTGATAAAGTGAGTAGTAAAGCAACAGCTTTTTTCATATGTGACCCCCAATTGAGTGTTGGAAGAACCGTCTTTCGGCCCTGCAGTTTCATGTAACAGTTAGGGACTTAAGTTAATTCAAATTCTTCGATACATTTTACTACTTGGAGCGCTTCCGTGTCAACCGAAAGTGCCCTTGAGGAAGAGGCCTTCCCGCCTGCCGCCAATGCGCTCTTAGCCCTCTAAACCATCCGTTTAAAAATCCCGCCGCACCTTACACGCCAATGTTTTTGCCCTATTTTTAGCGAACTCCACTCACGGTAGAGTCGCACCCTCCGTCAGTGGAATCGGTATCTAATAATCTTCAAAGCGGTTTCTAATGTAATTCGGTTGTTCTTCCGGCCGATATATGGCAAGATGGACGTGTCAGGTGAAAGCCTTGGCGGCAATTCATTTCGGGAAAGGAACGAAGTTATGGCAAAGCTCTCGATATTCGGCGATTCAATACTTAAGGGCGTTATGTTTAACGGAAACGGCCCGAAAAGGTACAGTCTCTACGAAGGCTCGCTCTGCGAAAGGCTCAGGTCCGAAGGGATTGAGGCAGAGAACCGCTCGAGGATGGGCTACACAGTGATTGACGGCGCAAAGGACATTGACGAGTATATCGCCAATGCAAAACCCGGCAGCATCCTTCTTGAGTACGGAGGAAACGATTCCATGTACCGCTGGAAGGAGATTTCGGAGTCGCCCTCAAAGGTTCACGGCAGAGTCATCGACATCAAAAACTTCACCGAGACGTACGCCTCGATCATCAAAAAGCTTCTTGCAAACGGGTTTGACGTGACGCTTACGACGATCATTCCGATTGACCCCGAGAGGTATATAAACCACGTCTCCGGCAAGCTCTCGTACGAAAATATCATGAAGTGGCTCGGTAACCCCGACAGGCTCACGCGCATGCACGACCAGTACAACGAGGCGATCATCAAACTCGCCAATAAGTACGGTTGCGGCCTCATCGATCTAAGGTCAGCTTTTGAAAATCAGGCCGGCGGAAATCAGCTTCTCTGCGTTGACGGCATCCACCCGACGCTTCTCGGCCACAAAAAAATAGAACAGGCAGTCGCGGACTTTTTCTCGTCAAAAGCCGCACTCCCCGTCTGACAATAACCCGTTTAAGAGAAAAGCTGCGTCAGGCTTAAAATCTTTCCTGACGCAGCTTTTTCTTTATTCTCACGACAGCCTGTTTAAAACCTCCTGCTTTCTCCTTATTATCTCATCGAGGCTTACAAGGTACTCGTCAACGCTCTTCGTGTTAAAGAACCGCTCGATAAAGCTTCCGCCGTCCTTGACAATCTTTGTGACAGCTCCCGCGCCGCAGGCTATGACTGTCTTGTCCTCCTCCATAATATGAATGTTGTAAGGGCTTTCAAAGCCTTTGCGGCAGTAGCTAACGTTTTCGTTGTTTCCGACGCAGTTTTTCTGCCTGTAGAGGTAGTACGGAGACATGTTCATCGCCTTGGCGGCTTTAGCGCCGATGTCGCACATCTTTTCAGTGTCCGAAACCGCGACCTGTTTTTTCATGTCGTCGTCCTTTGAGAGCCTCGAAGCGCGCTTAAGTGCAAGTGCGTGAACCGTGAGCCCCGAAGGTCCGAGCTTTTCAATCTCGTCCATTGTGTGTAAAAAGTCGGAAGGAGTCTCACCCGGAAGGCCGGCAATGACGTCCATGTTTATGTTCTCAAAGCCAATCTCCTTGGCAAGGTTATATGCCGCAACAGTTTCGGCGCTCGTGTGGCATCTTCCTATTGTTTCGAGCGTCCTGTCGTTCATCGTCTGAGGGTTGATGCTTATCCTTGTAACGCCGCGGCTTTTTATTGCAAGCAGCTTTTCGCGCGTCACCGTGTCAGGCCTCCCCGCCTCAACGCTGAACTCGTCAAGGCTTCCTATATCAAAGTTTCTCCCTAAAATATCGAGGATTCTGCCAAGCTGCTCCGCTGATATCGACGTAGGGGTGCCGCCGCCGATGTAAATGTCGGTGACTTTTTTGCCCTTTAGCCTTGGCGATACGAAATCGATTTCCTTTTCGAGAACGCCGATGTAGCTGTCGATCCGCTTCTGATAGCGGCTTATGGGGCTTGAGCCGAACGTGCAGTAGGAGCAGATTGTCGGGCAGAACGGTATCGAAACATAAAAGCTGATCTCGTCCTCCGACGGGCCTATGAATTTCTTCTGATTTTTGAAGGTGTCAAAACAAAGCTCAGTCTTTTTATCGGTGACAAAAAAGAAGTCCCTAAAATGCGCCCTCGCCTCGTCCTCCGTAAGGCCCGCTTCAAAAAGCTTGTGAAGAACCTTTACCGGGCGAACGCCTGTGAGCACGCCCCAGGGCGACTTATATCCGTAAATATCCGACAAAATCTTATACAAGTACCTCTTGAGAAGGTTCCTGTCGTTTGAAAGCCCGGTGTGCGCGGCGTATACGCTGTCTTCAGTGACCGCCGACCGTCTTGCGTCAGAGACGTATATTTTAATCTCGCGGGGCGCTGTATTTGCTTCAGTAATTCTGAGAACGCTGTCCGGCGCATCTTCGCTGCCGCCAAGGTCACTCTCCGGGTGCAGGTCAGGCATTCCGTAAATGTGCGCAAAAACCTGCATTGCTTCGTAGTAATGCATCGGCGTGTATTCCTCGCGGCAGTAAAAGTCAAGTTTCATGGAAAAATGCGGCAGTTTCAGAAAAAGTAAAGCTCATCGCCGATGGTGCTCGGCCGTCCGTGGCCCGGAAGTATCGTGACGTCATCGCCAAGGTGCGAGAGGCGCTCCAGCGACTCGTTCAGTATCTTCATGCTTCCGCCCTTAAAGTCCGTCCTTCCGACGCCTCCGTCCGCAAAAACAGTGTCGCCCGTAAAAATGAACTTCTCGGGCTCGTTATAGAGGCATATGCATCCCGGTGTGTGTCCGGGCGTGTGAAGCACCTTGAATTTAACGTCTGCGTCAGCCCCTTTGAGAACGATCTCGTCGCCCTCGTCAACCGTCTTTTCGCACGCAGGGAACGTTTTAGGGTCTTCGAAAAGGTCTGATACATTGGCGTCAATGTCAGTCAGGGTGTCGTTTTCGAGCCTGTGGCAAATGGTCAAAGCATCAGGGAAAGCTTCCTTCAGAGCTTCAAGCGAGGTGACGTGGTCGTAGTGGCCGTGCGTAAGAACAATGAAGTCAAGGCTTGCATTCTTTTTGGCAAGAATGTTTTTTAAGGCTTCAACGTCGCAGCTTGCATCCACGAGCATGGCGCTGAAAGTGCCGTCAGCCTTGGGGCTGTCATTTATGTATAAAAACGTGTTTGATGGTTCAACGCAGCATCTTGCGATCATGGTGTGAGTCCTTTATGCTGAATCCGAAATTCTTCAGAAAGTCTTTTTTGAGTCAAGAAGTATCGTGAACGGGCCGTCGTTTATGATTTTAACCTTCATATCCGCCCTGAAGATGCCCCTTCCGACTTTGATATCATATGGCGCGCAAAGCTTTTCAACGCACTCGACGAGCTTTAAATAGATGCTCTCGGCGTCCTGCGGAGCTGCAGCTTCAGTAAAAGAAGGCCTCTTCCCGTGCCTCACGTCGCCCATCAGAGTGAACTGGCTTATAAGTATAATGCCGCACTGCCTTCCAGCCTTAACTATATCGGGCATCGAAAGGTTTGTCTTTCCCTCGCTGTCCTCAAAAATTCTCAGATTGACGAGCTTCTCGGCAATGTATTCGCAGTCTTTGTCGCCGTCGTCATTGCCGATACCGACAAGTACGTTGAGCCCTTCCCCGATTTCGGAAACGAGCTTCCCGCCGACCTCTACAGACGATTCAAGCACGCGCTGAACAACGCATCTCATAGCACTTTCTCCGTTTGACTTTGTTTTATTGGTTATTTCACCGGGCGGATGACCTTGCTCACAGTGTCGATGCTCTCGAGCTTCCTTATGAGCATGTCAAGCTGCTGCCTGTCGGTGATTTCGACGCACACGTCGATGTTCTGGTAGTTGTCCTTGTTGTTTCTGGAGCTGAACGAGGTCATCTTGATGGCCATCTCGTTGATCGCATTGGCGACTTTGACAAGTGTCTGGCCGTCGTCGATAGCTTCGACCTTGATCTCAGCGGTGTGTTTTGCCGAAACAGGGTACTCCATTGCCCATCTCACGGGGATCATTCGGCCCGCGTCAGCCGCTGCCATCGCCTTGACGTTGGGACAGTCGGATCTGTGGACGGAGACGCCGCTCGTTCTTGTTGTGTAGCCGACGATCATGTCGCCCGGAACAGGGTTGCAGCACCTTGCGATCTTGACAAGGCAGTTGGCCATATCCTGCACGATGACACCGTTCTCGGAAATGCTCTCCTGAAGCGGCTTTACCTTTGAATCGCGAATAGTTTTCACGTTCATGGGCTCGCTCGCGGCAGTCGTGGAGAGTTTGCGCTTGGCGTCAATATCCTTCAGCCTTGTGATTATCTTCAGCGCCGTGATGTCGCCGAAGCCAAGGCTGTTTAACATATCGTCAAGATTTCTGAAGTTGCTCCTCTTCAGGAACTCGCCAAGGGTCTCCTGGTCCTCAAAAAGGTCCTGGTACGTGACGCCCTGCCTCTTGAGCTCCCTCTCGAGCATGATCCTGCCGAGCTCGATGTTCTCGTCCCTGCGCTCCTTTTTGAACCATTGACGGAGTTTTGATCTCGCCTCAGGACTCTTTACGATCTTAAGCCAGTCGCGGCTCGGAGCCCTGTTGGGAGCGTTTGACGTTATGATGTCAATCTTGTCGCCCGTCTTCAGCGTGTAGTTGAGCGGCTTGAGCTCACCGTTTACCTTGGCGCCAACCATGCGGTTTCCGATGTCGCTGTGGATGCAGTACGCAAAGTCGATCGGCGTGGAGCCCTGCGGGAGGACCTTTACGTCGCCCTTTGGCGTGTAAACGAACACCTCATCCGTGTAGAGGTTCATCTTGAATGCCTCCATGAACTCGTCCGGCGAATCCATGTCCTTCTGGCTCTCGTAAAGCGCTCTCACCCACTCGTAGTTCTTCTCT
>Ga0310696_10007851_pt1 | contig 12489 bp, 10 predicted proteins | sample AusTroGonzalo_MG_4_FD_203885 | JGI IMG/M metagenome (GOLD analysis project Ga0310696, IMG submission 203885) | Bovine rumen microbial communities from tropical cattle in Woodstock, Queensland, Australia - Gonzalo_02 (v2) (version 2) | ecosystem: Host-associated > Mammals > Digestive system >... | reverse complement strand
GGCCTTTGGAGTCCTATCACGCCCGATACGGCCAATGACATGTACACAAAATTCAAGAACGAGACCATGGTTTCTCTCTTTTTGAACTGGAGTTCCATTCAGGCTACCGGTAAATTTGAACGCTTTACTGGAGACAATACCTGGGACAATACAGGCGCAGACAATAGCCTGACGGTAGAAGACGTATCCCGGGACAGCGGGTACGTCAAGGGTAAGGCCACCGTCACGGTCACCAAGGCAGGCCCGGTTACCCTCACCGGGTACAGACCCTTTGTTGGCGTTGGTGTATGGTACTACGGCGACGCAAGCAGGAATCTCGGCCTTTGTGTAACCTATTCCTCGAAAAAAGAAATGGGACTTTTGGTTTTTAGCGACAACTACAATCAAATTATTAGAGCTAGCCTCCCCGCCACAACCCTGGCCAAGGAATCAACGGTTAACCTGACTTGGGATGACTTTGCCCCCGTAGCCGAAGGCCAATACCCAAAAGAATTCTACGTACAGGATGCCCTATACTCTGTTACCGGAATTTTCGTAGAAGTCGCAGGCGGCGACACCGTGGGTACCTACGAAAACGAATTCTCCCTGGCGGAATTGGGCGATTACGGAAGGTGCTCCGGCTATACCTACGCCAAATGGAAAGCCCACCTGGATTCCCTCAAAATACGCCCCGGGGATCCGCTGGTGGATACCCGCAGGGATGCCTATAACACCCAAGACGAAACCTACCCGACCATAGTGGTTGGCGGTAAGACCTGGATGGCAGCAAACCTGCGGTATAACTATGGCTGGAATACCTACGATCCTGACCCGGACGACGAAACTCCTTCTCCAGCCAGTTCCAAGTGTGACAACAATGTTGACGAAAACTGCGCCAAGTTCGGCAGGCTATACACATGGAGCGCAGCTATGGACTCTGCAGGCCATGCCAGCGGCAACACCGAAAATGCCAACGGATGCGGTTATAAAACGGACTGTGCTGCAACAGGCAATATCCGCGGAGTTTGCCCCCAGGGGTGGCATCTGCCCTCCATTACCGAATGGGAAGACCTGTTCAAGCTGGTCAAGGGCAAGGCGAGCTATCAGTCCCTTGTCGATGCATTGGCATTCTTCACCCTTGATCCAACGACATATAATAAATACCTCGGTGCAAACCTGACGGGATTCAATTTCCTGTCATTTTCAAACGATAGACGGATATGGAGTTCAACATCATATGACCGTTACAGTGCCCATGAGGTTGACATGTACATCCCTAGTGAAGTCCCGTATTTGTATGGAGAATTCGAAGGCTCTGCTTATCTGGGCGAGACACTCAGTAAGAGCGACAGCTACTTCGTCTATGTCCGCTGCGTAAAAAACTAACAGGGATTCAAAACTAACACACACAAGGCTCGCACCCGCGAGCCTTTTTTTGTTGTCATTGCGTTCGCTGCGTTGTCATGCCCGCCCCAGAGCTTGCCCCTGACTTGTTCCGTCTGTCATGCCCGCCTCCGAGCGGGCATCGCCTATTTTCTCCGTCAAATCAAGCCATTGCGGATTGAACTTTTCAATCAAATCACATTTCCACTGGCGTTTCCAACGTTTTAGCCGTTCTTCTCGCTTTATAGCGCTTTCGATATTGAAGAAAAGTTCATAATAAACCAGTATATCTGCATTATATTTTTCAGAAAAGCCTTGATGAATCTTCATCTTGTGCTCAAGAGTTCTTCTGTATAGGTCGTTTGTAACGCCCGTATAAAAAACAGTCTTGTACTTGTTAGAGAGAATGTAAACGTAGTAGTTGTAGTTCATTGTGTGATTCCTAAAAAAGGGAGATGCCCCGTCAAGCGGGGCATGACAAGAGTATGGTCAAGCCGGGAATGACAAGTGCCCCGTACCTATATAGACGCTTTTTTTGCCAAAAATAGCCTGGAAATTTTTTTCAAAGTGTTTTTTTACACTTTGCCAACAAATGTTGCTTAATTTTACTCGTACCTTAGGGCCTCTATGGGGTCCAGGCGGCTGGCCTTGCGGGCGGGGTACCAGCCAAAGAACACGCCGGTGGCAAAGCACACCCCAAAACTTACGATAACGCTAGTCACCGATACGCTCATGGGCCAGTTCATGGCAAGCTTTACCGTTTCGGAGGCGGCAATGCCAAGGGCAATCCCGATGGCGCCACCCAGCAGGCTGATAATGACCGATTCAAAAAGGAACTGCAATAGAATGTCGCGGCCCCGTGCCCCGATAGCCATGCGGAGCCCGATTTCCTTGGTGCGCTCGGTAACGGATACGTACATGATGTTCATGATGCCTATGCCACCCACAAACAGGCTTATGCCCGCAATGGCGGTAAGCACCAGCGAAAGCAGGTCCGAGGTGCTGGTCACCATCTGAATCATTTCCTCTTGCGTGAACACGCGGAAAGGGTCCGTAGGCTTGGTCCAACTGCGACGTTCTTTCAGGATTCCCATGATTTCTTCGGTGGCCTTTTGGGCGTAGCCCTCGCCAATGGAGTTGGCGTAAATCTGCCGGATGTTGGTGGTGGCGTTGAAACGCTTCATTACCGTCTGGTAGGGCGTAAAAATCACGTCGTCCTGGTCTTGCCCAAAGTCGCCAGAACCTTTAGCCTTCAAGGTGCCGATAACTTTTAGCGGAATACTCTTGTAGCGGATGGTCTTGCCAATGGGTTCCGCGTCGGGGAACAGGTTCTTGACTACGGTCTGGCCAATGACGCAAACCTTTGCCATGCGGTCGGTAACATCGTCGAACATGACGCCGTCTGCAATTTCGTAATTGCGGATTTTGAGGTAGTCGGCAGAAACTCCGGAAAGGGACGTAGGCGAGTTGTTGTTACCCACGATGGCTTGCCCGCCCACGGTAACCATGGGCGACACCCCGTCAATGTAGGTAGCATTTTCGCGGATGGCGATCAGGTCCGCCTCTTCCAGCATTTCGGTGGATTCCATCTGCACGCCGCCGCGCCTGCTTTGGTTGGGCATAATGATAATGGCGTTGGTGCCCATGGCCGTCATCTGTTCCTTGATGGACTTTTTGGAACCCTCGCCCATGGCCACCATGGTAATGACCGCAGCAACGCCAATGACGATGCCCAGCACCGAGAGGAAGGTGCGCATGCGGTTCCGCAGCAGCGCGCGAATTGCGATTTTTGCTAAGGTTACTGGTGACATAAGTTATCCAAGGAGGCGATTCCCGGTCAAGCCGGGAATGACAAGAGTACGGGACCAGTCATTTATCATTCCACATCACACATTCCACATTTCACATTAGTCATACGTTTCCGGTGGGGGCAGGGCTTCGAAGGCCGCCCGGGCGTCCTGCATTTCTATCTGTTCATCTTTTTTCACGAGCCCGTCCCTCAAGGTGATGGTGCGCTGGCTGAAAGTGGCAATGTCGGGCTCGTGGGTCACAAAGGCAATGGTTTTGCCCTGCCGGTGGAGCTCCTGGAAAATCATCATGATTTCGTAGCTGGTACGGGTATCCAGGTTTCCGGTGGCCTCGTCCGCCAAAATAATCACAGGGTCGTTCACCAATGCCCGGGCAATGGCCACGCGCTGCTGCTGGCCACCCGAAAGCTGGCTGGGCAAGTGGTCCTTGCGTTCCGTAAGCCCAACCATGTCCAGAGCCTCCAGGGCGCGGCGGCGCCTTTCGCTGGCAGAAATCCCCGAATTGTAGAGCAGGGGCAGTTCCACGTTCTCGATGGCGGTAGTGCGGTTCAGCAAATTGTAGCTCTGGAACACGAACCCGATTTTGCGGCCCCGAATGCGGGCCAGGGCGTCACGGGAAAGTTTTTCCGTATGCTCCCCGTCCAAAATGTAATGGCCCGAGGTGGGCTTGTCCATACAGCCCAAAATGTTCAGCATGGTGGACTTTCCCGACCCACTGGTGCCCATAATGGTCACGAATTCCCCCTGGTGCACGTCAAAAGACACCCCCCGCAGGGCATGGACCACCTGGTCCCCCATCTTGAAGTCCCTGCACAGACCCTGTATCGAAAGTATGGTCGAATTATCCATAACCGTCTAATTTGATGTCCCAGAAGCCGCTTTAGTTGCCTTTTTCCGCTAATCCAGTGGAAATTTACTAATTTTCGCTTGTATATATTTCAAGGGGAAAACTTATGAAAAAAATAATAAGTCTGTCGCTCCTTGCCTGTGGCCTCGCTTTTGCGCAAGCGGGCATCCAAGGCGGCACCGACGGTATCCACCAGTACAATACCGAGACCAACGGCCAGCTTGGCTTTTCTATCGGTACCGGCGGAAACATCTCCATTGACGCCTGGTCCCTGAGCCGCGGCGGTAACTACACCTCCGACGGCAAGACCTACGGGTTCAACGACTGGGATCCTTCCCTTTCCGGCAACATAAACGCATCCGTGGGCATGTATGAATTCGTAGACTTGGGCTTTAACTTGCCCCTCTACTACGAACATGCCGAATCTGACGGCCCCTCCGGTTCCAACAACATGTGGACCACCAGCCGTGGCGACTTGAACGTATGGTTCAAGGTACGCATGCCCTTTGACCGCGAAAAGCGCCTGTTCTCCACCGCCATCCAGGTGGACGCCTATGTGCCCTCTGGCGAAGAAGCTGCCGGTGTGCGTCCCCGTCACGCCTGGTACCTGAACAGCGCAGGCGAAACCCACCCCTTTACCAGCAATGCCTTTGGTATCGGTGGAAACTTGATCCTCTCCCTGGACCTTACCACCATGGGCATCCCCGTCCGTTGGAACGGAAATGGCGGCATCGTCTATACGGTTGACCATGACTTGCCGGTCACCTTCGTTTATGGCACGGGCATCAACGTGATGCCCGTGGAATTCATGGACGCCTTTGTTGAATTCTCCGGCGAATTCCGCGTAGAAGAAACCGGCTACCCCCGCAGCCCCCTGGTCGACCCCATGCTGTTGACTCCCGGTCTGCGCTTCCACCTGCCCTTCAACATCGACTTCGCCATGGGTCTTGACGTGGCCGTACGTGCCCTCAGGAACTTCACCTTCGACAGCGAAGAAGAAATGGCCCACAGCAAGGATTACAAGCTCAAGTATGTTGACGAAGACGGCAAGGTCAGTTCCTACTACTACACGCCGACTCCCCTTTATGCCGGTACCGCCTCCTTGGTTTGGCACTTTGACGGCAAGTCGAAAAAGGTCAAGGACGAAGACGGCGACAAGGTTCCCGACAATAAGGACCTGTGCCTGCACACGCTCCCCAACGCCACGGTGGACAGCACGGGTTGCCCCATTGATAGCGACAAGGACGGGGTCATTGACGGTTACGACGTCTGTGCCAACACTCCTGCCGGCGCCACCGTGGATTCCGTGGGTTGCCCCATGGACAGCGACAAGGACGGAGTCGTTGACGGCATAGACAAGTGCCCCCAGTCCAAGGCCGGTGCCCCGGTAGACAACACTGGCTGCGAAAGCGACTTTGACAAGGACGGCATTCCCGATTCCGACGACCGCTGCCCCAACACTCCCGCCGGCGTGCCCGTAGATAGCACCGGATGCTCCGCCGACAGCGACAAGGACGGCGTGCCCGACAATCTGGACAAGTGTCCCAACACCAAGGAAGGCGCCGAAGTGAACAGCGAAGGCTGCGAAGGCGACCGCGATAGCGACGGCGTGCCCGACGCCCAGGACAAGTGCCCCAACACCAAGCCCGGCATGCCGGTGGACAGCACGGGTTGTACCGCCGATGCCGACAAGGATGGCGTGCCCGACAATCTGGACAAGTGCCCCAACACTCCGGAAGGCTCCTCTGTGGACAGCACCGGATGCATTACCGACTTTGACAAGGACGGCGTGGCCGACGACCTGGACAAGTGCCCCAACACCAAGGAAGGCACTGTGGTCGACAGCACCGGTTGCCCCATCGATACCGACAAGGATGGCGTCTTTGACGGCCTGGACAAGTGCCCCAATACCGAAAAGGACATCTCCGTGGATAGCACCGGCTGCCCCATGGATATCGACCATGACGGCGTGCCCGATCACCTGGACAAGTGCCCCTACACCCTGGAAGGGGTGAAGGTGGACGCCAAGGGTTGCCCGCTGAACAAGAAGCAGGATTTGAACAAGCTGAAACAGGGAATCCAGTTCCAGACCAATTCCACCAAGTTCACCAAGGACAGCTACGGCACCTTGAACGACATCGTGGCGCTCTTGAAGGAAATCCCGTCTTCTAACCTGGAAGTGCAGGGCCACACCGACAACGTGGGCAATGCCGACAAGAACAAGGAACTGTCCCAGGCTAGGGCCCAGGCCGTGGTGGATTACTTCATCCAGAACGGCATCGACTCCAGCCGCCTCCGTGCCGTGGGCTACGGCTCCGAAAAGCCCATTGCCAGCAACGGCAGCAAGCACGGGCGCAAGCAGAACCGCCGCGTGGAACTGGTGCCCTTCGAAAAGTAAGCACCTTCCCGAAACACCTTTCAAGGACCCTTCGGGGTCCTTTTTTTTATTTTTGGTATGAGTTTTTAGAGGAATGGTTCATGTCTAAAAAGGTCTTAGTAACAGGTGCCGCCGGTTTTATAGGTTGCGAAGTTTCCCTTATCCTTTTGGCCAAGGGCTACGACGTGGTGGGCATAGACAACATGAACGCCTATTACCAGGTCTCGCTTAAGGAGGATCGCCTTAAACGTTTGGACAACCCCCATTTCCGCTTCGAGAAAATGGACCTGGCCGATGCCAAGGCCATGGCGGCCCTTTTTGAACGGGAACATTTTGACGGCGTAATCCACCTGGGGGCGCAAGCAGGTGTGCGCTACAGTTTGGTGAACCCCCAGGCCTACGTAGACAGCAACATCACGGGATTCCTGAACGTGCTGGAATGCTGCAGGCACAATCCCGTGGCCCACTTGACCTACGCCTCTTCCAGCAGCGTGTATGGCCGCAACACCAAGACGCCCTTTGCCACCGACGACCCGGTGTGCAAGCCCTCCAGCCTGTATGCCGCCACCAAGCGCAGCAACGAACTGATGGCAGAGACCTACCACCACCTTTACCAGATTAACGCCACGGGGCTCCGGTTCTTTACCGTGTATGGCCCTTGGGGCCGCCCCGACATGGCGCCCTGGCTTTTTGCCGACGCCATCCTTCACGACAAGCCCATCAAGATTTTCAACAACGGGAACATGATGCGGGACTTTACCTACATCGACGACATTGCCCAGGGCGTGGTGAAGGTTTACGAGAACGGTGTGGACAAGAACGAGAACCGGCTTTACAATATTGGCCACGGCAAACCCGTGAACCTGCTGGACTTTGTAAAGACCCTGGAAGAGCACTTGGGCAAGGATGCCGAAAAAATCTACATGCCCATGCAGCCTGGCGACGTGGAAGTCACCTGGGCCGATACCGTTGCTCTGGAAAAAGATGTAGGCTACACCGCCAACACCGACTTGGACACTGGCATCAAGGCCTTTGCCCAGTGGTTTAAGTCCTATAATAAATAGTTGTAAAAAACGTCATCCTGAGGACCCTGCAAGGGGCCGAAGGATCCAGACCCCATTCTTGATATTTGCTTAAGACTATTAGCGCTTGGAAGCAAACACCCACTTTTTATAAAGCGTAAAGCTTACCAGCACGTAAACCACGTTGGCCACGATGTTGGCAAAGTACGTGGGCTTCATAAACTGCGAAATCCAGGCGGTAAATCCGCTTAGCCACTGGAAGTGAACCAGCGCATAGGCGGTTCCCTCTAGCACCAGCAAATTTACAGCGTAAGAAATCAGGAACACAATGATAAAGCGCACGACCTCCGCACGCTTTTGATTCTTGCTCTTGAAATTCCAAATGCGGTTGCACAGGTAGCTGTTGATTCCGCCTGCCACAAATCCCAACAGGTTGGAAAGCTCCAGGTTCCAATCCAACATCTGGTGCAAGACCCAAACTACCGCCAGGGTAATGAGGGTGTTCAGCACGCCGATGATGTTGTATTTGATAAAGTGGAGCACGGAGAAAATGTAGGTAAAAATGCTCGCGTGCTACAATAAAAAAGGTGATGCCCGATTAAATCGGGCATGACATTTTAGTAATTTTGGAGCCATGGACTGGATTACAAGCAGAACCTGCGATGCCGCCACTGCGGCAGAAATGATTCAAGACGGCGACATCCTGGGATTGTCTGGATTTACTCTGGCGGGCTACCCCAAGGCGGTGCCCAGCGCACTTGCTGCCCGCGCCCAAAAACTGCATGAACAAGGTCAACACTTCAAGGTGGACCTGTTCTCGGGAGCCTCTACCGGCGACAGCTGCGACGGAGCCCTCTCGCGGGCAGAAGCTATTGGCCTGCGCATGCCTTACCAGTCCAACGCAAGCCTGCGCAAGGGCATTAATAGCGGAAGTATTCGCTATATAGACGCCCACCTGGGCAAGATGGGCTACTTGGTACGCACGGGAGCGGTGCCTGCACCTACGGTGGCGATTATCGAAGTCTCTGCCATATTGCCCGACGGCCGCGTATGCCTTTCCACTTCGGGTGGCAATTCCGTTTGCTACCTGGACATGGCGAAAAAAATTATTCTGGAGTGGAACACCCGCCTGGGCGAAAGCTGCATGGGCATTCACGACAACGCCCTGCCGGAACTACCGCCCCACGCAAAACCTCTTGCCATTTACAGCGCCGGCGACCGCGTTGGCGAAGACCTGGTCCGCATTGACCCGAACAAGGTCATTGCCATCGTGAAAAACGACGGCTACGACGAAGTGACGCCCTTCGTGGAACCCGATGCCGTTTCCACCAACATTGGCGAACGCATTCTGGACTTTATCCGCTTTGAAGAATCCCGCGGGAGGCTCCCCAAGGGAATGGCCTACCAGAGTGGCGTAGGCAAGGTGGCCAATGCAGTCCTTTGCGCCATGGCAAATGACGACCGTCTGGGAAAAATCGACATCTTTACCGAGGTCATCCAGGAAGCGGTTTTGCCCCTGCTAAAGAAGGGCAAGCTGGGTATAGCCAGCGGAACGGCATTGACGCTATCGCAGGCGGCACAAGAGGAATTCGTCAAGAATTCCGCCGACTGGAAAAAGTATTTTGTTTTGCGGCAGCAAGAGGTGAGCAACAGCCCCGACGTAATCCGCCGCCTGGGCGTCATCTCCATGAATACCGCCTTGGAAGTGGACATCTTTGGCAACGTGAACAGCTCCCTGGTTTGCGGATCTTCCATGATGAACGGCATTGGCGGTGCTGCCGACTTTGCAAGGCACTGCGCCCTGGGATTTTTCCTGACGCCCTCCGTGGCAAAAGACGGCGCCATCAGTAGCATTGTGCCCTACGTGAGCCATGTGGACCACACGGAACACGACACCCAGATTTTTGTGACGGAACAGGGCCTTGCCGATTTGCGGGGCTTGGCTGCAGAAGATAGGGCAAGGCTCATCATCAAGGAATGCGCCCATCCCGATTTTAAGGAACCGCTAACGGATGCCTTGGAATACGGCTTGAAGCACGCCAAAGGAAAGCACTTGCCCTTGGCCTTGGCAAAGGCCTTCGAGATGCACAACCGCTATCTTGAAACCGGGAAGATGCTGTAAAATAAAACTACTCTATCAGCGTAAACCGGTCCACGGTGCTGCCGTCGGGCAAGTTCACCACACTTTCAAAGTCGGACTTGCGGCGTACCCAAAGGGTTCCGCGGGGGTGGTCCGGCGTTTCGTATTCGCTCCTGTAAACCACCAGGGGTTCCACGGTTTCGCAGTCCAAGGCGATTTCCACCACGGTGTAGACCATGGTCTCTTTTTTGTAGTGGCGGTAACGCTTGCCTTTTTCTGCTTTGGACATAGGTTCCTCTCCGGTTATCCTTCCAGGAATTTTTTCATTGCGTCTAGGCGGGACTCCGCGTCGCTCCTGCCCAAGTTGTAAAGTTCCACCAGTTTGGACTTGTCTTTTTCCAAACGGGAAATTTGCATGGCCTTGCTGGGGCGGAACACAAAGAAGCTGCCCTGCTTTTCACGCTCTGCAATCTGGTCCAGGCAGGCGTTATAGCGGATATGCCTGTCAGCCGCGGCCTCGATAAACTTGGGGTACTTGCGGTAGATAATCTTGAACAGGGGAATCATGGAGTTGGGCTTTTTGCGGAAACCCTCGGGTTGCGTCAACAGCACCACCTGCTTTTTGAATCCCTTCTGGTCCAAGGCGGCAAAGGGAATACTGTCGCCAATGCCACCGTCTAAAAGTTTTTTGCCGTCCACTTCCACAATGTGGCTCATCAGCGGGAGCGACGCCGACGCTCGAATGGCTTCCTTGTCGTGCTCTATGCGGTAATCCATGACCCGCAGGTATTCCGCACCACCGGTTTCCAGGTTGGAACTGCAGGCGTAAAACTCCGTCTCTTTGCAGGCCTCTGCAAACTTTTCCATGTCGAAGGGGTCTATTTCGTAGGGAATCTGACGGTAGCAATAATCCACCTCAAAAAATTCGCCTGTACGAATCAGGTTTCCCCAGCTCATATACTTCTTGGATTTGGAATGGATGGTGTCAATGCGAAAGTTGCGGCCCACCTGTTCCGACAGGTAGCTGCAAAGGTGGGTGACTCCTGCCGAAGTGCCTACCGCACCGCCAAACTTTATTCCGTTTTCGTTAAAAACGTCCAGAATGCCGCCCGTATAGGCTCCACGCATTCCGCCGCCTTCCACAACGATTCCCGCGTCCTTGTACATCATGGACTACAATCTAGAAATTTCTTTTATCCAGGCGTAATCCTTGGGGTGTTCCACGAATTCCTCGGGATGTTCGCTATGGCGTTGCAAGAATTCTTCTGCGGTCATCCATACAAAGTCATCTACCTCGCCGGGTTGAGGAACCAGGTGGGCCGCTTCTTCGTTCGAGAGGTTTATCTTGTACGTATCGTAGTATTCGTTGTCCAGGTAGGCGCCGCCGTTCAACACGCTTTCGTGGGTAGCTTCAAAAAGGTATTCCAGGTCGGCGGGACTTTTTTGCACTCCAAGTTCTTCTTGCAGTTCGCGGACGGCGGCGCAGCGGCTGTTGTCCCCTGCGGTAATGTGCCCCGCACAGCTGGTGTCCAGCAGACCGGGGTTGTTTTCCTTGACGCGACTCCGCAGCTGGAACAGGATTTTGCCCGACTTGTCAAAAGCCCAAATATGCACCGTGCGGTGCCAAAGCCCTTTGGCATGGACTTCGGTGCGCCCGCAGGCATAACCCGCCGGGCTCCCGTCAGGATTCAGGATGTCGATTTGCTCTTCCATGAGAGGAAATATAAAAAGGAGATGCCCGCCTTCGCGGGCATGACAATGAAAAAGAACGAGACGTGTCAGCGATTATAAATGGCTTCCAGCGCCGCGGCTAGGAATGCAAACGGAGCGTTCCAGTTGATGGCCACCTCGTTGGTGGCGTAGCTGCAACGGTTGTCCAGGTAAGCTAACGCAGGCTTGTCCGCCGCGGCGTAGTTTTCGCACTTCCAGTGGTCCTGACCGTTCAGGTTGATATCCTGCTTGCCCAAGTGGGGCCCGCCCACCAGCATTCCCGGCACCGGATCGTCCACAAAGTCCGATTCGCTGGGCCTGTGGTGCGGATTGCGGGGGCTGCGGAATCCAAAGCCCGTCACATAGGTCATATCCATGGGGTTCTTGCCCAGCAGGTAATCCAGGCACTGTTGCGCGCCGTCCAGGTAACTCTTGTCGCCCGTCAAAAGGTAGGCCTGAACCAGTACAATGCCGTTATTGGCCATGGCGCTGTTGCTGCCCCAGTTCCAACTCCAGGGGAATGCGGGCAGACGGTAGGCACTGGTATCGCCCACAGAACGCAAATTGTTGGCCTCGTTCAGCACCACCTTCTTGGCGGCCTCTGCCAGGGAATCGCCAAACACCTTGGGGGCATGTGCCACTCGGAAGGCGGAAATCATGTTCATGTCGCCCCACCAGGCGCCATTGGGCGTAAAGGGATTGGCCTTCAGGTCTTCCAGGTAGGCGGCTGCGGCTTTGTCCGTCTTGGGGTCAGCACCCAGCGCCACCCGGGCATGCAAAAGTTCGGCTGCGGCAAAACGGAATTCGTCCTTGCCGTCTTCGTTACCGGGGGCGTAGCTACCCGTATTCACGTCGGCAGGCTGCTTGTAAAAGGCCTCGGGATTCTTCTTTGCCCAAGCGTAGGCCGCCTCCGCCGCCTTCAGCATCTTGGAACTGTAGGCCTTGTCAAAGGGGGCGTACACCACGCTGGCCTGGGCCATGACACCTGCAAAGTCCAGCGCCGCCGTAACGCTTTTCAAAACGGCATAGCGGGGAGCCGTATCCTTTTCGGGCATCACGCTGCCGCAGAACTTGAGGGTAGAAACCTTGTGGAAAATACCGCCGTCCTTGTCCTGCATGGTGAGCATCCAGTCCAAGTTATAGCGGACTTCTTCCAACAGCAAGGGAAGCTTGGGGAATTCCCGCGGAATGTCCCAGCTAAGGGTGTCCGCATACTTCGGGAACTTTTCGTACAGGTCCAGCAGCGTCCACACGGTAATGCCGGAATTCACGATGTACTTGCC
>Ga0310696_10007850_pt1 | contig 12489 bp, 9 predicted proteins | sample AusTroGonzalo_MG_4_FD_203885 | JGI IMG/M metagenome (GOLD analysis project Ga0310696, IMG submission 203885) | Bovine rumen microbial communities from tropical cattle in Woodstock, Queensland, Australia - Gonzalo_02 (v2) (version 2) | ecosystem: Host-associated > Mammals > Digestive system >... | reverse complement strand
CGCTTCGCTTCGCGAATCGGGGTTTCTGTCGCGACTCGGCATAATCAAACTACGTTTGCTTCTGCTCTCGCTGCTCCAGAAACACCGCCTGGTGCTTGAGCGGAAAACGAGACTCGAACTCGCGACCCCGACCTTGGCAAGGTCGTGCTCTACCAACTGAGCTATTTCCGCTTGACTTCACCAATCGGTAATCTTGTCTTTCCAAGATTTCCGCTTGGATTTGCGGCTGCAAAAATACAACTTTTTTCAATGCCGCAAGCATTTTTGAGAAAAATTTTCTTTCTTTGTAGTTTTTTCGCTGAATTTGCGTCTAATAGGCAAACATTCCGACCATACTTTGACAAGCTCAGTAACCATGAAAGAGAAAGAAATTGAGTTTACCTCCATCGTGAAGGCGCACAAAAACACCATCTACACCGTGTGCTACCTATTCTCGAAGGACAACGACGAGGTGAACGACCTGTTCCAAGAAACGCTCATCAACCTTTGGCGGGGCTTCGACTCGTTCAAAGGGCAATGCGACGTGAAGACTTGGATTTGGCGTGTCAGCCTCAACACTTGCCTCACCTTCGAGCGCAAGAAGAAACACAGTGTCGAGACGGTCTCCCTCAACATGGACATCAACCTGTTCACCGACACCGACGACGACACCCGCCAAATCCAGCAGCTGTATCACCGCATCAACAAACTCGGCGTAGTCGATAGGGCCATCATCCTGCTTTGGTTAGAAAACATGAGTTACGAGGAAATCGGGCAAATCATCGGCATCTCCACCAAGAATGTCTCCGTCAAATTGGTCAGAATCAAGGAACAACTGAAGAAAATGTCAAACGATTAAAAACGCAAAACAATGGAAAACAACGAATTGGAAGAAATGCGGGCGCAATTGGCCGTGCTGAATGAGAAACTCGAAGCAGAAGCCATTGTCAGCGACACCTTGCTCAGCAATGCTACGAAAAAAAGTGTTTCACAAATGCGGAAGAAACTGCTCATCAGAATTATCGTTGCCGCAGGTTTGGCCTATTTTGTCGATGGTTTTTTGGGCCATTGGTTTTTGGAATGGTTACTTGGTGCTATGGCGCTAAATATCTATGTTTTGCTGAAAACAAGAAAGGTTGTTTCCGAACCCCTGAATGTGACTGAACATGTGGCACAAATGCACAGAGTAATCAAATTATACAGATGGGGAAGAATAATCCTGTTCATTTTCTTCTCTCTATGGTTGGTGTTTGTAGGAATCCTCAATCTCATTCATTTTGGGGGAACAGAAAAGGGAATAGGGGTGTTCTGCGGCTGCATCATCGCTGATATTGCCCTTGCATCTTTTTATTACGTCGTCGACGAGGTCTTTGCCAAGCCCGAGGTAGAAATCACCTTGGAAGGGGTTTTGAAGGATTTGGGTAAGGACAATCAGGAAGCATAACAAACGGTTTTCCAGTTTAAATCCAAAAAAGTTGTATTTTCGCAAACGGAAACAATAGAAACATGGACGAAGAAATTGGCAAAACGATAAAGCTGTTTCTGCTTTGGTTGGGCTTGTTTTTGGCTCTACCAATCATTGGTGCAATCATAGGACGCTATTTTATGAACCATGCGAACTATGAAATCCTGAAATGGTCGCAACTATTAGGATATGTCCTAATAATTATCGTTTTTTTCGGCAAGCACTATGTTGAGCTGTCATTTGGCCGCATTGAGCGGCGTATGGTTTGGCCTGTGGTTGGCATGTCTATCTTGATTGCCGCATCTCAAGCGTTTGTTTTATTCACGGCATTGTTTTTGCTTGGTGTTGACCCTTCAGATCTAAGCGAAGATTTAGAGCGTCTTCAACGGCTTGTTTCCGGAACTGCCGGAATACTCAACGCCTGCATTTTTGCTCCAATAGCAGAAGAGATTGGTTTTCGCGGCCTTATTCTTGGTGGTTTGCTGAAGACGCGGTGCCGTCCGTGGATAGCCATTCTCATCTCTGCCGTTGTCTTCGCTTTGTTTCACGGGTTTGGAGCGCAATTTGTCACTGCTTTGTTGTTTGGAATCCTTGTCGGCTGGCTCTACTGGCGCACGGGAAGCATTATCCCGGGCATCATCATCCATATGGCCAACAATTCTCTCACTGCCATAGATATAAGCGGTCAACCCCATGCTATCTTATGGCTTATTCTTGTCGTCAGCCTCCTTTTGTTCGTTTATTGCATTTGGTGGTTTGGAAAAAAATGTAATATGCAGGAAAAGGAGTAGATCTCCCACGTCCTTAATGGTTCAACAGCTTCTTGATTTCATTGAGCTTCATCAAGGCCTCAACAGGCGTCAATGTATCAATGTTGGTGTTCAAAATGTCTTCCTTGATTTGTAACAACAGCGGGTCGTCCAATTGGATGAAGCTCAGTTGCATACCGTCATCGGTCTTTTTGGTGGCGGCTTTTTCAACGTCTTCGCTGGTGTGTGATTTCTCCAAAATGGAGAGCAAAGAAGTGGCTCGCTCTATCACCTTGCGCGGCATTCCAGCCATTTCGGCCACGTGGATACCAAAGCTGTGCGCACTGCCGCCGCGCTTCAGTTTGCGCAAGAAAACCACTTTGTTGCCGACTTCCTTCACCGAAACATGGTAATTCTTGATGCGGGCAAAGGAATCCTCCATCTCGTTTAGCTCATGGTAGTGCGTGGCAAACATCACCTTGGCGCGACTCACGGGGTGGTCGTGGAGGAACTCGGTGATGGCCCAAGCGATGCTGATGCCGTCGTAGGTGCTGGTGCCGCGCCCGATTTCGTCCAACAGCACGAGGCTCCGCGACGACACATTATTTAATATGCTCGCCGTCTCGTTCATCTCCACCATGAAGGTCGACTCGCCCGAAGAGATGTTGTCGGACGCGCCCACGCGGGTGAAAATCTTGTCCACCAGACCGATACGCGCCGAAGCCGCCGGCACGAAACAACCCATTTGCGCCAAGAGCACAATCAAGGCGGTTTGGCGCAGCAAGGCCGATTTACCTGACATATTCGGACCCGTGATGATGATGATTTGCTGCTTGTCGCGGTCGAGATAGACGTCGTTGGCAATGTAACTTTCGCCCACAGGCATCATCTGCTCGATGACAGGATGGCGACCTTCCTTGATGTCCAAGACAAACGAGTCATCGATAACGGGACGCACATAGTTGAATTTCAGCGAAATGTCTGCAAAACTCACCAAGCAATCGATGCGGGCAACCAAGGAAGCATTCACCTGAATCGGTTCCACAAACTCCGTCACGGCGGTGACCAATTCATTGTAAACCCGCTGCTCGATGACGCTGATTTTCTCCTCCGCACCGAGGATTTTCTGCTCGTATTCCTTCAGTTCCTCGGTGATGTAACGCTCGGCGTTGGTCAAGGTCTGCTTGCGAATCCACTCTTGCGGCACCTTATCTTTATGGGAATTAGTCACTTCAAGATAATAACCGAACACGTTGTTGTAGCCCACTTTCAAGGACGAAATTCCCGTGCGTTCCATCTCGCGGCGTTGAATGCCCATAAGATATTCCTTGCCTGAGCGCGACAGGTTGCGCAGGTCGTCCAACTCAGCATCCACGCCGTCAGCGATGTAGTTGCCTTTGGAAAGCAAAGCCGGTGCATCGGGATTCAGCGTCTTTTTGATCCTTTCACGGATGGAAGCACAAGGATTGAACTGCTCGGCGTATTTTTGCAAGGAAGCATGGCCGCTCTCTTCGCAAGCCGTCTTCAAAATCTCGATTTGGTCCAAAGCACGCCCCACTTGCAGCAGTTCTCTTGGATTGACTCTTGACAGCGAAACTTTCGAAATAAGTCGCTCCAAATCACCTACTTGCCTAACTGCATCTTGGAACTTGGCAATCAGGTCTCGGTGCTCGGTGAAGAACTGCACCACCTCATAACGCGCCTCGATTTGTTCCTTGTTCTTCAGCGGTAAACTCAACCAACGGCGCATCAGTCTGCCACCCATCGGGGAGACGGTCTTGTCGATGACGTCAATCAAAGTTTTGGCGTTCAAGTTGGTCGTATGCAGCAACTCCAAATTGCGGATGGTGAACTTGTCCAACCACACATATTGCCCTTGGTCAATGCGCGAGAGGGAAGTGATGTGGTCAATTTTATCGTGTTGTGTTTCAAGCAGGTAATGGATTGCCGCTCCTGCTGCCACGATGCCTTTCGGGAAGTCGTCAACGCCGAAGCCTTTCAGTGAGGCCGTGTGAAAATGCTTATTCAGAACTTCGTTGGCGTAGTCGTCGGAGAAAACCCAGTCGTCGAAAACGGTGAGATAATACTTCCCGCCAAACAGGTCGATGAAGTCCTTCCGACGATTACGTTGCACCAAAACCTCCGATGGGTTGAAACTTTGTAACAGCTTGTCAATGTATTCATTGGAGCCTTGCGTGAGGTAAAACTCACCCGTCGAGACATCCAAAAACGCGACACCCGAAACCTCCTTTTCGAGGTGCACCGATGCAAGGAAATTGTTCTCCTTTTGCTCCAGCACATTATCATTATAAGTCACTCCAGGCGTGACCAATTCCACCACGCCACGCTTCACCAACTTTTTGGCTAATTTCGGGTCTTCAAGTTGTTCACACACAGCCACTTTCAGGCCAGCACGAACCAGTTTCGGCAGATAGGTGTCCAAGGCATGATGCGGAAACCCCGCCAACTCCACATCCGCCGAAGCGCCGTTGGAGCGTCTGGTCAGCACAATACCCAAAATCTTGGAGGATTTCACCGCATCCTCACCGTAAGTCTCGTAAAAATCGCCCACGCGAAAGAGCAGCATAGCATCAGGGTATTTCGCCTTGAACGAATAATACTGCTTCATCAATGGGGTTTCGACTGCCTTTCCTGCCATAAAACTTCGAATTAAGGGGTACAAAATTAGCGTTTTGTTTGAAACAATCGGCGTGTTCATCCAAAAAAATCCGATTCTATGTCGTGACAACGCCTTTTTTCGTTTATTTTGCAGCCATGGAAGCCATGCGCAAACTGAGAAACGAAGAACTAAACCGTCTTTCGAAGGCCGAATTTGAGGAAGCTGAAAAGACACCTATTATATTAATATTGGATAACATCCGCTCATTGAGCAACGTAGGCGCCTTTTTCCGCACCGCCGACGCCTTCCGCATCGAGGCGCTCTACTTGTGCGGCATCACGGCCTGTCCACCTCACCGCGAAATCCACAAGACCGCCCTCGGGGCTGACGAAACCGTAAGTTGGCGCTATTTCGAAACCACGGAAGCCGCATGTCAGGCACTGAAGGCTGAAAACTACAAGGTTTTCGCCGTCGAGCAGGTGGAAGGCAGCACTTCATTGGAAGATTTTCGGTTTGAACCACACACCGCATACATTTTGGGCAACGAGGTGGAAGGCGTCAGCGAGGCCGCCCTCCCCTATTGCGACGGTGCCATCGAGCTGCCTCAAGTGGGTACAAAACATTCGCTCAATGTGTCGGTTTGTGCAGGCATTGTCATGTGGGAAGCCTTCAAAAAGCTGCATTTTTGCCCCTAAAATCGCCTTAAAACCATGATTTAGACACTTTTTTGCGAAAAAATATGAAAAAAAAGCGATTTTTTTCTTGGAGAATTGAATAATTTCCTACTTTTGTTGGCTAAAAGAAGAACAATAAATTCAAAACAAACTAAATTACAAACCTAACAAATTACGTTATGAAGAAGAATTTGACAATCGCGAAGCTCATGATGCTTGTCGTCATGGCTATCCTCCCGCTGACCTTCTATGCTCAAGATGGGAAGAAATCAAGACCCGCCGAAAGGTACTGGTACATCCAGGCTGACGGAGGTCTCTCCATCAACCACGGTGATTTGGCCAACTACAATGGCTGGATTTTTGACGACTTCAACCACTACAAGATGCAAGCCTTCAAGAGCTGGAACGCCCATCTTGGCTTTGGTTACCAGTTCAGCAAAGTCGTCGGCTTCAACATTAAAGGCGGCTACGGTCTCCTGAACGGACACAAGCACAACCAAGCCCTCGTTTGGAACGATGCTGACAATCCAGTCATGTACAACTTGGCTCTCACCAACACCAACTACATTGAAGGTAACATTAACTTGACCTTCAACCTGTTCAACATGTTCAACTACAACCCGAGAAGAGTCATCAACTTCGTGCCTCATATCGGTTTCGGTGGCGTTTACTACCAAGCTGGTGCTGTCAACCAAGTGGATGCCAACGACCAAGTTGGCGACAACAGCCAGCTGCGTCCCAAAAAGACCAACCGCGAAATCACTTTCGCCGTTCCCGCTGGTATGGAGATCAATTTCAATATCGCTCCCAAGTTTGACCTCTTCATCGACTACACTTACAACTTCACAGGTAGCGACAAGCTCGACCAAGTTGCTAAGATCAAGGTTGACGAGGACAAGCACGTCATCAACGATAAGGATATGTACAGCCAGCTGAACCTCGGTCTGCGCGTGAAGTTCAACAATCCTTGCGACATCGAGAAGATGGCCCGCGACGCCAAGAACATCACCTATCGCGTGAATCCTGACCCGCTCGTCGCTGACGAAAACGGCAATGTTTGCTTCGACGTCATCACCACCATCCCCGCTGAATACTTCGAGAAGCAGGCTGTGATGAACCTCACTCCTTACCTGGCCTACAACGGTGGCCAAATCGACCTCGATCCCATCACCTTCGTTGGCGAAAAGGTCAAGGAAAACGGCGACTTCCGCGTCAACTACAAGGAAGGCGGCGAGTTCACCAAGCACTACTGCATCCCTTATCAGCCTGAAATGGAAAACAGCAAACTCATGGGCAACCCGATGTTCTATGTCTACGACGGCAAGATCTATCCGACTCAGGACGAGATCGTGAAGAACACCTACTTCACCCAAGGTGGTGAGAGAAAGCTTGCTGATGGTGTCATCTACCACAAGCCCACTCCTCCTGCCCCGACACCTGTCCCGACTCCTCAACCGCCCGTTGTTGTCGAACCTGACTTCATCTACTACTTCGACTACAACAAGTCCGACATCCTCGGCAGAGGCAAGGACGTCCGCGACCGCAACAAGACCGCCAGACAGCTGATGAAGGAGAAACTCACCGGCGACGTGAAGAACGTGAGAGTGGAAGGCTGGGCTTCACCTGAAGACAGAATGGGCATGAACAACCAACTGTCCAACGACCGTGCCAATGCCGCCATCAACGACATGAAGGCTCAACTCAAGAAGGATGCCGCCAACTTCAACTTCAACGGCAAGGGCAACGGCTCCGACTGGGATACGTTCATGAAACTCATTGAAAACTCCAACATCAAGGATAAGGATGCCATCCTCAACAACATCAAGAAGTCTTCGAACAGACAACAGACGATCCAAGAGATGATTGACATCTATCCGCAAATTGAAAAGGAAATTCTGCCGCTGATCCGTCGCGCTGAAGTTTACCTCGAAAAGTAATTGGAGCTTGTCTAAAACCGAAAAGAGCCATCCGATTGGATGGCTCTTTTTTTTGGTTTCGTCAAAAAAATCAAAACGAGACCCGATGCAGCCCGACCTCGTAAGGCTGGTCGATGGCCTCAATGATGCGTTGGTAATCCCGCTCATTCTCCACAAAATCAAGCCGATTCGTGTCAATCAACAGAATGCGCATATTGCCTTGCTGCTGCCGAATGAAGTCGAAATAACCCTGCTGGATATTATCCAGATACGCGTCGCTGATTTCCTGCTCGTAGCTGCGGCCACGCTTGCGGATATTTTGTTGCAGACGCTCCACGTCAGAATAGAGATATACCAACAGCTCAGGCTTGGGCATATCCGAGAAAATGATGTTGAAAAACCGCGCAAACAGTTGGTATTCATCCTCTTGAAGGTTATTTCGCGAAAAAATCAGCGACTTGGCCACGTAATAGTCGGAAATGATGAAGTCGTGGAACAGGTCCAAAGCCCCCAGTTTGTCTTTCAACTGTTGGAAGCGCAAGGCCAAAAAGGTCATCTCCAATTGGAAGGAATACTTCTCTGGCTCCTTGTAGAACTTGGGAAGAAAAGGGTTTTTGTCGCCCTCAAACTCCTCCAAGACCAGCTTTCCGTTGAAATCGTTGGCAATGCGCGTAGCCAAGGTGGTCTTGCCCGCGCCAATGGTTCCTTCTATGGCGATATAATTGTATTGCATACTCATTCGATTTTTCTGACCACCGAGTCGTCGGGGCAACGCTCCAACAGCTCGGATTGCGTCAAGTGTAACACAGGATGCTCCATGTCGGGCGCCAGTTCGCATAGTGGCAGCAGGACAAAACGGCGCAAATGCAAGCGCGGATGGGGAACAGTGACCCAATCACTATGCAGAACACGGTTGCCAAAATAGAGAATGTCCAAGTCAACGGTACGTGAAGTATAGCCTTCCACATCAGGATGACGCACACGCCCCAGTTCAGCCTCAATGTCAAGCAATTGGAGCATCATTTCGTCAGGATTAAGCGTCGTTTCGATGACAATCAGGCGATTCAGGAACCATTCGTCGGCTTCAAAGCCCCATGGCTCCGATTCGTATGCAGCTGAAATCTTAACCACACAGCCACACCTATTATTAATTAATAGACAAGCCTGAGCAAAGATTTGTTCCTTGTCGCCCATATTCGACCCGAAGAGCACCCAACAGGTTTCCATTGATTAGATTTTTCTGCAAATATAGCGTTTTGTAGCAAACGCTAACAAATAAAATGCTACTTTTGCATCCTAAACAATACTAAACCACAACATCATGAAATTCTACAAAGTTGTTCTCGCTGCCTTTCTCGGCACACTGATTGCATTGGTAATCAACTTCTTCATCAAAGTCGGCGTGGTCTCTTCCATGATTTCGAACATGACGAAGTCTGAAAAGGAATCTTCGACCACCGTAAAGCCCAACTCAGTGCTTTACATGAAACTCGACTATGAAATCCCCGACCGCACCACTGACAATCCTTTTGGTGCCATCGACTTCCAATCCATGGAATCGAAAGATGCCACCGGATTGAACAGCATTCTGCGCAACATTGAGCAAGCCAAGACCGACTCAAATATCAAAGGTATCTACTTGGAACTGAGCAGTATACCCACTTCGACAGCCACCTTACAGGAAATCCGCAGCAAACTGCTGGAGTTCAAGGAATCGGGCAAATTCATCGTCGCTTACGCCGAAAACTATAGCCAAAGCGCTTATTACGTGGCTTCTGTTGCCGACAAAATCCTTCTGAATCCCGAAGGTATGCTCGACCTGCACGGCATGGCCTCCCAAATCATGTTCTACAAGCACCTGTTTGAGAAACTCGAGGTTGAGATGCAGATTGTGCGCGGCCCCAACAACCGTTTCAAGAGCGCCGTGGAGCCTTATTTCCTGGACAAGATGAGCGAAGCCAACCGCGAGCAGATGGACAAGCTGCTGGGTACAATTTGGGGTCAGATTCTCCAAAGCATCAGCCAAAGCCGCAACATCAGCGTGGAACAATTGAACCAAATCGCCGACAACTTGGAGACCATGTTCGACGCCCAAAAAGCCAAGGATTATGGCCTCGTCGATGCGCTGTATTACAAGGACCAAGTTTTGGAAGAACTGAAAGGCCTGACCGGCAGCAACAAGAGCATCAACGCCGTAAGCAACGCCAACTATGCCAAGTCATACAAAGTCAAGAACTCAAGCAAGAACGAAGTCGCCGTCATCTATGCCTCGGGTCAGATTTACGATGGTAAAGGTGACGAGGAGCAGAACATCTATTCGGAGAACCTCTCCAAGACCATCCGCAAGGCCCGCGAGGATGAGAACGTAAAGGCTATCGTGCTGCGTGTCAACTCACCTGGCGGCAGCGCCGTGGCTTCAGCCATCATCGGCCGTGAGCTCGACCTCACCAAGGAAGTGAAGCCTGTCATCGTCTCAATGGGCAACTACGCTGCTTCGGGCGGATACTGGATTTCCGCCAAGGCCGACTACATCTTCGCCGATCCCACCACGCTCACGGGTTCCATCGGCGTATTCGGCACCTTCCCGAACCTGAAAGGCTTCTTGAACAACAAGGTCGGCCTAACCTTCGACGTGGCAAAGACCAACGAAAACGCCGACTTCGGCAACATGACCGAGCCGCTCACTGAGTTCCAATACAGCAAGTTGCAAGAGAATGTGGTGAAGACCTACGACGACTTCACCAAACGTGTAGCCGAAGGTCGCGGCCTGCGCCAGACCTACGTTGACAGCATCGGTCAGGGCCGTGTGTGGGCTGGTGCCGACGCCATCGGTATTGGTCTCGTCGACCGTTTGGGCGACATGGAAGACGCCATCGCCTACGCCGCTGAAAAAGCCAATCTCGCCAACGACTACAAGGTGACAGAATGGCCGAAGCAGAAGGACTTCTTCACCCGTATCATGGAGTCAGTGAACAACTCCGACGACAAACTCGATGCTGCCATGAAGCAGAAACTCGGCGTGTACTACCAATACTACCAAGGCTTGGAGAACCTGCAAAAGAACACAGGCATCCAAGCGCGAATGCCGTTTGACATGGTAATTGAATAAAAAAAATGGGGCAAATGCCCCATTTTTTATTTCTCATATTCCGCCATGACTTCCTCGCGTTCAATTTGCTTCTCGCCCCAGTCGTCCATCAGGGCTTGAAGTTCCTCTTTTTTCTTGCCGTAGGCCCAATACCAATCGTTATTGATTTGGATGTCAGGATGTTGCTCTGGATTGGCCATGATGGCATCCTGTTCGGCCAATTCTGTTTCGAGTTTGCCGATTACCTCTTCAAGACGTTGGATTTCCTTGTCGACCTTGCGCAACTTGGCATCAATCTGTTTCTTGCGCTCGTAGTTCAGTTTGTTTTGTGAAACAGATTCCACAACCACTTTTTGCGGCTGTTGCTTGGCAGCTATCTCCAACTCTTTCAGATGATTGAGGTTCTTCTGCTCCAAGAAGTCATAAATATCACCGATGTATTCCTTGATGTTCGGCTTGCGGAATTCATACACTTTGTTGGTCAGACCTTGAAGAAAATCACGGTCGTGAGAGACGATAATGAGCGTGCCATCATATTGAATCAGTGCGTTTTTGAGGATGTCCTTTGAGAGCATGTCCAAATGGTTGGTTGGCTCGTCAAGGACAAGCAAGTTGGTCGGGAAAAGAAGCATCTTGGCTAAAGATAGACGCGCTTTCTCGCCACCTGAAAGCACCTTCACCTTCTTGTCGATATCATCGCCACGAAACAGGAAAGAGCCCAATAAAGCCTTCACTTTCAGGCGCATGTCGCCTACGGCCACATCATCCAACGTTTCAAAGACCGTCTTGTTCATGTCGAGCATATCCTGCTGGTTTTGGGCGTAATACCCAATCTTGACCTCATGACCGAGTTTCACCTCACCCTCATGGTCAAGCACGCCGCAGATGATTTTCGACAAGGTCGACTTGCCCTCACCGTTGCGCCCGACAAACGCAATCTTCTCTCCTCTCGGAATCAGCAAGTTGATGTCTTTGAGAATGACTTGGTCGCCGTATGACTTGCCTACATGGTTCAATTCAAGCGTCACCTTGCCAGAATGCGGCGCAGGCGGAAACTTGAAATGAATGGCTGTGTTGTCAATGTCGTCAACGACGATTTCATCCATCTTTTCAAGGAGTTTCACGCGGCTTTGCACCTGCTTAGCTTTGGTCGCTTTGTAGCGGAAACGCTCAATGAAAGCCTCAATATTCTTGATTTCGCGCTGCTGGTTTTCGTAAGCCGAGCGTTGCATATCCACGCGTTCCTCGCGCAAGCTGACATAATCGGAATACGGCACCTTGTAATCGTAAATCTTGCCATTGCTGATTTCCACTGTGCGAATGGTGATGTTGTCAAGAAAAGCGCGGTCGTGAGACACCATCAGGATGGCGCCGTAATAGGACTTCAAGAAGCCCTCAAGCCACTGAATGGACTCAATATCAAGGTGATTGGTTGGCTCGTCAAGAAGCAGAAGGTTAGGTTTCTTCAACAGGATTTTAGCCAACTCGACGCGCATCTGCCAGCCGTTGCTGAACTCACGCATAGGACGCAACATATCCTCGTGGCCAAATCCCAAGCCCACCAAAATCCGCTCTGCTTCGCCTTCGATGGAGTTGCCGCCGAGCAAGGCCAAACGGTCATTCAAATTGTTCAACTTGACGATAAGCTTCTCATATTGAGGACTTTCGTAATCAGTGCGTTCGGCCAATTCCTGTTGCAATCGCTCCACATCACGTTCCAACTGATGATATTCATCGAAAGCGGAAAGTGCCTCGTCCAAAACGGTTCTCGGGCTGTTCACATTCTTTTCCTGCGGCAAATAGCCAATCGTAACACCTTGGGGAACAATTACATCGCCTTTTGAAGGTTGTTCGAGGCCATAGATGAGTTTCAACAATGTGGTTTTGCCTGCACCATTCTTGCCCACCAATCCAATGCGGTCCTTCTCGCGAATCAAGAAGGAAATATCAGTGAAGAGGTCCTCACCCGTGAAATGCATACTCAGATTCTGAATCGAA
>Ga0310696_10007849_pt1 | contig 12490 bp, 11 predicted proteins | sample AusTroGonzalo_MG_4_FD_203885 | JGI IMG/M metagenome (GOLD analysis project Ga0310696, IMG submission 203885) | Bovine rumen microbial communities from tropical cattle in Woodstock, Queensland, Australia - Gonzalo_02 (v2) (version 2) | ecosystem: Host-associated > Mammals > Digestive system >... | reverse complement strand
TACTTCATCGAGCAGGAATACGGCACCGACTATTACAAGAATCCCGATAAGGTGGTGGACCTCTCCAGCAAGCAGCGCACCATCGACAAGATGATCACCGACTGTTTCCAGCAAGTGGTCTATTCCATCAATCAGCCCACGGGCGCTCGTAACTTCCAGTCTGTGTTCTGGAATATCTCCTATTACGACAAATATTATTTCCAGAGCCTTTTCGGCGAGTTCCGTTTCCCCGATGGCAGCCAACCCCACTGGGAGTCCGTAAGCTGGCTGCAGAAACGCTTCATGCGCTGGTTCAATCAGGAGCGTACCCGTGCCGTGCTCACCTTCCCTGTGGAGACCATGGCCCTGCTTTCCGAGAACGGTGACATCAAAGACAAGGAATACGCCGATTTTACCGCTGAAATGTATTCCGAAGGCCACTCTTTCTTCACTTATGTGAGCGATAACGCCGACTCTCTGAGCAGCTGCTGCCGCTTGCGCAACGAAATCAAGGACAATGGTTTCAGCTACACCTTGGGCGCCGGCGGCGTGTCCACCGGTTCCAAGAGCGTACTCACCATCAACCTCAACCGCTGCATCCAACAGGCACGCCGCCTGGATATTCCCTACCTGCAATATCTTGAGGATATCATCGATCTTACGCACAAGGTGCAAATGTCTTACAACGAGAATCTCAAGTATCTGTTGGAGAAAGGTATGCTGCCTCTGTTTGACGCCGGCTTCATCGCCATCAACCGCCAGTACCTCACCATCGGTATCAACGGTCTGGTGGAGGCCGCCGAGTTTGAAGGCATCGCCATCAACGACAACAAAGAGTATCAGAAATTCGTGGAGGGCATCTTAGGCCTCATCGAGAAATACAACAAGAAATACAGCAAGAAGGGCTTGCTCTTCAACTGCGAGATGATCCCTGCCGAGAATGTGGGCGTGAAACATGCCAAGTGGGACAAAGAGGACGGCTACAAGGTGCCGCGCGACTGCTACAACAGTTATTTCTACATTGTGGAAGACGATTCTTTGGATATCATCGACAAGTTCAAACTGCACGGCCGCAACTACATCACGCACCTCACTGGCGGCTCGGCCCTGCACATGAACCTGGCAGAGCATCTTTCCCAGAAACAGTACCGCCAACTGCTGCGCGTAGCTGCCAAGGAAGGTTGCAACTACTTCACGTTCAACATTCCCAACACGCTCTGCAACGACTGCGGGCACATCGACAAACGATATCTGAAGGAGTGTCCTCACTGCCATAGCAAGAATGTGGACTACCTCACCCGCATCATCGGTTATATGAAGCGCGTCAGCAACTTCTCGCACGCCCGCCAGGAAGAGGCCGCGAAGAGGTATTATGGAAAATGGAATAATTAGACTGAAGACCGGAGACTATATAGTTCATCGGTCTGCGGTCTATAGTCTAAAGTCTCATATTTCACGCAATAATTTACAAGCACTAATTTCATATCGTCTTGAAATTCTACAACTACGACATTGTTTTCCAGGAGATTCCGGACGAGGTGACGTTGGCTATCAATATCACGCGTTGTCCGAACAACTGTGAAGGCTGCCATAGCCCGCACCTGCGCGAGGATATCGGCGAAGTGTTGGACATCACCTCTCTGGACCGGTTGCTGGCGCGTTACGCTGACAATATCACATGCGTGTGTTTCATGGGCGGAGACCGCAACGTGGCTGGAGTAGAGGAGCTTGCAAAACATGTTCATGAAACGAGCGGGCTGTTAACCGGCTGGTATTCCGGTCGCAATGAGATGCCACCCCACCCGGATTTTTTTGATTTCGTGAAATTGGGTCCCTACATCCCCGAAAAGGGCAGTCTGAAACAAAGGACCACGAACCAGCGGCTGTACCGGAGAAACGGCAGTGGGTGGGAGGATATCACCGCGCGTTTTTGGAAATGATTGTACGCAATTTTTTTATGCAATAATATATAATTTGTAGTGATAACTTCTATGTTATTGCCTTAAAAATCGTATTTTTTGGGCAATAAAAACTAAAACCATAATGATGAAAAGAGTCGTTTGCATTATCTTTGCGACAACTCTGTTTTTCAGTGCCGCAGCGCAGGAGCACCTAACGTTCATGGGAGTGCCTATTGATGGCACGCTGAACCAATTCTTAAATCAGGCAAGTAAGAAAGGACTGACCTACGTTGAACGGGTGGATGGCCTCGACTTTTATTTTGGCAATTACTTGGGCTACGATTGCGTAGTGGGTGCAGTTTCGTTAGAGGACAAGGATTTGGTATACAGTGTCATAGCTTGCGTTGTCCTCCGGCAACACCATCTTTACATTTTCCACATAAATTTGTACCTTTGCAGCCGACAAACACATTGGTTATGCTATTGGACGAACTGAAAAACTACAAAATCTACCTGGCCTCCAAGTCACCGCGGCGGCGGGAACTGCTTTCGGATATGGGCATCCGCTTTGAACTGCTCTCCACGGATGTGGAGGAGTCGTACGACCCCACACTGCCGCCCGCTGAGGTGGTGCAATACCTCTCCAAACTCAAACTTTCCACCATTGAGATGTCACAATACCCCGCCAACACCATCTTTATTGCTTGCGATACGATTGTGGTGGTGGACGGGAAGATTATCGGCAAGCCGAAAGACCATGCGGAAGCGCTGCTCATGCTTCGCCAGCTTTCGGGACACACGCACAAGGTGCTCAGCGGCCTCACCGTGGCCACGCCCGCCCGAATGCTCACCGACTACCGTTCCACCGATGTCACCTTCGCTGACCTCCCCGATAGTGAACTGCGCTATTATGTGGATGAGTATCAGCCACTTGACAAGGCAGGTGCGTATGGTGTGCAGGAATGGATCGGCTGCGTGGGCATCAAGTCCATAACCGGCTCCTTCTACAATGTGATGGGCCTGCCCACACGACTGCTGTGGGAGATGCTGACAACAATCATAGATAGTAAAGACGCGATTAATCGCGTCTCCACAGTCTCTGCAATGTAAAACAATCATGATGATATTGGGTGCAATCTCCATAGAAAAGATATCCTCCGTGCTCTCCTCCTGGGTGTGGAGTCCAGCCTTGGTGGTGCTTTGTCTCTGCTCGGCACTCTATTTTTCCATCCGTACCCGTTTTGTGCAGGTCCGCCGTTTGGGCGAGATGGTGCGACTGCTGTTTTCTACGGACAAGAATCAGAAGACGGGCATCTCCTCGTTCCAGGCCTTTGCCATTGCGCTGTCGGGCCGTGTGGGTACGGGCAATATCGTGGGTGTGGCCACTGCCATCGGTTACGGTGGTCCGGGTGCCATCGTCTGGATGTGGATTATCGCCTTTCTGGGAGCCGGCTCCGCTTTCGTGGAAGCCACGCTGGCGCAGATTTACAAGGAAAACCATAACGGTCAGTTTCGCGGCGGACCGTCGTACTATATTGAAAAAGGACTACGCTGCAAATGGCTGGCCATTGTGTTCGCGGTCTGTTCGCTCATTGCCTGCGGACTGCTGTTGCCTCCGGTGCAGAGCAATGGCATCGCCATCGCGTTCGCCAACACCATGCACATCAGTCCCGTTTACATCGGCATTGTGGTGGCCGTCATACTCGGCCTTGTCATTATCGGCGGCGTGACGCGCATCGCCAAGGTGGCGCAGATTGTGGCCCCGTTCATGGCCATTCTGTATGTTGTTCTGGCCATCGTAGTGCTCATTTGCAACGCCTCGGCCATTCCTTCGGTGCTCACCGACATGATCAAAGGGGCTTTCGGTATGCATGAGCTCTTCGGTGGCATTATCGGCAGCACCATTGCGTGGGGCGTGAAGCGTGGCATCTACTCCAATGAGGCTGGGCAGGGCACTGGTCCCATCGTGGCGGGCGCCGCCAAGGTGTCGCACCCCGTGAAACAGGGTTTGGTGCAGGCATTCTCCGTGTATGTGGATACGCTGCTCGTGTGCACGGCCACCGCGGTGATGATTATGGCAGTGAAGACCTACAATGTGATTGACGCTAACACCGGCGAGGTGCTTTTCGCCTCCGCCTACAATTTAGGGGCGCCGGATGTTTCCTACACGTCCGCGGCCATCGGCACGCTGTTGGGCACACTGCTGGGCAATGTGGTAGTGGCGGTTGCCCTGGCGTTTTTCGCGTTCACCACTATTATGGCGTATTACTATTATGCCGAGACCAGCATCGTGTATCTTTTCGGGAAAGGACGGAAAGAGCATGTGGTCATCTGGGTTTTGCGCATCTGCATTCTGATTGCCGTGGTGTTCGGTTCCATGAAGGAGGCGCGCACCGCCTGGAATGTCGGCGACATCGGGGTGGGGGCGATGGCATGGATTAACATCATCGCCATTCTGCTGCTCTCGCCCAAGGCACTTAGGACATTGAGAGATTATGAGAAACAGGAAAAGGAGAAGAAAGACCCGGTCTTCGACCCCGCGAAACTGAACATCCCAAACGCCGATTTCTGGACCGACCGAAAAAACGATACCGACAGCCAACAGCCAATAGCTAACGGCTAATAGCCAACAGTTTTCAACTTTAAGAACTTTAAACTTTATAACTTTAAAAACTTTATTATGGAACCCAAACAATACATTGAAGAGAATCAGAAACGATTTTTAGACGAACTTTTCACCCTTTTGCGCATTCCGTCCATCAGCTCCGAGAGCGAACACAAGCCGGACATGATCCGCTGTGCCGAGCGCTGGCGTGAGTTGATACTGGCCGCCGGAGCCGACAAGTGCGAGGTGATGCCTGCCGAAGGCAATCCCATTGTGTATGGCGAGAAAATCATCGACCCCAATGCCAAAACCGTGCTGGTTTACGGTCACTACGATGTGATGCCCGTGGATCCCGTGGAACTCTGGAACACCGAACCTTTCGAGCCGGTCATCAAAGACGGCAAAATCTGGGGGCGTGGTGCCGACGATGACAAAGGCCAGTCCTTCATGCACGCCAAGGCGTTTGAAACGATGATGAAGACGAACACGCTGCCTTGTAATGTGAAATTCATGTTGGAGGGCGAAGAGGAAATCGGTTCCCCCAGTTTGTCGAAATGGATTGTGGAGTACAAGGATTTGGTTAAAGCCGATGTTATCCTCGTGTCCGACACCAGCATGATTGCCACGGATGTGCCCTCTATAACTACGGGCTTGCGCGGGCTTTCTTACTGGGAAATCGAGGTTACAGGACCCAATGCCGACCTGCACTCCGGCATCTTTGGTGGCTCTGTGGCCAATCCGCTGAACACACTCTGCGAGATGATTGCCAAATGTATGGATGAGAACAACCATATCACGATTCCTCATTTCTACGATGATGTAGTGGAGTGTTCCGCCCGCGAGCGCGAACTGCTCAATATGGCACCATACAATGAGGAAGACTATAAGAAATCATTGGGCGTTAAGGCGTTACGTGGAGAGAAGGGCTATACGAAGATTGAGCATGTGGGTATCCGCCCGACATTCGACTTGTGTGGCATGTGGGGTGGCTATACGGCAGAAGGTTCCAAGACGGTGCTGCCTTCGAAGGCATACGCCAAGTTGTCGTGCCGTCTGGTGCCGAACCAGGATCACGAGAAGATTGCTGATTTGGTGAAGAACTATTTCGAACAGAACGCCCCGGATTATGTGGATGTCAAGGTTACCTCATTGCATGGTGGCCAGGCCTACGGTTGCCCGACCGACCATCCCGCCTACAAGGCAGCGGAGGCCGCCTACATGGACACATACGGCAAACTGCCGATTCCGATGCGCAGCGGTGGCAGTATTCCGATTATCGCCACATTTGAGAAAGTGCTGGGAATCAAGTCTATACTGATGGGATTCGGTCTTGGAGAAGACGCTATCCACTCACCGAATGAGAACTACAGATTGGATCATTTCTACAAAGGTATAGAAACGATTATCCAATTCTACCAGCATTTCGCTTCTGCGAAGTTGGTTTAGACATGAGATTATAGACTTAAGACTATAGATTGGAGACTTCTGATGCGGGCGGTTGTTTGTTGACAATCGTCCGCTTTATTTTTGAGTCTGGTATGTTTTCACAGGAAAGTTGAAATAGGTGTTAGGGTAGGGCTCGTTGCGGAGTGTGAAGTGCCACCATTCGCCCTGCACGGGTTGGAACCCATTTTGTATCATAATGTTACGTAACGTCAGACGATTCTGTTGTTGCGCGGGTGTGATTTGGTCGCTGATTGGGCGGGAGATGCTGCCGAAGTAATCGAAAATGCCGCCCATATCAACCTCTTTGCCCGTTTTGATGTCCACCAAGGTCATGTCAACGGTGGAGCCGCGCGAATGTCTGGATTTGCGAGCCACGTATCCGCGCGAGAAGATGGTAGTCTTTTGGATGTGCGGGTAAAAGACGGACTTCATCGCGGTGTCGGTCGGGTCTTTCGACCATCGCACAAAGTGGTCCACAGCGCGTTGGGGTCTGTAGGCATCGTAGATTTTGATTCTGTACCCCTCTTTTCGGAACTCATCGCTGGCTTTGCGCAGGGCGGAGGCGGCCTTTTGGGTGACGAGGGCCACGGGTTCCTCGTACCCGTCAATGCGCGCGCCCACGAAATTGTTGGTGCTGCAATACCGTATGTCCAGCACAGCGTCTGGAATGGAGTCGGTGAGGAGGCAGAAACCGTCTGGCAAAGGTTCGAGGTTGGCTTCTTTATGGATAGTTTGTTTTTCAGTAGCAGGTGATATGCGTTCCTGTTGCGTCTGTTGAGGTTTTTTACATGCGGCAAGAAGGATTAGTTGTGCAGCTAATACACAAAGAATCAAATATTTATATGTTTGTCCTCGGGTAATCATTAAAGGAAAAAATTTCGGCTGCAAAAATACTATCTTCCACGAATCTCGAGGATATTTTCGTATTTTTGCACCCTAATTTTAATGAACCAATGGCGCAGAATGTGGCGATATTAATGGCAGCGGGCAAGGGTGTCCGTGTGGGCGGTGAACATCCCAAGCAGTTTATGGATGTTCACGGCAAAATGCTGTTGGAGTATTCCTTGCAGACATTCCAAAACCACTCGCGTATCGATGAAATCTATATCGTGCTGCCGGAGGAATATCTTAAAATGGAGGAATTGTTGCAATATCTTTTCGACAATTACCCGAAAGTGAACCGTCTGTTGACGGGTGGCGAAGAGCGGTTCCAGTCTTCCTGGAGCGCCGTGCAGTGGTTTATAGACCGCAAAGAGGACAACCTGCTCCTGCACGATGCCGCGCGCCCCGGACTCACGCCACGCATCATTGACGACATTTTGGATGTCTTAAAGGATAATGAGGCCGCCGTGACCGCCATTCCAGCCACGGATACAGTGATAAAAGTATCTGATAACCAGATTCTTCAGGAGACATTGAACCGTCAAGAGTTGTATTTTGCGCAAACGCCTCAGGCGTTCCGCTCAGGATTGCTCTACGACTGCTTTGAGCAGATGTTCGCCGACGGATCGTTTGTCCCCACCGACGAAAGCGGCGTGGTGGCGCACTACCGTCCGGATGTGCCCATCCGTATTGTGCAGGGCGATTCCGCGAATTTCAAGGTGACCTATCCGGAAGATGTGCTCCGAATTCCTCAACCGAATAATAATGAACAAGTTGCACCGTAAGATATGAAGATTCTCAGTGTGGTGGGGGCGCGTCCCCAGTTCGTGAAGGCCGCTGTGGTGAGTGCGGAGATAGCCCGGAATCCGGAGATGACCGATGTGCTGGTGCATACCGGACAACACTTCGATGACAACATGTCGCAACTGTTTTTTGAGGAGATGGGTCTTCGTAAGCCGGACTATTATCTCGACATTCACAGTCTTCCGCATGAGGAGATGGTGGCGGAGATGCAACAGGAGGTTGAGTGGGTGATAAGTCAGGAGCGGCCCGACTGGGTGCTCGTTTACGGCGACACGGATTCCACGCTGGCGGGTGCGCGCGCGGCGCATGCTTCTCAGGTGCGGCTCTGCCATGTGGAGGCGGGACTGCGTTCCTTCAACACGCAAATGCAGGAAGAGTACAACCGTGTGCAGACGGACAAAATCAGCGACTTGCTGTGCGTGCCCACAGAACTGGCGGTGGAGAACCTCCGGCGCGAAGGAGTGGACTTGCGCAAAGTGGTGCTCACTGGCGATGTGATGAAGGATGCGGCGCGTTCTTTCGTGTCCAAGTCCCGGAAACCCAATGTCACGATTCCGGACACATTTGTGCTTTGTACGATTCACCGTGCCGAGAATACCGATAACCCTGAGATTTTGAAGGAACTGCTTCTTTCACTGGAACTTATATCGCAATTTGTGACTGTGGTGCTGCCGCTTCATCCGCGTACGAGGAACAAGATGCGGGAGATTGGTTACCCGATAGAGGATTCGCCTATATGCTTTATTGAGCCGGTCGGTTATCTGGAGATGCTGTATCTGCTGAACCACTGCAAACTGGTGCTGACCGACAGCGGTGGGGTGCAGAAAGAAGCCTATTTTGCTCATAAATACTGCCTTACCCTACGCAACGAAACCGAATGGGTGGAGTTGTGTGCTCGTGGATACAACCATTTGCTCGGTCACAGTCATGGCGACATCGTGGCCACCACACGCAATTTTCTGGAGATGCCGCCGCTGTTTGCCGACGACCTCTACGGTGACGGTCATGCCGCCGCTCTAATCATACGGGCGTTGTTGGAGAATGGGCGTTAGAAGCCCCATGCGGACAGCGAATATTTTGCTTCAATTTTATTTTCTATGCTGTCTTCCAGTTGAGGGAAGAAATCGATGCCGGTCATTTTCTCAATCTGGTCGATGGGCTTGCAATAGGTGCTGAGCGGTCGGGTGCCGGCCACATTGTCGAAATAGAACCCGATGGCCTCCCACTGGCCGTTGATGTGGCAGAGGAGCACTTTGTAGAAGGCGTCAGGCACGGCCACGCGATGTTTGCCGATGGTTTGAGGGTTGTCGGAAACGATAGGTCCGCACACCACAAAGATGTTGTCATGCTGCCGCGCCCAGATCCAAATCTGCTGCTCCAGTTCTTTCCATACACCGCCGTTGAGGTTGTGGTTCTGCGGGCAAATATTGGACATATAGAAACTTTCGCGCATGGCATTGGCATCCCACTTCATGTCGCCCGCCGGAGCCATGTGCCCGCGATCGTATCCGGAACCATTGTAATCCCAGTACTCCGGGCATACGCCTTTCACTTCGGGGTCCACCTCAAAGTGCTGATAGCGTTCCACTTGCCCATAACTTTCCTTTTTTGTCAGTTCGTAGGCCACCCAGTTGGGGATGCGCCATTGAGGGTTGTAACTCACCGTGAACCCAGTGTGGCTGATAATCTGCTCGGGACGGGAGGTGGTGAAAACAGGAATCTCCAGCGAATCGGGCGTGCCTGCCTGTACGGAATCCGTCCCGGAGATGCTTTCGGAATGATTTTTCAGGACAAAAGACAGAAGAACTATAAGTCCTGAAATCAGGATGATGCAGAGTAGTGGGACGATAAGTTTGTTGCGTTTGTGCATGATGAGTGGTTTTTATCCGTTGACCAAGCGCAAAAATAGCAAAATTTAGAGAATTATAAACGGTTACGCTCTTGCCGCGTTTTTTTCTGCATGGAAAATGATGAAAGATTCAAAAGGACAATTCCGATATTTTTCGTACATTTGCAAACTATAACAATGAACTTTTGATGAACTTTTAACGTTATAAATCTTAAGAACCTTATAAACTTTATAACTTCCTTATATGAAAATCGCCCTTTTTGCTGCAGTGCCCGATGAGGTTGGCGCTTTTGCCGACAAGGTGAACTTCACCGGCATCGGCCGCGAGAACGCCACCCGCGCCATGATCCGTTTCATGAACCGCCATGCGAATGAGGATTTCCTGATAATGAATATCGGGACGGTCGGTTCGCACGACATGCCCGTAGGAGCCATATTGAGCATCCGCGAGATCCTTTCCGGTGGCGCGAGTTTCTATCCCGAGAAGATGCTGCCCGACCATTTTGGGTTGCGTGCTGATGGCGCTGTACGTCCCGCTACGCTCTATTCCTCCGATTGCTTCGTGTCTCCGAGCGTATATGCATCCTCCTACCTTACCGAGCTGAAAACCAAGGTGGATTGTTTTGATATGGAGTCATCTGCCCTGATGTCGTTTGCGCAAGAATACGGCAAAAAAATCGTTTTCTATAAGATTGTTTCCGACAATTTGGATGTTGATATTGAGGAGTGGAAAAAACGCGTGCAGGATTTGTCGAAAGTGCTAACTGCGCACATTCAACAAGTTTTGCAGGAGCTGCAACAGGATGAACCTGTTGAACTGATAATTTAGATGCAAACAGATTGCAATTCTTGACCGAGTGCATGCAAGGCATTTACGATCTTGCCGCTTTGGGCAGCTCGTGGTTTACTGCGGCCGCAGATATAGTGGCCGAGTTGTCGCTCGTTAATCCCTGTAAGGCGTGACAAGGCAGCACGGGTGAGTATCTTGTCATAGCAATACAAAAGACTTTGAATGTTCATCTTGAAAGATAACTTGTATTCCATATCAAATACATTCGGATATTCGTCACCGTCATTTCGGGCGCACTCCACGTAGAAAACAATGCTTTCTTTTACATAATCAACGAATCCGGAAAAATTACCAGTATAGGCAACTACCCAACCGGGTAGCAGATCGCAACTCGCACTGAAACCCTTTTCTGTTCTTGATGTAGATATAATTACTTCTTCCATATCCTTAATATTTCAACGTGTTAGAAAATCAATCCTGACTGTTGTTCAATTCTTTTCAATTCGTCGCCCCAGGTGTCGTCACCGGGCTTTCCATTCACTGTCACTTTGCCTTTTTTCACAGGATGACGAAACTGTCGGTGACTTCCTTTTTGTGCTGTCAGATACCAGCCGTCTTGCTTCAGCATCTTCAATATCCTGCTTGTTTTAATTACTTTCATTTATGTCTTGTTTTCTTTTCGGTGCTGCAAAAATAGTAAAAATACTATTATCTGCATTTGTTTTTAAAATATTTTGTATTTGTTTCCAATTATGGTTGGCAACATAATATTTAATCAAACAAAGTATTAGAATCCGCCCCAATGTGGCCTCTATACAGCAGTTTGAATGTGAACAGTTCTCGTGATGAGATTCACCCCTCCGTCAGCGCCAAGCTGATGCGCTTGCGCTCGAGCTCCACGCTGAGCACTTTTACCATGACTTTCTGATTGAGATGCACCACCTCGTTGGGTGAGGCGATGCGGCGGCTTGACATGTTGCTGATGTGCACTAGCCCGTCCTGATGAATACCGATATCGACGAAACAGCCGAAATTGGTGATGTTGGTGACAATGCCGGGCAGCACCATGCCGGGCACGAGATCTTCCATCTTCTGCACATTTTTGTCGAACTCGAACATCTCGTAATGACTGCGCGGGTCGCGACCGGGCTTGGCCAGTTCCTGCATGATGTCTTTCAGCGTGGGCATACCCACAGTGGCAGTCATATAGTGTTGAAGGTTAATTTGTTTGCGCAACTCTTCCTTGAGGATGAGATCGCCGACGGTGCAGTTCAGGTCCTTGGCCATGGCTTTTACGATGGCGTACGATTCAGGGTGCACGGCACTGCGGTCGAGGGGATTCTCGGCATCGCGGATACGGAGGAATCCTGCGGCCTGTTCAAAGGCCTTGGCACCGAAGCGCGGCACTTTCTTCAAACTCTCGCGAGATGGGAACGGCCCGTTTTCGTTGCGGTAGTCGATGATGTTCTGCGCTAATGCGGGACCCACGCCGGAAACGTAGGACAGCAGCTCTTTGCTGGCAGTGTTCAGCTCCACGCCCACATGGTTTACGCAACTCTCCACGGTGGTGTTCAAACTCTCTTGCAACCGTTTCTGGTTTACATCGTGCTGGTATTGGCCCACGCCGATGGATTTGGGGTCTATCTTGACCAACTCGGCCAGCGGGTCCATGAGGCGGCGGCCGATGGAGACCGCGCCGCGCACGGTGACATCGTAGTCGGGGAACTCCTCGCGCGCCACGGCGGAGGCGGAGTAGATAGAGGCGCCGCTCTCGTTCACCATAAAAGCCTTGACATCCCGCTCAAAGGGGATGAACTTCACGAACTTCTCGGTCTCGCGGCCTGCGGTGCCGTTGCCGATGGCGATGGCGTCCACCTTGTATTGCAAAACCAGCCGTTTGAGTTTGTCGGAGGCCAGCTTGTACTGGGCTACCGGCGGATGCGGATAGATGGTCTCGTTGTGCAGCAGTTTGCCTTGGGGATTCAGGATAACCACCTTGCAGCCGGTGCGGAATCCCGGGTCGATGGCCAGTGTGGTGACCTGTCCCAAAGGTGCGGCCATGAGCAGTTGGCGCAGGTTTTGTACAAACACCTCAATGGCCTCTGTGTCGGCTTTGTCTTTGTACAGTTTGCGCATCTCGGTCTCCATCTGTGGCTGGAGCAAACGCTTGTAGGCGTCCGTGGTCGCCATCCACACCTGTTGGGCGCAGTTGCTGTTGTTGCGGATGATGGCGC
>Ga0310696_10007848_pt1 | contig 12491 bp, 10 predicted proteins | sample AusTroGonzalo_MG_4_FD_203885 | JGI IMG/M metagenome (GOLD analysis project Ga0310696, IMG submission 203885) | Bovine rumen microbial communities from tropical cattle in Woodstock, Queensland, Australia - Gonzalo_02 (v2) (version 2) | ecosystem: Host-associated > Mammals > Digestive system >... | reverse complement strand
ACCGTGTTTTTCATAGTATTAGATTTAAGGTTAACAAAGGTTAGGGACTCGGCGGAGTCCCATTTTTTTGTTTAAGGGTTTCTTGTTAAAAAAACCTAAATGCAATAGGGGTTGTTTGGCAAAAGTAAAAATAACTCGTATCTTTGCCTTTCGTAACATGCATACTAATCCTAAAAAAGTAACAATGGCTTTCAGAAGAATAATTTGTGGCTTGTTGATGCTGACAAAAGCTTGTCTGGGCGTAATGGCACAGCAGGGGAATGTTGACACGTATATTGCTGTCAACACTCAGGTTGATGACAATACGTTTGCCGTCATCATCTCAAACGAGAACTACCAGTTTGAGGAATCGGTACCCTTTGCCTGCAACGACGGAGCCACCTTCAAGCGCTATCTGGAGAAAACCTTAGGTGTGCCTGAAAAGAATATCAAGTTCATACAGAATGCTACGCTGAATGTCATGAAGTTTAATCTCTCGTGGCTGGAACGCATCATGGGTGTCAAGAACGGCGAGGCACGCTGTTTCTTCTATTATAGTGGTCACGGTATGCCCGATGAGGCTTCCAAGAAGGCTTATCTGTTGCCTGTCGATGGATTCAGCACCGAACCCAGCACGGGTTTTGCTACAGACGAATTATATCGTCGGCTGAGTGCTATACCCTCAAAAGCGACGATGGTACTATTGGATGCCTGTTTCTCTGGCGCCAAGCGTGATGGTACAATGCTGGCTTCGTCACGTGGCGTAGCCATCAAGGCAAAGGCTGATGCCTTGAGAGGTCCTATGGTGGTATTCTCAGCTGCTCAAGGCAATGAGACGGCTTATCCCTACAAAACCAAGGAACATGGTATGTTTACCTATTTCCTGTTGGAAGAATTGCAGAAGACAGGCGGTGATGTGACGTTGGGGGAATTGAGCGACTATGTGACCAAACAAGTTTCGGAGATGTCTATCCGTGAGAACGAGAAGAGCCAGACACCCTCTGTGGCTAATTCTGCTGAAGTGGCCGACTGGCGCAGCTGGAGGTTTGTAAATAGCAAGGCGACGAAATACGTCAACATGCCCAAGGCTTTGATTAGCAGTCAACCTGCAGCGGCTCCCAGTTCAGCCCAGAGTCCTATCGCCAATAAACCAGCTGTGCCTGGCATTCAACAGACGATGGATGTATCGACTGGTGGTGCTTTCTCGCTGGCTGGAGTCATTTATGAAATGGTACGCGTGGAAGCAGGCACCTTCACGATGGGTGACCGCGAGCCCAATAGCAGCTATAGCACCTTCAACATGAACAAGCCCGCCCACCGCGTAACCCTCAACAGCTATGTCATTGGTCGTACGGAGGTGCCTCAGGAATTGTGGGAGGCAGTCATGGGCAATAACCCGTCACACAACAAGGGTCCCAAACGTCCTGTGGAGAATGTCTCTTGGGAAGACTGTCAGAAGTTTATCCAAAAGCTCAACACCATGTGCGGCACACGCTTCCGCTTGCCGACAGAAGCTGAGTGGGAGTTTGCCGCTGATGGCCGCAACGATGCCTTGAGCAACACCTATAATGGCATGACGCGACCAAAGAATGTTGCCCAGACGGGTGAGACAACGGCCGACTGCGGTTCCAAGCAACCAGCAGCCCTGGGACTCTACGATATGGCAGGCAATGTGGCAGAGTGGTGTCAGGACTACTATGGACGCTATTCAGGCAGCAATCAGCAGAATCCGAAGGGACCCGCCACAGGATTGCAGCGCGTGGTTCGCGGCGGCTCGCATGCTGATATTCCTCAACTCATGATCAATACCCAGCGCTCTCACATGAAACCCAACCAGGCTTCGCCTACAGTAGGTTTCCGTTTGGCACATGATATCTGATATAATATCCTATATTAACTTAAAAAACAAGACTACTATGAAGAAATTATTGGTGATGGCAGCGATGATGCTGACCGCTATTACTGGTTTTGCACAGGAAAAGGATGTGTTGTGTGTAGCAAAGTTTACTTATGCAAGTGGCAGTGAGGTGGTTGCCAACAGCCTGCGCAACGAGATTATTCAAGGGCTGATCAAGAAAAACCGCCTGGAGATAGTGGATATCTCTACACAGAACCTGCCCAGCAACAAGAACGAAGCCCTGAAGGCATTGAATGAGAAGGGATTCCAATATCTGCTGGAGGGTAAGCTGAATACCATTCTGACAGGCAAGTCCTCAGACGGCAAGTACTACACTTCTGAAATCAACTATACCCTGACTGTGACTGAGGTGGCAACAGGTCTTACCAAGGTAAGCGAGACCTACAAGGACACCTGGCACAGCGGTGACTCCAAGGACGAGGCTATCATGAAGTCCATCGATGAAGCCAGCAAGCGCATGGATAAGTTTGTAGATGACAACTTCAAGGTAGAGGCTTCTATCAAGGCCCTCGACCAGATAGACGAGAAGAAGAACGCTGCCAAGTCATGCTACGTCACCACAGGTAGTGCCGAGGGTGTGCAGAAGGGACAGATTTTCGAGGTATTCGCCCAGATGGAGATTGCCGGCGAGATGATTGACAAGAAGATTGGCGAGTTGAAAGCCAAGGAAATCATGAGTCCCACACTGACTCTCTGCGATGTCAAGAACGGTGGCGATGCCATCAAGAGAAACTTCGAGCAGAAGATACAGATGAAGGTACGCACACGTGCCACGAAGGATACCTTCGGTCTGAGAAATATGTTTAAATAAGTCAGATTAATTAGTTTTTACAATCAACGATGACGATACGCAAAACCTTTATCGCAACGCTGCTGTGCCTGCTGACCACCTTGTCAGCAGGCGCACAGGGGCGCGAACAGATAGAGTTGGTGCTCATAGAGGGCAACACGGCCATCTTCAGTTCTGAGGGGTTTTCAGGCGACAAGGAATCCGCCATCGACAACTCTTGTCAAGCTGTGCTTCGCAAGTTGCTCTATACTGGTGTGGAAGACTTCAATGGTGGTGATGCCATCGTGAGTAGCGGACAGAATAGCAACCTCTGGCTCAAGGAGTTCTTCTCCGGCAAGTTTCCTCCCTACAAGTCGTTTATAGAGGGTGTTGAGTTGTTGGGCGATTTTGGCACTTCTCCCCAAGGCGAGGTCTATTGTCGGACACACGTCATGGTGAATTTCGACCAGCTGCTGTACCAATGCCGCACCCAAGGACTGATGGAAGATGCGTCCAAGCGTCCTGCACAACCTGCCCAAAAGCAGCAGCGCCCCAAACGTTCGTTCCTCTAAAAATCATAGGAAGCTATGGAACAGAGCGTCTATCAACTGTCACTGATTGTTACGGGTATTCTCAACCTTATCATGGGAATATACCTGCTGTTTGGCAACTATAGATACACCCAATATCCTGTCTATAGCAGGGCACGTATCTGCACGATGATTTGGGTCGTCTCTTTTGGTATAGGTTATCTGCTTCACGCTTTCTTCATGTGGCGTTTCACGTGGCCCGCAGCCGCATCGGCACTGACCGTCACCTACTTCCATCTGGCAGGCATCTGCTTCAGTTGGGGCTATATCTCGCTGCTGAATCCCTTATACCTGACCAAACGCATCAAGATACGCGATGTGGCCATCTACCTGTTCGGACTGGTAGTTTACTGGACCATACCGCTCCTTTGGCGGAACGCTCCGCTCCTCACCCTGCTGTCCTACTGCGTATTCTTCAGCTATGCCGTCTATGTAACCTACATCTTCTACAGCACCTACAACCGAGTGAGTATGCGAATGATGAAGATGTCTATGGGTAGTGTGCAAGACTTTGTAAAATGGATGCAGATATGCACTGACCTCATTATTCTTTTCGGTATCGGCAGTGTGGTTGTCACTGCCCTATTCCCCACACAGTCGTTGCCTTTCGTCTTCCTGCTGATTGCTGGAGTTGGCATGTTCGGATACATGGTTTACTCCATTGAGAACTACGGCAACGTCATTGACCGCCACCAAGGAAACATTCCATATGTCTGAAATGAAAAGGCTACTTCTATTAGCATGGTTCCTGCTACTGATATCGGGCGCCATGACGGCACAGATATCAAAAGACTTCGTCAAGGGAGCTGACGTGGGCTTCCTGCTGGGACAGGAGAAAAGGGGTATTGTGTTTCATGATAGCGTGGGAAGGGAACGCGAATGTCTGGAACTGCTGAAGAACGACTACCAGATGAACGCTATCCGGATGCGTGTCTGGGTGAATCCCCGTGGCGGCGACTGCGACAAATACGCACTTCTGACAATGGCCAAGCGCGTAAAGGCCTTGGGTATGGACCTGATGGTCGATTTCCACTATAGCGACTGGTGGGCAGACCCTGCCAAGCAAAACATTCCGAAGGCGTGGGAGAATCATTCGTTTGAAGAAATGAAGCGGGACTTGCGCAACCATACCGTTGACGTGCTCACCCTCCTTCGAGAGCACGACATCGAACCGCGCTGGGTACAAGTGGGCAACGAGACTGCCAACGGTCTGCTATGGCCTATGGGCCACATCAATGAGCACCCGCAACAGTATGCGGGCTTTATCGGTACAGGCTACGATGCCGTCAAGGAAGTCTTTCCCAACACCATCGTCATCGTCCATCTGGATCGCGGCCACAACCAACAACTGTACGACTGGAATCTGGACACCGTCAAGCAGTATGGCGGCAAGTTCGATATGATAGGCATGTCACTATACCCCTATTGGGCCATCGACCAGGACCACACGCTTAAGGCTGACGACATCATTACGGACTGCATCAAGAATATCCGCCACGTGAGCGAAAAGTACGGATGTGACGTGATGATAGTGGAAACCGGCTATGAGGTGGACGAACAGCATCCTGAGAAGATGGAGGAAGGCGGGCGACAACTGTCCCGCGTCATCCGCGAAGCCCGCAACGACACCAACGGCCGTTGTCGCGGTGTGTTCTACTGGGAACCGCAATGTCTGCCTGGCGGCTATAAGCTGGGGGCCTTTGACAGCAAGGCCGCACCAACAGCTATCATGAAAGGATTCATAGAGCGATAGAGTGACGCATCATCTTAGGATGCACATATCCCCCTTTTCTATATTGTATGTTTCCTGTTTGCCTTCTATATTGAAGGTAAGAACAGCCTTCTCACTTGTCACGTCTAGCGTGCAGGGCGCGCCTTCTATCAATGGCATGCAACTGTTGTCACCCACGGGGAAACCACAGCAAACGGGAATGTCCTTGTTGCGCAGGTGAATTAAAAGCATTTGCTCAACGCTGCCAAAATGCAGGTCATACTTGATGGAATTGAAAGAGCCGAAGATAACACCTTTTATTTTTTCGAAGCCTGATTGCAGGCGAAGCATATAGAACAATCGGTCAATAGCATGCAAAGGCTCCTCCATTTCCTCTATGAAGAGAATGATGTCCCGGTCTGTAGGCAGTTGGAACTTGGTGCCTGATATAGCCGCAAGGCTGGACAGATTACCTCCCACAAGTATGCCTTCAGCATGACCGCTATGGTTGTAGGGGTTGGCTGGCACGGTATATTGAGGCACAGTACCAAAGAGAAATTGCTTCAAAAGCGTTGAGGTGGGTTCCAGTCCACTGGCTATCTGGAATGCCAACGGACCATGAACGCTCATGACTCCTCTGCCTGCTATGGCATAGAGCAGAGTGGTAATATCCCCATGACCTATCAGCCATTTGGGATGCTGCTGGTAGCATTCCAATGGAATTCGTGCCATCAGGTGAATGGAGCCGTAGCCGCCCCTTGCACAGATAATTGCCTTGATGCTGTCATCTTCCAGAGCCCATCGCAGATCTGCGGCACGTTCGTCGGCCGTTCCTGCATAAACACCTAATATCTGGCTGGTTGCCTGCCTACCGATAACGGGCTGCAAACCCCAGCTCCTGATAAACTCTGCAGCCTGCCTGATTGCCTCCTCTGCCACCCAATAGGCAGGGGATATTATAGCTACCTTATCCCCTGCCTTCAAAAATGGTGGCTGAACAATCTTCTTACCTTGTTGATTCATTTTTCCATTTGTGTTGTAACTGACTGCAAAATTAGTAATTATTTTTTGAAATAGGGCATCAAATACCCCTTTGGAGGGGCTGAAAGTGCAGTTTTTGTAAATTCTACAACTCTTTTGTAAATTCTACAAGTCCTCTTTTCACTTTTTTCCGATTATTATGTGTACCTTTGCGCCAATAATTGAAACAATATGTACGAACACAAAGGACTTGAAGACATCTTTTTCATCATGCTCTATGGTGGGGCAACGCTGCTCGCCATTCTGTCGTGCTGTTATTTGCTGTTTGCTCCTGGTAATATTTTTTCCACCACCATCAGTCCTTCCAAGGAACTGCGCCGATGGGCTGCCGCCTTTTTGGCATCGGTCGCTGCCAGTCATATTTGGTGGGTCTTGCTGGGCATTTACTGGTTGCAGGACGACCGACTCGTGCGCAATATCGTGGCCATTTCCCTGGACCGACTGACGTTTGTACCGTTGATGATGTGTGTGCTGATACGCATGCTGCAGGATCGCCGACGTCCGCTCTGGCCCATCGCGGTAGCCATGTTGCCTGAAGCTGTCATTGTCGTACTGAGTATCTTGACGCGCGACAACAACTTTGAATGGTATACGGAGATATACAGCGCCGTCTTGGCTGTGGTCTTTATTATATATTATGTACGCGCGATGAGGCAATATAACCGGTGGCTGCGCGAGAATTTTGCCGACCTTCAGCACAAAGAAGTCTGGCAGAGTCTGGCACTGCTGGCTTGTATCTTGTTCGTCTATATCGCCTATGCCTCCAACGAGGGAGAACTTGTAACGGAATATCTTGCCCAGGTAAACACGCTGATAATCATTGCCTTTATCTTGTGGCGCATAGAAACACTGCAGCAATTGGATATCAACGAAGAAGAACCCGAAAGCATGATTGCTGACAATAGCATACAGATAAAGCCCGCACCCTACAACATCCAAGCATTGTTAAAACAGTATTGCATTGATACCCGAATCTATCTGCAACACGACCTGACCCTGCATCAACTGGCCATGCACATAGGCACCAACCGAACCTATCTCAGCAACTATTTCGCAGAACAGGGCATTACCTACAACACCTATATCAACCAGTTGCGCATTGAGCACTTCATTCTTCTCTATTTGGAGACGAAAGACGCATTGCGTCCTCCTACAGCCAAGACCCTTGCCGAACAGTGCGGCTTTCGCAGCTACTATACCTTCGGCACCGCCTTCAAGAAATATAAAGGCGTTACCGTTACGGAATGGATTAACAGCTTTGAAAACCCTATTTAAGAGCCTTGTCAACACTACCGGCATCCAGCAGACGACGTTCAGCCTCGTCATAAGGAAGTCCCAGAGACTCCTGAACCATCCTGGTGCCGCGGTCTATCAACTTGGCATTGGTCAGTTTCATCTTGACCATACGGTTGCCCTTCACACGACCTAAGCGAATCATGAGCGAGGTGGAAATCATATTGAGCACCATCTTTTGCGCCGTACCACTCTTCATTCGACTGGAACCTGTCACAAACTCAGGTCCTACTATGGTCTCGATGGGATAGTCAGCAGCGGCAGCCAACGGGGAGTGGGGATTGCTGGTGATGCAGCCTGTCAACAATCCGTTCATCCTCGCATCCCCTACTACACCGACAACATAGGGCGTAGTACCTGAGGCTGCAATGCCTATCAGTGTATCGTCAGTCGTGGGCTGATAGGCCGTCAGGTCTTTCCAACCCTGTTCATAGTCATCCTCAGCGTGCTCAATGGCCTTGCGCAAGGCTTCGTCGCCGCCGGCAATGATGCCCACCACCCACTCGGCAGGCACACCAAAGGTCGGCGGTAGTTCGCTGGCATCAAGTACACCCAAGCGTCCGCTGGTTCCAGCACCGACATAGAAAAGCCTGCCGCCGCGCCTCATTCTCGGTTCTATGGCTGTGACCAGCGCTTCTATCTGCGGAAGAGCCTGCCGCACAACTTGCGCCACAAACAGGTCTTCCTCGTTGATATGTTGCAGCAATTCGCCTATCGACATCCGTTCCAGATGGTCAAAATGAGACGGCTGCTCAGTAATCTTCTGCATGTTATTTATTCAAAATCTGTTCGGCATGCTCCTTGGTCTTCACCTGCTTGCCTGCAAATATCTGCTCGATGACGCCTTCCTCATTGATGATGAAGGTGGTGCGGATAGTGCCTTCGGTCTTCTTGCCATACATCACCTTCTCGCCCCAGGCACCCATCGCCTGCAATAGCGTCTTGTCCACATCGGCAATCAGGGGAAAGGGCAGTTCGTGCTTTTCCTTGAACTTTACATGAGAGGCTGCCGAGTCCTTGCTCACGCCCACCACCTCATAGCCTGCCCCCTGCAATTCTGTATAGTGGTCTCTCAGACTGCATGCCTCAGCCGTACAGCCGCTCGTATTGTCCTTCGGATAGAAGTACAGCACCAGCTTCCTGCCCTTATAATCACTCAGACGGATGTCCCGTCCCTGTTCGTCCTTGCCCAGTATCTCGGGCGCCTTGTCTCCAATGTTCATAATCATGAGTTGTAGATGATGCTGCAAAGGTACAACAATTCTCTGAACAAACCAAAAAATATAAAATATATCCGCCTCGATCGACTTCTCTCAAAGTATGAAGTGACGTTTCACGGGGCGTGAAGTGACGTTTCATAACCCGAGAAGTGACGTTTCATAAGGCGCGAAAATACTTCTTACCTATCATCCGACTATAGTAGGACGAGTTGCCGACTATAGTCGGACGTATAGTAAAAGCTACTTTCAGCAAGGGTAAACCTTATTTTTGTCACGGGAGTATCAAGGCCAAAACGGGAGGGGTGAATAAACGGATAAAGTTGCAAAATAAATTCGTTTTGTTAGAAATAAAGAGTGTCGCAGGTTTTCTGCGACACTCTTATTATAAATAAGGTGTAATCCTTAGTCAGCATATAGCCTTGACTAAAATGATTCACCCATTTTAGTCAGCCAACTTTGCCTTAATCATCTCGCGGTTGAGGCGGGCGATGTTGGCAATGGTCTCGTTCTTCGGGCAGACAGCCTCGCAGGCGCGGGTGTTGGTGCAGTTACCGAAGCCGAGCTCGTCCATCTTGGCTATCATGTTCTTCACACGGCGGGCTGCCTCTACACGACCCTGAGGAAGCAGGGCGAGCTGGCTGACCTTAGACGATACGAAGAGCATAGCCGAACCGTTCTTACAAGCTGCCACGCAAGCGCCACAGCCGATGCAAGAAGCGCAGTCCATGGCCTCGTCGGCATCCTCCTTAGGAATCAGGATAGCGTTGGCATCCTGAGCCTGACCGGTGCGGATGGTGGTGTAGCCGCCTGCCTGGATAATCTTATCGAAGGCGTTGCGGTCAACCATACAGTCCTTGATAACGGGGAAGGCAGCACTACGCCAAGGCTCAACGGTGATGACGTCGCCATCGTTGAAGCGACGCATGTAGAGCTGACAGGTAGTAGCACCACGCTCGGTGAGTCCGTGAGGCGTACCATTGATGTAGAGCGAGCACATACCGCAGATACCTTCGCGGCAGTCGTGATCGAATACGAAGGGCTCCTTGCCCTCGTTGATGAGCTCCTCGTTCAGGATGTCGAGCATCTCCAGGAAAGAGGTGTCATCGGGGATGTCCTTCATCTCATGGGTATCGAAGTGTCCCTGGTCCTTGGGGCCATTCTGGCGCCAGAACTTTATTGTAAATGAAATATTCTTTGCCATAATTCCTTAGTTCTTATAGTTACGTGTCTGTACCTTGATTGCCTCGTACTCCAGCGGCTCCTTGATGAGCTCGGGCTCAACACCCTTGCCTTTGTACTCCCAGCAGCCTACGTAGAAGTAGTTCTCATCGTCGCGCTTGGCCTCGCCTTCCTCGGTCTGATACTCCTCGCGGAAGTGACCACCGCAGGACTCGTTACGAGAGAGGGCGTCGAAAGCTACGAGCTGACCCATGGTGAAGAAGTCACGCAGGTGGATAGCCTTGTCGAGCTCGATGTTCAAGCCTTCCTTGGTTCCGGGAACGAACAGATTGTTATCGAACTCCTTCTCCAGCTCTGCCATCTTCTTCAGACCTGTCTTCAAGCCCTCAGCGGTGCGACCCATACCCACATACTCCCACATGATGTGACCGAGTTCTTTGTGGATAGAGTCCACGGAACGCTTACCCTTGATGTTCAGCAGACGGTCCTGCTCAGCGTCCACTTTCTTCTCAGCTTCAGCGAACTCAGGCAGGTCAGTAGAAACCTTTGGCCAGACAGCCTGGTCGGCCAGATAATTCTGGATGGTGTAAGGCAACACGAAATAACCATCGGCTAGACCCTGCATCAGAGCAGAAGCACCCAGACGGTTGGCTCCGTGGTCAGAGAAGTTGCACTCACCGATAGCGAACAGGCCAGGAATAGAGGTCTGAAGCTCATAGTCAACCCAGATGCCACCCATCGTGTAGTGGATAGCGGGATAAATCATCATCGGCTTGTAGTACTTCACACCGTTAATTTCATTGGCAACATCGCCAGGGAATACGTCGGTAATCTCCTCATACATCTCAAAGAGGTTGCCATAACGCTGCATGATAACATCGATACCCAGACGGTTAATAGACTCAGAGAAGTCAAGGAACACGGCCAGACCAGTGTTGTTCACACCAAAGCCCTTGTCGCAACGCTCCTTAGCGGCACGAGAGGCCACGTCACGGGGAACGAGGTTACCAAAGGCAGGATAACGGCGCTCGAGATAATAGTCACGGTCCTCCTCGGGAATCTCCCAACCCTGCTTGGTACCAGCCTGCAGAGCCTTGGCGTCCTCAATCTTCTTGGGCACCCAGATACGACCGTCGTTACGCAGCGACTCCGACATCAGCGTCAGCTTAGACTGCTTGTCACCATGAACGGGGATACAGGTGGGGTGAATCTGAACGTAAGAGGGATTTGCAAAGTAAGCACCCTTACGATAACACTGAACAGCAGCGGTACAGTTACAACCCATAGCATTCGTAGAGAGGAAATAGGCGTTACCATAACCGCCAGTAGCGATGACCACTGCGTTGGCGCTGAAGCGAACCAGCTTACCTGTGCACAAGTCCTTGGCGATTATACCGCGGGCGCGACCGTCAACGATAACCACATCCTCCATCTCGTAACGGGTATAGAGTTTTACCTTGCCGGCATTTACCTGGCAGCTCAGAGAACTGTAGGCACCCAGCAGCAACTGCTGACCCGTCTGACCCTTGGCGTAGAAAGTACGACTTACTTGGGCACCACCGAACGAACGGTTAGCCAGCATGCCACCATACTCACGAGCAAAGGGAACACCCTGAGCCACGCACTGGTCAATAATATTGTTTGAAACCTCAGCCAGGCGATATACGTTAGCCTCGCGAGCACGATAGTCACCACCCTTTACGGTATCGTAGAACAAACGATAGACAGAGTCACCATCATTCTGATAGCACTTGGCGGCATTGATACCACCCTGGGCAGCGATAGAGTGAGCACGACGGGGAGAATCCTGAATACACAGGTTAATCACGTTGAAGCCCATCTCACCGAGTGAAGCGGCAGCAGAGGCACCAGCCAGGCCAGTACCAACGACGATGACGTCGAGCTTCAGCTTGTTCTTGGGATTTACGAGACGCTGATGAGCCTTATATTCCTTCCATTTCTCAGGCACTGGACCTGCGGGAATCTTAGAATCAATTACTTTTGCCATAATTCTTTTTGTTTTTAAAGTTTTAAGGAGTTGCTGTGTCACAGCAACAAACTGAACATTACTGACAGCAAGCGGCAGCGGCCTCTTTGCAACAATCAGCTGCCTGATGGCAGCAATCAGCAGCGGCACCGTCACAACACAGAGAAGGAGCACAGCCAAAGGCAAAGGCCAATACTACAACTAGGAAGCCCAACATCAGCAGCGTGACATAGATGCCACCAATCCACTTCCAACGGCAGAGCCATACCTTACCACTGATACCCAGAGTCTGCATAGCGCTCCAGAAACCGTGAGTCAGGTGGAACCAGATAGCAGCCAGCCAGATGATGTAGAGTACTACATAAACAGGGCAAGAAAAGGTCAGCACAATGTATCCGAAACCATCAGCAGGATTGCCGAGAGGATCAGCTACATGAAAGAGTTCAGCGAACATCATGTTGTACCAGAAATTGAACAGGTGCAACAACAGACCGAGACAGATAATCAATCCCAGTACGAGCATGTTCTTGGATGCCCACTCTACTTTACCTGCATTCACCGTAGTAGCCACGTCATAGCGGTTGTTGCCACGGGCGGTACGGTTTTGTGCCGTCAGAATGAAAGCATAGACGATGTGAATCACAGCCAGAGCTGCCAGACCAAGTGTAGCGACAACGGCATACCAGTTGGCACCCAGCAATTCGCAAATCATGTTGTAAGCCTTAGCAGAGAAAAGCGCTGCGACATTCATGCAACAGTGGAATGTCAGGAACAGAATCAGCGCAATACCCGTTACGGACATTA
>Ga0310696_10007847_pt1 | contig 12491 bp, 8 predicted proteins | sample AusTroGonzalo_MG_4_FD_203885 | JGI IMG/M metagenome (GOLD analysis project Ga0310696, IMG submission 203885) | Bovine rumen microbial communities from tropical cattle in Woodstock, Queensland, Australia - Gonzalo_02 (v2) (version 2) | ecosystem: Host-associated > Mammals > Digestive system >... | reverse complement strand
ATAATTGCCTCAATCTTTTTCATACGCTTTTTCCTTTTTACCTTAATTAATACTAACTAAACCCTCTCTTTGGGTTACAATCTGAAACGTTTCGAGTGCAAAGGTATGACATTTTGATAAATATTCATTCATATTTCTTTCATTTTGATTGTTAATTCCAGAGCCAACTATCATTTTGTAAGTATGCTACTGATGTTTGCTTACACTTTATTATCACAAAGCCCTAAAAAGTAACAGATTGACACTATGATTCTGCTAATGTTAGTTCAAGGGCTGAGCCTAGTGCGCCTATGAAAGTACTCCAGTGCGCCTTAGGGCGCACTGGAGTACGTGCGTTACGTACTGGTCAAGGCACATTGTGTCTTTTCCTGATTCATTGAAAAAAAGAATAGATTCATCGTTTTTGGGTCAACATATACCTTCATCCTCGCAAAAGCCTTTGTACATCGGGGTTTTAGATAGGGTATATGTTATGCGAACATATACCTATCATATACCACATCATGTACCTTTTGGCATGATCTGACCACAACCATCATGACTAAAAAATAATAGTTAGAAGGTAAAGGTATATGTTGAGGTACATGTTAGGTATATGTTAGGTACATGTTTAAGCAACATATACCTGTGCCGAAACCCTTATATACTAAGGGTTTCAGGAGATTTGAGGTATATGTTTGGCAAAAAGTTGCCGCTTTCTGTTTTGAAACTATAAAGGGGCGCATCGGCGTCACAGGCGATCGCGCTCGCTCTGGCCAGCATGGCTTCCCTTGTAGCGGCTCTTGGTGGCGTTGAACTTCCAGGAAATATCGATGCCTATACGACGCTGGTCGCGATAGACGTTGAATTCATTACGATAGCCAATACCATTGTATTCAATCATCCTCCTATTGCAGGTATGAAGGATGTCGCTTGCTACTAAGGCCATTCTGAGGCTCTTGCTTTTCAAGAACTGTTTGCTGATGCGGAAATCAAGACTCCCCTCTGTCTTTTGTATGTCAAACTCACTTTTATGATAAGGCATTATACTGGCTTGTATGTTCACCAACCAGTCGTGTGGTAGGGTGAGGGTGTTGTCGAGGCTGAAATTAGAGCTTATGGCAAGTCAAAGACAGGTGATGATGGAGAGTTAATAACCGGGATTTTGAGTCATCATCTGGTTGAATAATATTTCATTGTAAGGAATAGGCAACAAGAGGTGAGTATCATCACAGCCCGTCAAGTCCTTAGCCAGCGACAGTCTCTTAAGTGCCGCCCATACACCATACACGTTTTCACAGCTAAACCATTCGTTCCCTGCAGACGCCCTATTTCCATCCAACTCATTCAGCAACAGGCTGACATATCCATTATTATATACTTTCAAATTACTATCTGAGGGGTTGGGTAACATAACAACGAAATAATCTTCATCCGTCGTTGCACCAATTTCAGATAGGAGACTTCTAGCGCGAGTATAATTTCCTAATGCAACGGAAATTTCCGAAAGAAGTATTTGGGCAGATAGTTTCCCCATGTGCATATTATCGGAAGCATTCTGTATCATATCAAAAACATCATCAAGCGATTGGTAAATATCCGATAATATCTTGTCCTTATCCGTCCTTGTACAATAATCATCCACATCTAATGGTTCTGTAAAATAGGGCACATCGCCCCACATAATAGTCATTTGGTAGAAGACGAAAGTACGCAATGCCGTCATTTCTGCAACATATTTATTATATTGATCAATGTCTAACCCAGAATTATTGTTCTTAATAGTATTTATGAGCAAATTCAACCTTGTTATTGTGGAATAAGCAAATTGCCAGGCAGAATATACAATCTCTGATGAAGCATTAAAAGCCTCCCCCTTAAGTTGAGATGTCTCTATTGTCTGTTGATAATACTCGAACTGCGCAAAACTCTCATAGGCAAGATTAAGTACACTAAGAAATTCTTGATCATTGAGGAAAGGATACTCTTCTGTTACAGGATCTTGGGGTGTTGGATTGTCTGGAGTAATACCTTCATTGAGATAATCAATTAATTGCGTTAATGTGCCATTAAATTTTGTAAGGGACATTACATATCCATCACCAGAAAACTTTAGGTTATCCCCATTAAGTGAAAAAGCAACAGAATATTCTCCACTAAGAATAATTTTGTTTCCATTAATTGTGTATAGCCATGACAAACTATGGGAATTCAAGGAATATCCCCCGTTTCCTGTATGTAAAAGTTCATATTGGGTAATCGTATCGTCAGTAATAACAAATATCCAATCATCTTCTGTTGTGTACCATATTCCTTCAAGGTCATCAGAAGAACTATTGGAATAAATAATATCATCACCACTGCTGCAAGCAGCAAAACCGAATGCCCCAATCATCATTGCAAACAGCGAAATGATCGTATAGATTTTCTTCATTGCATTATAAAATGTTATTTTATATTTTTAGCTTTCACAACCAAACGGAAGTGATTCTTAAGATCATTCTCTCCCCTATCGAACTTTTCGTTTCCATCACCGTAGTAACGAGCAACATGTCTTTTTCCATTTTCCGGGCCTGTGGGATCTATAACAGACTCTTGTATTTTCTCAAAGTCTGCAAAGAAATCAAAACAGAATTCATTATTACTACACTTGGAAAAAATTAGTTTCTGTTGTTTGGAACATGCTGCATACTCCCATTCTGCTTCTAAAGGCAAACGAAGAGGCATTCCGACCTCTTGCGAGATTTTTGCTATCATGTCGTTGACTTCCTGCCATCGATCCTCATGGTATGGCCACTTTGTGTTTATCTTTTTATCAGTCAATTTCTGTGCGAGAATTGAGGGTATAAACGTATCACTGATATAGAAAGATGTCACAGTAACCTTATGAACTGGCTCGCTTTTCATTTCCATACTATTGTCACCATCAAAGCCCATGTTCATGTCGCCACCTCTTACGAGAATCATGTTTATCTCTGTATCAAAGACTTTCAAAGTAAACGAATCAGGATACTCAGCCATATCTGTAACAACAAGTTTCGCATTAGGAGATAGTTGAGGTGTTTGAGGTTCGCTCACAACAATTGTTCTACTTTCTTCCTCCTCTATCCTAGCCACATCAGCCATCTTGATGGTGGTCTCAACACCAGCAATTACAATGACAAGAGCATCTAATGGATCTATGGACTTTATAATTCCTTTCAACTCCGTACCACTCTTCAGTGTTACGACAGATTGTTTATTCTGTGCTTTGGTCATCAAAGGAATAAATACGATCAAAAGTAATAGTAATTGTTTCATCGTTTTTTTGTTATTTGTTCCAAATCATGCTCAAATATAAACGTGAGCATTTTACTGCGCTTACGTTATCCAGGTATCTGCAAACACCTAACCTACTTAAACGAGCAAATGCCCACGCCCTCGGGCGTGAATCATCTACTTTACTCTTGTAGGTACTTTGAAATTTGCAGATTTCGGATAACAAGAATCAAAGCGGACGCTTCAACGTATATTGTTTATTTCTTCTTCGTTATGTTACCATACGCAGATATTTTGAGGTTCTACAATGAATTATCGAGTGCAAATATAAGAAGAAATTCACAAACATGCAAGGATTTGAAATAAATAATCGCATATCCCTTGGACATTTCATAAAAAAGTATTATCTTTGCAACCGAAAGTATTTAATTGTATTACAATTATGGCTACAACAACTATCAGAAAACCTGCATCATTCCGACTTAGGGCCGACCTGTTGGAGATGCTGAGACGCAATGCTGTCAGAGAAAACAGAACACTTAACAACTATGTGGAAAGTGTGCTGCTCGACTACGTCTTTAATGAACCGAACGAAACGACTAAGGCTGCCATCATGGAAGCTAAGTCTGGAAAGAACCCTAACAAGGTCTACGAAAACGTAGATGATATGTATAATGACATTCTAAACGAAGAATGAAAAAGCTGCATCCTACAACACAATTTAAGAAAGATCTTAAACGATACAAGAACGACTCACATAAGTTAGCTGACTTAAAAGTAGTACTTAATTTTCTGCAGAATGAACAACCTATTCCTGCAGAATACTTCCCTCATCCGCTTCATGGGAATTACAAAGGATGTTTTGAATGTCACATCAATGGAGACTTCCTACTGATCTGGATTGATGAAAATTCTGATGTTATCGAGCTAGTCAGGCTTGGTACCCATAGCGAATTGTTTAAGTAAAGCATATTTTTCCGTCTTTTAGCAATACCATTTTCAGTTGGTTACAATTTGTAACCGACTATTTTTTGTGTTTATTCAACCTAAATAGGCAGAAACAAACGGGTGACTTTTCTAGGCTTTGTGATAATTTGCTGAGCGGAGGCGGGGGATTGGTTTCAGATTGTAAGTTTGAGGGGCTGATATTTGAAAAAGTGTAAGTTTGGCGAAATTTTAAGATTTTAATTGTAAGCAAAATCATTGCCGTGGCGACATAATGTATTACCTTTGCACCCAGAAACGAACAAAATGTCAGAAAAAGTAAGGATAATATGACAAAGTGCAAGCAAACTCAAACAACAAAAGGACTCTACCAGCGTGATTACGAACATGACGCGTGTGGCGTGGGTATGATTGTTAATATCCACGGCAACAAGAGCCACGAGCTGGTAGATAATGCACTGAAGGTGCTAGAAAACATGGAGCATCGCGGTGCCGAGACCCGCGACAAGACGGGCGACGGCGCAGGCATCATGGTACAGATTCCCCACGAGTTTATTCTGTTGCAGGGCATCCCTGTGCCCGAAAAGGGGCACTACGGATCGGGACTGGTGTTTCTGCCCAAGGACGAGAACGCGCAGCAGACAATTCTGAGCGTGATGATTGAGGAAATCGAGCGCGAGGGACTGACACTGATGCACGTGAGAGCTGTGCCCAAGAATTCGGAAGTGCTGGGCGCAGCTGCCCGTGAGGTGGAACCTGAAATCAAACAGATATTCGTGACGGGTGTTTCTGAAGACAAGGTTCCTACATTCGACCATATATTATATAAGGTACGCAAGAGAATTGAGAACCGCATCGACGACAAAGACTTCTATATCTGCTCATTAAGCAGCAAGAACATCATCTATAAAGGAATGTTGACTAGCGGACAGTTGCGACGCTATTTCCCAGATTTGTCAAGCCCTTATTTCACAAGCGGACTGGCGCTGGTGCACTCACGTTTTAGCACAAACACATTCCCAACGTGGTCGCTAGCCCAGCCCTTCCGCTTGCTGGCTCACAACGGTGAGATCAACACCATCCGTGGTAATCGCGGTTGGATGAAAGCGCGAGAGAGCGTGCTGAACAGCGAGGCATTAGGCGACATCACCGACCTCCGCCCCATCGTACAAGAGGGCATGAGCGACTCAGCCAGTCTCGACAACGTATTTGAGTTCCTGATGATGAGTGGTCTCAGTCTGCCTCAGGCGATGGCCATACTCGTGCCAGAGAGTTTCAACGACAAGAACCCCATCAGCGAAGATCTGAAGGCATTCTACGAATACCACTCGATCCTGATGGAGCCCTGGGACGGACCTGCCGCCCTGCTCTTCAGCGACGGACGCTATGCAGGCGGTATGCTCGACAGGAACGGATTGCGCCCCAGCCGTTATACCATCACGAAACAGGGTATGATGGTGGTAGCCTCGGAGGTTGGCGTGATGGACTTCGAACCAAGTGACGTGGTGAGCAAAGGTCGTCTGCAGCCTGGAAAGATATTACTGATCGACACGCAGGAAGGGAAAATCTACTACGACGGAGAGATTAAGGAACAACTGGCCAAAGCACACCCCTACCGCGAGTGGCTGAGTGAGAACCGCGTACAACTGGAGAAACTGAAGAGCGGTCGCCACGTGGAGAACGGTGTGGGTAATCTGGACCAGAAACTCGTGGAGTTCGGTTTCGGACAGGAGGACATCGACAAGACAATCGTGCCGATGGCAACAGCAGGTCAGGAACCTGTGGCCGCTATGGGCAACGATACGCCACTGGCTGTAATCAGTGACCGTCCGCAGGTGTTCTTCAACTATTTCCGTCAGCAATTCGCCCAGGTAACGAACCCTGCCATCGACCCCATCCGTGAGGAACTGGTAATGTCGCTGACAGAGTATATCGGTGCCGTAGGAACAAACATCCTGACCCCTGATGCCTCGAACTGCAAGATGGTTCGCCTGCCACAACCCGTATTGACCAACACGCAACTCGATATATTGTGCAATATCCGATATAAGGGCTTTAAGACGAAGAAACTGGCGACACACTTCGACATCGAAAAGGGTGAAGAAGGTCTGCGCCAGGCGCTGGACGACCTCTGTCACCAGGCTGAGGCAAGCGTGGACGAGGGTGTGAACTACATCATCCTGAGCGACCGCGATATCGACGAGAAGCATGCGGCTATCCCATCACTATTGGCTGTCTCGGCTGTTCACCACTATCTGATCAGTGTGGGTAAGCGTGTGCAGACGGCACTGATCGTAGAGAGCGGTGAGATACGTGAGACTATGCATGCGGCACTGTTGCTGGGTTATGGTGCTTCGGCCTTATGCCCCTATATGACATTTGCCATTCTCGACGATCTCGTGAAGAGGCACAAGATTCAGGAAGAATATGCTACGGCTGAAAAGAACTACATCAAAGCCGTGGATAAGGGTTTGAAGAAGATTATGTCGAAGATGGGCATCTCCACCATCCGCTCGTATCGCGGTGCTAAGATTTTCGAGAGCATCGGACTGAGTGAGGATCTGTTGCGCAGATATTTTGGCACTGAAGTGAGTACCATCGGAGGCATCGGACTGAAGGAGATTGCCCGCGATGCGATTGCATTACACGAGGCAGCCAAGAAACAGGCACTCTTGCAGAACCAAGGACAGTTTGCCTGGCGCAAGGACGGCATCAAGCATGCCTGGAACCCAGAGACGATAGCCAAACTGCAACTGGCCACACGACAAGGCAACTACGAGAAGTTCAAGGATTGGGCAAAGATGGTCGATGAAAAGGAGAGTCCTATCTTTATTCGCGATTTCTTCGGATTTAAAAAGGCTGCCAAACCGACTCCCATAGATAAGGTGGAGAGCGTGGAGAGTATCGTCAAGCACTTCGTGACAGGCGCCATGAGTTTTGGAGCCCTGAGCATCGAGGCCCATGAGGCATTAGCCTTAGCAATGAACAAACTGGGTACACGCAGTAATACCGGTGAAGGTGGCGAGGACAATGCCCGCTATCACTCGGAGGTAGATGGTGTCTCGCTTTCCAGCAAGACCAAGCAGATAGCCAGTGGACGCTTCGGTGTGACGACAGAATATCTGGTGAACGCAGAAGAGATACAGATCAAGGTGGCTCAGGGTGCCAAGCCTGGTGAGGGTGGACAACTGCCTGGCTTCAAGGTAAACGAAATCATCGCTAAGACGCGTAACGCCATCCCTGGCATCTCGCTCATCTCGCCCCCACCCCATCACGACATCTATAGTATCGAGGATCTGGCACAACTCATCTTCGACCTCAAGAACGTAAACCCAACGGCTGCAGTGAGTGTAAAACTCGTGGCAGAAAGTGGTGTTGGAACAATTGCCGCAGGTGTGGCAAAGGCTAAGGCTGACCTCATCGTAATCAGTGGTTCTGAGGGTGGTACGGGCGCAAGTCCCGCAAGTTCGATGCGCTTTGCAGGTATCTCGCCAGAGATCGGTCTTTCAGAAACGCAACAGACACTCGTCCGCAATGGCCTGAGAAATCAGGTTCGCTTGCAGACAGACGGTCAGTTGAAGACTGCCAAGGACGTCATCTTCATGGCCATGTTGGGCGCAGATGAATTCTCATTTGGTACACTGCCGCTGATTGTGCTGGGCTGTGTGATGATGAGGAAATGTAATACGAATACTTGTCCGATGGGTGTGGCAACACAGAACCCCGAACTACGCAAGCATTTTGAAGGACGCGCAGAGTATGTGGTGAACTTCTTCACCTTCCTTGCCCAACAGGTTCGCGAGTATCTGAGTGAGATCGGTGTGACACATCTGAAAGATATTATCGGTCATACGGAACTGATTGAAGTTGATACCACACATGCTACTGAGAAACAGAAGACCATCGATTTCAGGCGTTTATTGCATCAGCCAGAGACAGACAAGAACCTCTATTGGGATCGTGGCGAGTTTACTAAGGTGACAGGTGTGACAGACGAGGAAATCATCAAGGCTGCTCAAAAGGCGATAGAAGACGGTGAGGAAATATCGCTTGACTACGGTATCAAGAATACGGATCGCGCCGTTGGAACAATGTTGTCAGGCGTCATCGCCAAAAAATATGGTGAAGCCGGACTGCCTGAGGGCACCATTAAGATTAAGTTCAAGGGATCGGCTGGTCAGTCGTTTGGCGCCTTTGCAGTGAAAGGTCTTGATATGCGTCTCGAAGGTGAGACAAACGACTACTTCGGCAAGGGCCTGAGTGGAGGACGAATCAGCATCCTTCCACCTGCCCGCTCAAACGAGAACTTCCGCGCTGAAGATAATATCATCGCAGGTAACACTGGTTTATATGGTGCCACCTCTGGAGAACTCTACATCAACGGTAAGGTGGGTGAGCGCTTCGGTGTGCGTAACTCAGGAGCTATTGCCGTCATCGAAGGTGCCGGCGACCACTGCTGCGAGTATATGACTGGCGGTCGAGTGGTAGTGCTGGGCAAGACTGGCCGCAACTTCGCAGCCGGTATGTCGGGAGGTGTCGCCTATGTCTATGACCCCGACCACACCTTCGACTACTTCTGTAATATGGATATGGTGGAACTTGGTCTTGTTGAGGACTCTGTCTCTCGCAAGGAACTGCTTGAGCTGATCCGTCAGCACTACCTGCACACACGCTCTGCACTGGCAGGACGCATGCTTGACAACTGGCAACAGTACGTGGAAGACTTCATCCAAGTAGTGCCTATTGAGTACAAACGCGTACTCGAAGAAGAGAAGATGAAGAAACTACATGAGAAGATTGCAGACATACAGAGAGACTATTAGTAAAATGTAAAAATGAATTGTTACATTTCTAAATTTTAAAACCGATGGGAAATCCAAAAGCATTTTTAGAGATACACCGCCAGGAGGCTGGGTATCGTCCGATACAAGATAGGATCCACGACTTCAGTGAAGTCGAACAGACACTGAATACACACCAGCGTCGCGAACAAGCCAGCCGTTGTATGGATTGTGGCGTACCATTCTGCCACTGGGCTTGTCCGCTGGGCAACAAGGCACCCGAATGGAACGACGCCCTGTATAAAGGCGACTGGGAACTGGCTTTCAAACTGCTTTCGAGCACTAATCCTTTCCCCGAGTTCACAGGTCGTATCTGTCCGGCTCTCTGCGAGAAAGCGTGCGTGCTGAACCGCTTTAACCACGAACCTACCACCAACCGCGAGGACGAGGCAGCTATCATTGAAGCTGCTTTCCGTGAGGGTTACATCCAGCCAAAGACAGATATCAAGCGTAATGGCAAGAAGGTTGCTGTGATTGGTGCCGGTCCTGCAGGACTGGCTGCTGCCAACGACCTGAACCTGATGGGTTTCAGTGTGACCGTCTTTGAGAAAAACGAGGCTGCTGGTGGACTGCTCCGCTATGGCATCCCCAACTTCAAACTGAACAAAGCGATTATTGACCGCCGCTTGAAACTGATGGAGGCAGAAGGAATTGAATTTAAATATGGCGAAGCTATCGAGGATATGACGGCTGTCTCCCAGCAATTCGATGCAGTGGTCATCGCCACAGGCACCCCCACCGCCAGAGACCTGAAAGCGCCTGGACGTGAACTGGAAGGCGTTCATTTTGCCCTCGAACTGCTCTCTCAACAGAACAGAGTATTGGCTGGTATGGAGTTCTCGAAAGACGAACGAATCACTGCCAAGGGTAAGGATGTGCTTGTGATTGGTGGTGGTGATACGGGTAGTGACTGTATTGGTACAGCTCATCGTCAGGGTTGTAAGAGTGTGACTCAGATTGAAATCATGCCCAAACCTGTTGAGGGACCTGAGGATCCGCAGAACCCTTGGCCCAACTGGCCTCGTACGCTCAAGACCACTTCGAGCCACGAGGAAGGTTGTACACGTCGTTGGAACATCAACACACTGGAGTTCCTGGGCGAGAATGGTAAACTGACAGGAGTGAAGGTACAGGAGATTGACTGGAAACCCAACCCAGAGGGTGGTCGTCCGATCATGGTGGAGAAGGGTAAACCCGAGATTATCAAGGCAGAGCTTGTACTCCTGGCCATGGGATTCCTGAAGCCTGAACATCCGGAATATCCGAATAACGTGTTCGTATGCGGTGATTCCGCCAACGGAGCCTCGCTCGTAGTTCGTGCGATGGCTTCAGGCAAGCAGATAGCAAAGAAAGTAAACGATTATCTGAAGTAATATGAGTAAGACCCCCTTCACCAAGATGCACGGTTGCGGTAACGACTATATCTATGTCGATACGATGCTCCACCCCATCGCAGATCCTGCGAAGGCAGCTATCTTGTGGAGTGACCGTCATAAGGGTATCGGCTCCGACGGACTGGTGCTCATCGGAAAAGCATCGATCCCAGAGGCTGACTTCTCCATGCGCATCTTCAACGCAGACGGTAGTGAGGCTATGATGTGTGGCAATGCATCGAGGTGTATTGGGAAATATCTCTATGAGCGTGGACTGACTGAGAAGACAGAGATTCGCCTGCTGACACTCTCAGGCATCAAGATCCTACACCTACAGATTGCAAACGGCATTGTGGAGAGCGTAACAGTGGATATGGGAGAACCCACTTTGGAAGACGTGACGCAGTTCTTAGACAATCGCGGTCCGTCGCAAGGCACATTTGTTTCGATGGGTAATCCGCACTACGTCATCTTTACTGACGATGTCGATCAGGTGGAGGAGAAGGGACGTGTGTTAGAGAATCACCCTGCCTTCCCACTGCGTTGCAACATCGAGTTTGCCCATGTGGAGGAAGATGGAACGATTCGCACTCGCGTCTGGGAACGTGGTAGTGGTATCACACAGGCTTGTGGTACAGGTGCCTGTGCTACTGCTGTCGCAGCAGCCCTCACTGATAAAGCAGGAAGGACATCACAGATCGTCATGGATGGTGGTACACTCTGTATCGAATGGCGAGAGACTGACAATCACGTCTATATGACGGGCCCTGCCACCTTTGTTTATGATGGAGAAATTGAATTATAATAGTATTAACATCAAACACAAACAATTATGGAAGCATTAAGATTTCAGGTTGTCGGAGAGGCATTCAAGAAGAAGCCACTCGACGTGAAAGCACCAAGTGAGAGACCTTACGAGTATTTTGGTAAGAAGGTCTTCAACCGTGAGAAGATGTACAAGTACCTGCCGAAGCAGGTCTATGAGAAGATGATCGACGTGATGGACAATGGTGCCCGTCTTGATCGTGACATCGCTGATGCAGTAGCAGCTGGCATGAAGCAGTGGGCCGTTGAGAACGGTGTTACCCACTATACACACTGGTTCCAGCCTTTGACAGAGGGAACCGCCGAGAAGCACGACTCTTTCATCGAGCACGATGGTAAAGGTGGCATGGTAGAGGAGTTCACAGGTAAGCTGCTGGTTCAGCAGGAGCCTGACGCTTCGTCATTCCCCTCTGGTGGTATCCGTTCAACTTTCGAGGCTCGTGGTTACTCAGCATGGGATCCCACAAGTCCTGTGTTCATCATCGACGATACACTCTGTATCCCCACCGTATTCATCTCTTATAGCGGTGAGGCTCTCGACTACAAAGCTCCATTGCTGCGCGCCCTGCACGCTGTGAACGTGGCTGCCGTAGATGTTTGTCACTATTTCGATCCTTCAGTGAAGAAGGTGACCTCTAACCTCGGTTGGGAGCAGGAGTATTTCCTCGTGGATGAGGGACTCTATGCAGCACGTCCTGACCTGCTGTTGACAGGTCGTACACTGATGGGACACGACTCTGCCAAGAACCAGCAAATGGATGACCACTACTTCGGAAGCATTCCTGAGCGTGTGGCTGCCTTTATGCGCGACCTTGAGATCCAGGCTCTGGAACTGGGTGTTCCTTGTAAGACTCGTCACAACGAGGTAGCTCCTAACCAGTTTGAGCTGGCTCCAATTTTCGAGGAGACCAACCTGGCTGTTGACCATAACATGATGCTGATGTCGCTGATGAAGAAGGTGGCTCGTAAGCACGGTTTCCGCGTACTCCTGCACGAGAAGCCCTTCGCAGGTATTAACGGTAGTGGTAAGCACAACAACTGGAGCTTGAGCACTGACAACGGTATCCTATTGCATGCTCCTGGCAAGACTCCTGAGGCAAACCTGCGCTTCGCAACCTTCATCGTTGAGACACTAATGGGTGTATATAAGCACAATGGACTGTTGAAGGCCTCTATCATGAGTGCTACCAACGCTCACCGTCTGGGTGCCAACGAGGCTCCTCCTGCTATCGTATCTTCATTCCTTGGCAAGCAGGTAAGTGAATTGCTC
>Ga0310696_10007845_pt1 | contig 12493 bp, 12 predicted proteins | sample AusTroGonzalo_MG_4_FD_203885 | JGI IMG/M metagenome (GOLD analysis project Ga0310696, IMG submission 203885) | Bovine rumen microbial communities from tropical cattle in Woodstock, Queensland, Australia - Gonzalo_02 (v2) (version 2) | ecosystem: Host-associated > Mammals > Digestive system >... | reverse complement strand
TAGATGTCCCGCTTTATTTCCATTATTTCTCCTGCCTGTGAATTGACAATTTTTTCCGCTTTCGGAACTTTTTGTTAAGATATCACCATAATTAAAATTTTCCACGCTCCTTCGTCGATTTTGGTTGGCTCCAATCTTGATTCTCCTTGATTTGGATTCATTTTGAACTCCTCTTGCGGGAAAAGCCATGTCAAAACAGGTATTGTAATTCCACGGTCACCAGCAAGCCACATGAATCAAGGAGAAAACGATGCGCAACAAACACAGTCAGGAAACAAAAGACAGTGCAATCAAACTTCGTCAGAAAGGAAATTCAGTCAGGGCCATCTCGAAAGAATGCGGAGTGTCCTTGACCATATTGAAAGGATGGTTTGCAGAAGTCGGCCTGGCAAATCTGAAAATCGCCCGTGGCGGCAGACGATACTCCCAAAAGGAACAGCGGAGGATTCTAACCGAATACGAGGCGTGCAAATCCCCCAGGGCCATTGTGGAAAAATACGGGATATCCAAGGGGACACTGTTCTACTGGAAGCAGCTTCACAAGACAGCGGCGAAAGCCAGAACGGGGCGGATCTATACGGCAGGCGAGATTGCCAGCCTCAAGAAAAGGCTTTTGCGGGCTGAGCGAATTCAGCGGATTCTGGAGCAATGCTTATGCACCCCGAAATCTTCTTTGGCGGAGCGGGTGCAGGAGGTGGAGCGCCTGAAATCCCTGTTTACCATTCATTCCCTGTGCGATGCCCTCCATATTTCACGTGCAAGCTACTACCGTATCAGTCTGCAGCTCGCTTGCAACTATCGGACTCAATACGAAAGAACCGATGAAGAATTGAAAAGCAGGATACAATACGAATTCGAGGACAGCGGGGAGCGCTTTGGCGCGCCGATGATTCAGTTCAAGCTGAAGGAGAAGGGCGTGGCGGTGTCCGAGGAGCATGTCAGGAGACTCATGAAGGAGATGGGGCTGGTCAGCAAGCAGTTCCGCCCACGCTGCTTGAATTCAACGCAAAGCCTCAAAAACTCCAGATATAGACGCAATCGCCTGCTGGGGAAATTCACGCAAGACCGGCCAAACGTGTTTTGGGTCAGCGACATCACCTATGCCCGTGTAGGCGGCTCCTTCCATGCGATATGCGTCATCCTCGACCTCTTCTCCCGCAAGGTGCTTGCCTACGGGATTTCACCAGAGAACAACATGGAGCTGGTGCAGGAAACATTTATGCGGGCGTTCGATAGCCGCAACCGTCCAGAAGGTCTGACATTTCATAGCGACCAGGGCGTGCAGTACACGGCATATCCTTTCCAGCAACTCCTGAGGGAACTGAATGTCCGGCAGTCCCTGTCGAATCCAGGTACTCCGCATGACAATGCAGTCATGGAGGCATTCTTCAGTGCCTTCAAGCGGGAGGAACTCTCGCACAACTGGTACAATTCCCCCGAGGAACTGGAGCAGACGGTCAAAAAGTATGTCGACTTCTACAACCAGAAACGCCCCCACCGAAAACTGAAATTGCAGACCCCCGACCAGTTTGAACAGAGCTGGTTCGAAAAGGACGTCACGGCGGGGAATTGAGCGGGAAAATAAAAAAGCGACTTTTGGGAGAGGTCAGAAAGACGTGTCTCAAAAGTCGCTGCACTTGCAGAGATTCGAACCCGCGACCTTTTGACCCCCAGTCAAATAATTTTCGTACTTAAAATACGGTTTTTGCATACCCTTTGCATACCCTTTGGTGTGTTTCGGTGCTATATTAAGCAAATAGTTGCAAATAGTGAAAAACAGTTGAAACAATGAATAATATAGCATGAGGTTGGAAGATGAAAAACAAGACTGCGCGAGCAAAAGGGACAGGTGCTGTTGTCAAAAACAGAGACCGATTCTATTTACGGATCAAAATCAATGGGCAGGTGACTACCAAGTTGATCCGCGACGAGGAAGGAAATCCAGTCAAGACCAAGCGAGATGCGGAAAGATACGCCGACAAGATGAAATCCGTCCTATCGGTTGAGAACAAGGAACAGCTTTTGGCCGAGGTGGCCATTGCCAAAAAACTGAAAAGCAAGCTGACGCTGCCACTTGACAAGCTCTGGGAAACATATCTTCAAATGCCGACCCGTCCGGATTCAGGCAAAACGACCTTGCAGGGCTATCTCAACATTCTCACCTACTTTCTCACATGGCTGAATGACAAACACCCTGACATAACGCAGGCCGGCATGATAACTCCTGAGGTCGGTGCCGAGTATTTCGCCTATCTGACTGAAACAGGAGTATCAGGCCGTACTTTCAACAGTTACCGTCAATGCCTGACGATGGTTTTCAAGCACATTCTGAAAAAAGCTGGTCTGGAGGAGAATCCCTTTGCGGAGGTTCCACGCCATGCTTCGGACACCGTTAGTCGGAAGGAATTTTCCGCTGAACAAGTCAAGCAGATATTCGACTGCTTTGAAGAGGGTTTTTGGTATGATTCTGAAACGACCGTATTGACGAAAGAGAAAAAGCGCATCCGCAAGAAGGTACACCGTGAATATGTGCCCATGTTCAAGGACCAAATGAGACTGCTGATAGCCTTGGCCTGCTGGACAGGATGCCGTGGAGAAGATGCCGCCACAATGACCTGGGACAATGTTGACCTGAAAATGGATATAATTCGTTTTGCTCCGAAGAAGACGATTCGCCGTACAAACCACGAAGTAGAATTGCCTATTCACCCAATGTTGCACAAGTTTCTGGAAGAAGCCAAACAATGGAAAAGGAATGTCGGCGGTACGGCATACATCTTACCTGATGTGGCTATACGTTTCCAACATAACCCCACCGGAGTTCGTAAGGATGTCCAGAAAATCATTCACCTAGCAACTGGCCTTGAAATCTCCAATGGCAATACAAACAAACGTCGCATTTATGCAGCAAGTTCCTATAGCCTGCACTCGTTCAGGCATACATTTGTCAGTTTCTGTGCCAATGCCGGGGTGCCGCTAGCAGTAGTAGCAGAGATTGTCGGCCATGAAAGTCCTTCCATGACCAAGCATTATACCCACATATCCAACGAGGCGAAACAGAAAGCCATTGATTCCCTGCCCCAATTGAACGGCAATCCAGATTTGCCTGCTGAAAGCAAAAGAAAACTCATCGAAAAATTCCTTGCCAACGCTTCGCAAGAGCAACTTGATTCGCTTGTCGCATGTGTATACGCATTAAAAAACGGAAAAGAAACCCATTACTCTGAAGAATAGCAACCAGAACAACGCCAACCTTTCGCTTCCAAGGCGATTGACCGTAAGCATACTTAAGCTTTCCCGCCATTTTTATGTCATAATAAAAGCCGTGTGAGGAAACAATCTCGAAAATAACGCATCAGTAAGCAAGTAGAGTGCATCTCAAAAAAACTCGCGTATATATTACTCCTGTGAAAGAGAGATAATCTCGGAATAAACCAGATTCTCGGCAAGCCCGTCGTCGCATCCGTGCGGCGGCGGGCTTTTTTCGTTCCATGTTCCACCCAGACACAGGAGTACCGAACCATGAAAATCACCGTCCCCAAGTCCACCGTAGAGGCAGCACTCGCTCCCATCCTGAAGATGGCCGCAGGCACCAGGCTGCCAGTCAATGCTCTCCACACCCTAGCCTTCAGGCAAGACAGGCAGCACATCTGGCTGTCCTGCTCCCTTCCCGGACAGCAGCTGTCACTAGCCATGCCTGACGCCGCATGCGACGAGAAGGTCGCGGGCTTCAATGTCCTGCTCGAACCATTCCAGTCCCTGCTTGCCGCAGCAGCGGGAACCATCATCTCCATCGAGCGGGATGTGAACGGCATCGTCCTCGGCTGCGACGGACGCATCCTCGGCAGACTGACTGCAACGCCAGCCTCCGACGAGAAGCCTCCGCAGACGCCGAAGGACGCCGACATCACAGTTCTGCCCACCAACTTCGCGGGATTCGTCCTCCAGGCGTTCTCCTGCGCGGCCGAAAAGGACATCCCAGCCCTGACGGGAGTGAACGTCTCGTCCCAAGGCATCGCGGCCACCGACGGGAAGCAGCTGTTCCACCTGCCGCTTCCGCTCCAGCTCAAAGGCGACGTCACGCTTCCTCGCTCCAAGGTCTACACGATCCTGAAGAACCTGCGCTGGACATCACTGGCGCACTGGAAGACAGCAGGCGGCGAATGGATGTTCGCCATCGCAGGAGACGGCTTCAGGTATGCGGCCAATGCCATGAATGTCCGTTACCCGCAATACCGCCAGGTCATCCCGCCAGAGGGCGCAGGCGACGTCTCGTTCACTCTGACCGCCGATGGCGCGAAATCCCTTCGTGCGTTCCTGGACGGCAACCGGGAAGAGGCCTTCGCCACCTTGACCGTGCATCGCGACAGAATCGAAATTGTGGAGACTAGCGGCAAGGAACTGAAGAGTCGGAGCGGCACTTTCGAGGCCAGAAGCTCCAGCGCGGGCCTGCCTCATGCGGTCTCATTCAACACCTGCTATCTCAGGCAGTTCCTGAAGATGGGATTCCAGTCGCTGTCGTTCCCGTCGAAGACAACTGGTCCGCTGGTGTCATCGTCAGGCGTCGGCAAGTATCTGTTCATGCCCATCGGAACGCCTCCCGGCAGCAGGACTCCCGCTCCGGCCACGGCATCCGCACCCACACCCACACCATCCCATAGAACCGTTCCAGAAGCAATCGTCAATCCGACAACCTCCAAACCGTCCAAAATCCAACCAAAGGAGAAACCGACCATGAACCAGACAATCACCACCCCAACCGCTCCCTCCGCAAACAGCACGTCCTTCAGCAGAGTCCAGCCCGCAGTCCAGGCCAATCCACTTGACGAGACGCTGGCCAGCCTCGCCGCCATCCGCGAGCAACTCTCGGACCTTGAGTCCCGCCTGCTCGAAGCTGGACGCAAAATCAAGGCAGCACTCGTGGAGCAGAAACTGAAGGAACGCCAGTACGCCGACGCCACGAAGAAACTTGAGCGCATCCGCCTGGCAGTCTAGACAGCCAGCCACGCAACCGACACAATCCAAACAGGAGATTCCAGCCATGCTAAAACTCAACGCATCCTACTCCAAGAAAGTTCCCGCCGAGAGCGAATACTCGTCCCAGTCGTACCACTGCACCATCGAAGTCGAACTGCCCGACGGTCTGACTGGCCAGCAACTACAGGAGAAAGTCCACAGTGTCTTTGACTTCGTGCGGAACTCCGTCGAGGCCGAACTCCACGACACGGCCACGCGCCAGCCAGTCCAGACGGCCCAAGCCATCGCACAGCCAGTCCAGCAGAGCCACGCCGCCCCACAGCAGGCGCAGCAGTCCAGTAGCCAGCAGTACCAGAACAGACAGTACCGCAATGCCGTAGCCTCCCCGAAGCAGGTCAACTACCTTCTGAGCCTGGCCAGACGCGCCGGGTGGACAGTCCAGCAGATCCTTCAACGCTGCCAGATAGCCAGCATTGAGGAAATTCCGTCCAAGGTTTGCAGCCAGCTGATACAGGAGTTCTCCGGCTCCGCCGCATAATAGGAAGCCACGCAACGCCCGCGCTCCTCCGGGAGAGCGGGCGCAACGATCAACTTCAGGAGCAACGATCATGGAAGAAGAATCAACACCCACCCAACCGACACTCGCCCAGTTGAAGGAGCAGCCACACTACTCCTACACCGCGCTGAACACCTACATCAACACCTGCCAGCTGCTCTACTATTACCGATACGTAGAGAAGGCCGAGGCTGAACGAACACCTGTCGCGCTTCCATTTGGCTCTGCATTCCATTGTGTGCTGTCAGAGCAGGCACAGGCGGCCAAGACGGGAAAACTGATGACTGCCGAGGAAATGACCGACGCCTTCACGACCTACTTCCAGGCCAACTGCAAGGATGCCGCCAACATCGTCTTCAAGCGCGACGAGAACATCGAAGACCAGATAGCCACAGCCAAGCGGATGTTCGAGACCGTCAACCGGGAATGGCTTGACTACTGGAACATCCAGTCTGTAGCCGAACCGTTCAGAATCGAAATGCCCGGCCTCTCGAAGCCTGTCATCGGCGAACTGGACATGGTCATCAGCGAAAAGACACCATTTGACGACGAGGGCGACAGGAGCGAAACCATCGTGGACTTCAAGACAGCCGCACGGATGTGGAGCGAGGACAGGCCGTCCAGAGACCTTCAGGCCACAGTGTTCAGCTACGCCTACGAGAAGGTCCACGGACGCAGGCCGTCGTTCCGCTTCGACGTGGTGACGAAGGCCAAGACACCGAGCGTCAGGCACCTCTACACGAGCCGCGACGATGACAGCTACCGGCGGCTGGAGAAACTGTTTGCCACCGCAGACAAGGGCATCCAGGCCGGAGTGTTCCTGCCAGCCGAATCCTCTTTCGCCTGCTCGGACTGCCCGTATGCCGACCGATGCTCAGGCTGGCACTTGCAGGCACCAGGACTCCAGAAAAACACCGACGCGAATCCAACCAACACAGTCCCACAAGGAGAAAACGACAATGAAGGAATATACACACATCTGCATAGTGCTTGACGCCTCTGGCTCCATGGCAGCCATCGAAAACGACATCAAGGGTAGCTTCAACACTTTCATCAGGACACAGCGGGAGACCGAAGGCAAGACCGTCTTCGACCTCTACCAGTTCTCCGATGAAGTCAAGCGCATCGTCGAGCATGTTGACCTAGCGACCTTCACCGATGACCTGATGGCGAAGTACACCTGCTCTGGCTGCACCGCCTTGAACGATGCCGTCTGCACCGCCATTGACACGCTGGGCAAGGAACTTGGCGCGATGAGGGAAGATGATCGCCCGGAACACGTGGTCTTCGTCATCATCACGGACGGCATGGAAAACGCCAGTCGGAAGTTCACCAGCGAGGATGTCAAAAAGCGCATCAGTGTGCAGAGAGATTCCTATAAATGGGATTTCCAGTTCCTCGCCGCCAACCAGGATGCCGTTGAAAGCGGACGCACGCTCGGAATCGACAGGGACAGTTGCACGGGCTTCATCTCAAGCAGCAGGGGTGTCGCCAGCATGTGCTGTTTCCTGAGCGACCATGTCGAGCGCGTGAAGAAGCACAAGAAGTAATAGGCCGTAATACTGCAACCACAGGCTGCTCTGGCTCAATGCCGGAGCAGCCTTTTCATTTCCAACTACAGGAGAAAAACAATGGGACTTTGCCTAGCCAACCCAACTGACAAATTCGTGGACAGAAGCGCACTCGCCCTCGTGCCGACACCGGAGCCGACACCGACTTGGAGACCAGTTCCTCACATTGACGTTGTGAATGCAGTGGAGAACGCCATCAACGCCCGAGGGATGACCATTGAATCCGAGCGTTTCGGTCTTGCCAGAGACCAGCAGAAGATGTTTGGTGTTCTGACGCTTAAGAACCGCAGCAACCCAGAATGGACCCGCTGCATTGGAGTTCGCAACTCTCACGACCAGTCATTCGCCGCTGGCATCTGCTGCGGCGTGAGCGTGCTGGTCTGCTCCAACCTCTGCTTCGGAGGCGAGTTCGTGATAAAACGCCGCCATACCTCCGGAATCGACCTGGCCTCGATGGTGGACGAGACGATGGACGCGATGGCGGATTCGTACCTGTCGTTTGAGGAGCGTCTGCTGAACTTGCACGATGAGCCTGTTTCAGACGACCAGGCCAGAGTCTTCATCGTCAAGGCAGCCGAATATGGAGCAATCCCGAGTTGCGACATACTCGCCGTCTTCGGAGAATACCTGGAGCCCCGGCACGACGAGTTCCGGGAACGCTCGAAGTGGAGCCTCCTGAACGCCTTCACCGAAATCGCCCACAAGTACAAGCCCGCAAGATTCGACATCTGCAACCGCAAACTCACTCGGCTATTCGCCCTTGACGGACAGCCTGTGTACGCCTGGACACAACCGCAAAGCCAAAGGAAACGCCAATGAAGACCATCCCAATCATCCTCCCGGAGAAGCAGGACGATACACCCCTTACCATCTCCTTGCCGAAGATGGAATTGGACAAACTCGCCAAGATGCTCATAAGCTCGGGAATTGGCATCGCCCTGGCAGGTGCTATCGCCACGCTGCTGAACGATGACGACAAGCCAGAAATCCAGACAAGCGACGATGATGCCCAGTAGCACATCAGACCTTAAATCAGACAAAATTCAGACAACAACCACAGGCCCGACAGGCGTGAAAACGCGCCTGTCGGGGCATCAGCACAAGAAGGAGATTTCAGCATGCATTATTCAGTTCTTTGCAAAGGTGACGTTTGGGACGCCATGGAGGAATTTGGCCCGGAGAATACGGAAATGCGAAAAATAGGCGAGGACGAGCTTGAACGCCTGAAGAAGGAGTATGAGGAGGTCGTCAAGGTCAAGGATGGCAAGGAATGCTTCTGTGCTTGCGTGCTTGAGAATGGCAACTATGTCCGCAAGGAACCTGTCGGCTGCGAGTTGAAGCCAAGAAAGGAACTTTACAAGTCATTCATTGAGTTCGCGCATGAATGGGAAAACTGGACATGGGATGACAAGGACAGCACGTTTCTCATTGAGGAAACCGTGTGGGGCTACTACGACTGGTATGTGGAGGGCGGGAGATGGTGCGGAACGCTTTACCATGTCAAGACGCCAAGACATCCAGAGCAAATCAGGCGGTTCCGGAGTGACACTGAAACATATCAGCGTTTCATTGCTGCCGGAAGGACTGAGGAGGTTCCCATATATGCGGATGACTGCGCCTGCGACTGCTGCTGCCTATGCGATGTGGATTGGGAAAGGACGCTCATGGACGATTGCCATGCCGCATTCGTGAGTAGTGGCCAGTGGGACAGCATCGAGAACATGACCTGTGAGCAGCGACTGAAGAAGGCGCATGAGTTCTTCGGAATGGAGGCAGAAGGAACCGATGACGTTCTGGTGACAGTCGTGGATTGCCACACCTAGAGAACAAATACAAGGAGCGCGAAAGATGACAGATGCGAATGACAAATGCCTTGTAAGGTGCAGAGGATATCCCCGGATGAAGACAGCCAATCTGAAGACGAGATTGTCCTGGAGCACACCACCTTTAATCCAGAAAAAAACAAACCATCAACCCCGTCCGTACAGGCGTGATAGTCGCCTGTACGGACATCAGCACAAGAAGGAGAAATAAACAAAATGAATACGACATGCCCTAATTGCGGCTCTCAGAATTTAAGATTGAAGCCGATAGCCACCAGAGCCTGCGGAGGCATCGGTGCAGTCACTGGCGGAATCGCCGCCGTAAAGGCTGGAACAGCAGGTGCCGCCATCGGCACGGCAGTCATGCCCGGAGTCGGAACGGCACTCGGCGGAGTCGCAGGCTTCCTGACAGGCCTAGTCACAGGAGCCCTGAGCGGCGCCGCCCTGGGCCGGGCCATTGACCGCAAGATCGTCCAGGTCTACCGCTGCAATGACTGCGGATGTGATTTCGCCGCCTAACCATTCATCTCCAACCCAAAGGAACCGACAATGGACAACACTAGCAAACTGAGAGACCACAAACTCGTTCCCGACTTCAACCCCGCCAACAGCCTCGGCCTGCCGGAGCGCAGGTTGCTGATGCAGTTAACAGGCCCGCAGGAACGGCTGGACTACCCGACCGAGAGCATGAAAATGTCAAACGGTTGCGAGGTCGAGAAGTACATCATTCCCGAAGAAGACAGGCAGAAGGTGCTGGACGCGCTCTACCCGTTCACAGACCAGCCAGGACTCGACGAGATGCGGCTTGACCTCCATACGAACAAGACCTTCAGGGTGCGCGACTTCATCGTGACCCGCGAGGGTGACGGCAACTTCCTCGTCACACCCTACTACGCCGAGCAGGGAGGCACCGTCCTCGACTGGATGATGCCGGACAAGGATGCCTGCGGCTCTGGCTGCATGATTGTCAAAAAGGGCAAGACAGGCGCAAGCCCTGTTGAATAGCATTAGCCGAACTGGGAGGCACTGGCGCGATGGTGCCAGTGCCTCTTGGACGGGCATCAATCAGGAGGATTGCTTAAAGCTTTTTTTATCATGGCAAAGAAGTCGTCTTTGCTTTCTTCTAATTGATTGGGGGCAAATCTTTCATCATCAAAAACAACAGTAGATTGCTGAGACCATACTTCATCTTTGCAATAACTAATTGCGACGTGATCATGGTAAAAAAACACGCGTCTGTTATGTCCGTCCGAAGACATAATCTCTATATAATGAGTTGAGGAGTAGTTCATTACCATCCCATCTCCTTCGACTTTGACAGATGTATAAAAATCCTCCAATGCTTGGTTCAAAGTTTTGTTTCTGATAAAATCAAACCTATAGTCATTTATGGGGGTAGCTCCTGAGATTTTTATTGTGTTCTTATAAAGGTAGAAATAATCTCCGTAGTATTTAACCCAATGATTCCAAACATCAATTTTATTTTGATCGTGAATCAACCAAAGAAGGTTTTCCTGCCAGTCGCGTCGGTAAGGAATGTTTTTGTGTTCCGATTTATCCCATCCCAAAGGATTATCCGCCAAAACTTCTTCAACAGCCTCATAGTCTAAGTTGTTAAGGATATTATCATTATTCATTACTCTATCCAAAAGATAAGTGGCCAACTCATTTTCGTTCAGGTGGAGTAAATTCATCATAGAATCTGCATCGGTGGAAAGCAAGAATTGGTCATCTCCGGGCCAGTACGGCATTGCCATCATCACCAATGCGACCAACATTTGTTTGGATTTTTCATTTTGATTTTTAGCTTCCCAGGCATCTGAAAGCCGGGACAATGCATCAAAACGTTTTTTGGTTTTTTCATCACTTACTTCTTCATACGGCAAAAGTGCCACTCGAATCCGTCCATGCAGGAATTTCTCGGCTTTTATTATAGTTTGATCCCAAGTATCATTCTTTTTTCCCTCATTTGAATCCCAAATTAACTTGGCTTTTTCACACTCCTCTTGAAGCTGTTCTTCATAGCACTTTGCATCTCCTAGTTGTGATGTATTTGCAGCCAAAAACTGAATAATTGAATCTGCATTCTGCGCTAATGTGGCAAGTAAACGCATAGTGGCTAGCATAGAATTTTCATCATTTACAGAATATTCCACAAGATTCCAAACTACACGTTTCCAATCATAATCCAATGTCCTTCTAATTTTTGCAGCAAAAAAGGCGACCAATGGCTTTTGGAAGACTGCCCAGCCTTTCGTCAAATCTGGGATAAGGGGATCTTTCTCCCATGATGGCTGTAAGAAATCTTTTATACTCTGGTCATCAATATCAATGGCTTCAAAGAAGATTTGAGCGCATTCAAAGAATTTTTTTCTTTTGTCTTGTTCCTGTTCAAGCCAGCGGTCAATCTCAAAAGCATCACCCGTTGACTTGGAATATCCCGCATATTTCAACGCTATTGAAACGATTTCCATAAAACGTGCATCAAAATCTTCAATAGACGGTTTAGGTTGCCATTTTTTCCACAATTTTTCAGGCCAATACTTGGCACATACCTATCAAGAATAGCTTTTATGTTTTCCCAAGGGGTTAATTCCTTTCCGCGAGAGTTCATCTTCAAGAATATTTGGTCGTAGAAGGAATCTGACATATCCAAGTAATTAATTGTAAAAGTGATCTCATTTGTTCCCCAACCGCTTAAATCTCTTGGTACAATTGACGATTCTTCATCTTTCAAGTATTCATTTGAGAAAATCAATTTATCATAGAGAGAATCAAGCATTTCAAGCATTCCCTGAATCCCCGGATCGTCTTCCCAAATTTTAAGGAACCAGTTTTTTGAGCGAATATATTCACGAATTAGGGGAAGGTAGGTTCCAATGTCATTTTTATTTACACTTTTTTTCGTCTCTTGGGCTTTAGTTATCTTATTAGTTCTAATTTCCTGGATTGTATTACAATCAAGCTTAAGGTCAGGCGGAGTTTCTTGAAGTAGATAGGCAACAAAGACCTCTGTCGCTCGCCTTGAAACGTAACGGAATGCCCATTTTTTGGGTTGTTCATTAACCTTCCCTATGGGTTGTTCATTAACCTTCCCTAAAAGCCACGACAGCAGCAAGAGAGTCGTCAATCTCTGCTGTCCATCTATTGGGCGGAAAACACCAGCATTATTAGCAATTCCATAAATCATATCAAGTGGTTGTGCACATCCAGTTACAACGCTTTTTACTAGATTCCAGGCAAACCCCTTCAAACATTTTTTTCCGTATTCATCCTTGCGGCCCTGGACATATAGCCGTTGAATTTCCGGAACGATAATATCATATTTATCCATCAAAGTCGTGAAATTTACCTGCTCAGCTTGAGGTTGCTGACTGCAATTCGCTACATCGTTCTTTTTACCTTCTCTTACACAACCATTTTCTGTTGGCTGGCCGCAATTCTCCACATCATTCGCTTTACCTTCACCCATTAAGGATAGTGACGCTTGTTCCCTCTTATCAGTAATGATTGCCAGTTTCGTAAATTTATCAAATAAATCTTTCATCGCGTTTTGGTAGCCTACA